>Ga0070667_100002171_pt1 | contig 17277 bp, 18 predicted proteins | sample KBSS33metaG_FD_64659 | JGI IMG/M metagenome (GOLD analysis project Ga0070667, IMG submission 64659) | Switchgrass rhizosphere microbial communities from Kellogg Biological Station, Michigan, USA - KBS S3-3 metaG | ecosystem: Host-associated > Plants > Roots > Rhizosphere > Soil ... | reverse complement strand
GATCAAGTGGGGCTACGAGGGCAAATCCGTGGAGGGTGCGTTTTCTCAGTGGTTCAAACCCTCGCAGGACGCGCCGCGAATTGTTGAAGTGCACAAGACACGCTGTCTTCGCAAAGTGCGGCTAAACCCGTTTGCGGCAATGCCGATCGAAGTGGATTCAAAAACTTCCATTGATCGTGGAGGCGCACTGGAGGTTACGGACTTGCGTGTTGGAGTTCAGGCATTCACGTCGGTCGCATTTGAAGCGTTTCCCAACGATTCCGGAATGCACCGGGATTTCAGCGTATTCGTGAATGCATTTCTGGGAAGGCTGAGCAGTGTGGAACTGACGGAATCCAACTCCATGAGTTATCCGGCATGGCTGCAAACGCTGGGATGACAGGGCAGAGCTGCATACCGACCTGCAAGAAGGATTTATCCCAGCCGGACTTCGCGTCTCGAGAATATGATGCAACCGATAATGAAGAAGATTGCGCAGTAAAGCAGGTTTTCAAGAAGAGTTTTCGATAGCGCACTGCGATCCAGCGCCATCGTCGCATCAACAGCATTTACGAATACGCTCTTAAAGCCTGGTGGTACGACCCAATTCAGAACGACTCCAAGCATGTGTCTCCACGGAATTGTCTGATCTTTGAGCAGCGTCACGAAGTCGGGGATGAAATACATCACGAATGAAACTCCGGCAGCGACCATCCAGCCGCCGATTGTTCCAAGAGCAAGTGCAAGGGCGCTGTAAAGCATGATCGCTACCATGGAATGCAGAAGGGCAAGCCACAACAGGCTGGAAAAATGGAACCCGAGGTACTGACCTGCTGCAAATTGTATCGCAACGCCAACGGCCATGGACATCAGGCCAAACAGCTGTATGGCCAGCCACTTCCCGAGCAGCAGTTCCCACCGCGCGATGGGCCGCGCCAGAACGGTGATAATTGTTTTGGACGAAACTTCCGAAGCCAGCACATTCGCACCTAACAGAATTCCAAAAAAGATAGCCAGTGTCGTCCAGGTGCTCAGGCCATTTGCAAAAGCGCGGGGCCGATTCCGTTTAAACTGCTCTTGAACTTGTTGAGCTTGCATTTCGAACTGCTTGCGCTGATATTCCTGCATTTCTTCGAATTGCTTTTGTTGCTCCGCCGTCATGCCGGTGGGAGCCTTTCGCTGGCGTTGCCCAAAACCCGCGATGTTGGGCGCGGCATCCCTGAAAATGATTTGCGGGGCAAGTTGAAGGCCGACGATGAGGATGGCGACAATCCAAAGGTACATCGAGCGGGCAAACAGGATCCCGCGGAATGCATTTTTGAACACCAACAGAATGCGATCCATCAGGCCCTCCCCACATGCTTCATGTACGCATCTTCGAGAGAACCGGTGCGCCGGCGTTTCATGCCGCCAATATCCAGCGGAAGGGAAAGCAATGTCTTGAGCACATCCCGCTTGTCCTCTGTGGTACACAACAGGACGGCGTCCTCACCGTTGACACTCACCACACTGCACTTCGTACCCAGAACCTCAAGAATCGAATTGTTGAATCCGGCGACTTCGATTTCCCATTCCTGGCTGTCGTTGGAAAACGAACTGACCTGATCGGAAAATGCGACCTGTCCCTGACGCACCATCACGACTTCATCGCAGGTTCGCTCAACGTCCGCCAGAATGTGGCTGCTCAGGAAAACCGTCTTCCCTTTCGCTTTCTCCTCGCGAATGATTTCAAGAACCAGACGGCGGCCTTCCGGATCCAGACCACTGGTAGGTTCGTCGAGTATCAGCAGTTCGGGCTCATGCAACAGAGCCTGCGCGAGTCCAAGCCGTTGGGTCATCCCTTTGGAAAAACCGGAAGCCTTGCGGTTCGCCGCGGCGGTGAGTCCCATGCGCTCCAGCTGCAAAGGCACCGTTCGGGAGAGCACGTCTTTCGAAACTCCTGCCAGCCGTCCGTAATAATTCAGTGCCTGAGTTCCTGTATAGAACGGATAGGTGTGGAAGATTTCGCATTGATATCCCACACGGCGGCGCAGCGATGCCGATCCGGTTGGCTGACCAAACAGTCGGATGGTTCCATGGTCGGGCTTCAGGAATCCCAGCAGCGAATGAATCGTTGTCGTCTTTCCCGCTCCATTAGGGCCCACGAATGCGACAATGCTTCCCTTCTTCACGGACAAGTTCAGGTTGCGCACCGCAAACACCTGGGATCGTCGTAGACCGGAACGATAGGTCTTTGTCAGATTTTCAATTTGAATTACAAGTTCACTCATAGGGCAAAAGACTTCTCAATTTCCGTCTGTACGCTATTGGTACGAGCGATCTCCGTTTAAGTTGCGGGAATTCGCGAGCGGGCGGGGATCATGAGGGCAGTCCCTGAGCGGACCGCCCCAATGATTATTTAGCGAACTTTTTTCACACCTTTAAAAACGACCGGCTGTTCGGCGTAATTGCCGACAGCGATACTTTTGGCGACGGTGTCTTCGACGACTTTTCCAGTCAATGTCGTCCGGCCTTCACCTTCTCCTTTATCGTTTAGCCTGAATTCAAAGACGGTAAACGGCAGGTTCGTCGGACTGGCAGTTCCGGTCGGCTTCCACCACTGTTCGCTCCAAATGCCGAGACGACGATCCGTGGCGAAAATGATGCGCTCGCCACCATCCGGCGATGTTATTCGGTAGGCGAGCTTGATGGAGTAGCCCGCACTTTCAGAAGTCCAGAGGATTCCAACGCTGCTTGTCTTCTGCAGCGCCGCAGCCAAACTGGTTTCGGGAGTCTCCGGGGGAATTTCCACTGGAGCTACTGGAGCGGCACCACCTCGGCCACCACGTCCTCCGGCTGCGGCTCCTGCGGCGGCTGGAAGAGGAGGCGCCACAGCACCGTCGGCTGCAGCTGGGGGATTAGCGTCGGCCGCAGGAGGATTCCCACCGCGTCCGCCACCACCGCGACCACCGCCCGCTCCGCGCGGAGCGGCTGCAGCTGCCGGGGGAGCGTCACCGTTAGCCGGCGGCGGAGCTGCACCTCCGCGGCCTCCACCACCTCGGCCCCCACCACCCGCGGCAGGAGGTGCCGCCTGCGCCACAACGGGAGGAGGTGGAGGAGCCGGATGAAGCCAGGCGTTTAAAAGCTGATCGCGATCCGCATCGGTCGACCACTTCAATAGTTCAATTCGAATGGCGTCACCTGCGCCACTGACGTTGCTTGTGGTTGCCGTATAGCGCGCGACAAGCACCGGTGCCTGCGCTGTCAGAAGAAGCGAAGCAGCGATGATGCCAATCGATACGAAAACTATGGTAAGCCGTATTTGAATCGTGTTGGTCCGCACGGGAATCTCCTTCACATAACCGAAATCTATTTCACTGCTGCCAAACCCTGGCTGACTTCAATGGAAGTTCCCCAGGGATCGGTGAGCTGGATGACGGAAAGGTTGGCGGATGTTGAAGTGCTGATTGCACCTGTGCCGTCAAACTTTCCACCCGCGTCCTGATATTTCTTCACGAAGGCCGGAAGATCTTTCACTTCGAAACCCAGCAACGCGAACGAATGTCCTTTCATGGGAGCTATCGGGTCTTTCGTTTCATGAAATACGATTCTCGCGCCGGGAATATCTCCAACCGTGTCCGATCCGCTCCGGCTAAGCGTTGCGCCAAACCATTTTGCATACCAGGCTGAAACCTCTGCAGCGTTGGCAGAGTTCATGACAAGTCCATCAGCGGCGATGGGAACAGACAGGTTCTTATCTTCAATGATGCGAACCTGAACGTCATCGGGACCAAGCAGCGTCACATCCTTGAATTCCTTCATCGGCTCGATTCCTGCGGCTTTCCACTTTGCCAGCGACTCCTTGAGGTCTTTCACCTTGAAGGTGATGAACTCGACGGTCGTACCGTGATTGCCTGGTGTCGGCTGAGCCGGAGCCGCCGGCGTTGTTCCTCGCGGCGCACTGATGAAAAGCAAAACGCCGGGAAACTTCATCAGCTTGATGTTCGCAAGAGCCGCCGGCTCGCCGCCAAGGGTTGTCCAGAACTTGTTTGCCACATCGACATCTTTTGCTCGAAAGATATGGTGACCCGCAGAAACCCCTGCGGCGTTGGGGTTGGGAAGCTGCGCCGCTAATGTTAGAGCCGAACAAAGAATGATCGCCACGAAGAGTAGGGGTTTCATAGTTCGCGCGATCATATATCAGCGCGGGCGCTTAGGCAAAGAACGCGGGAGTTTAGTTATGAAATGAGGGGACAGTCCCCTCGTTCCCTCATTTCCCGACCCAGGACCTGCCTACTCATCCAGTTCACAATTGCTTCGTCGTGTGAAATAAACCGGCTCTGGATGGGAATATGAACAGAACAATAAGACCAATCGCGTTTATCTTGTTTTCGTCTGCATGCGCTCTCATCTTTACCACGAGCTGTTCCCTCAAAATCCGCCATAAAACACCTACTGGCGGAGCCATAGCTCATCCTCCTGAGGACATTGCTGTGTCGCCGAATCAGATCCGGTTGCGGATGCGTTCATTGGTAGAGCCGTTTTCAGGAGAGATCGAACAAGCTGCAGATACGATCGTGGCGGGAACTTCAGATCGCTCAGTGAAGCGAGTGGCGATCCTGTGGAAGATCGAAGCCGTGCCGACGATGCGGAGTACTTTGTTTCAGCCGGATCCTTTCACTGCGGTTTTCGACACCTGGGTATTTACGTATCAAATGGCCAATTATTTTCAAACCGGGCCGGGGCGGGCAGCTCTGGGCAGCGCTGCTCCCATCGCAGTGGACACATCTCTTAAGCTGGAGGCCGAACTCGCAGCAGTAGCGACAACGTTCACCATCTCGAAAGACATCACCAAAGTTCGAGCAACCGCAAAGCAATGGGCCGTCGATCATCCTATTCGCTATGCGATACGTGACCGGGAAACAGCACTCAGCCGAGTGACGGAGCATGATGCGGGAGTCGAATGGGTCGCAGGAGAGGTCATTGCAGAAATGGCTGCGACCGCGGATGACCTTCATCGCGAGATCCAGGTCTACAGCAATCAACTATTCCGCCAGGCGCGATGGGAGACAGAACTTTTCAAGCTGGACCTTCCGACCGACGAAGTTCTGCCACTTGCAGAACGCGCAGTGAAGTCGAGTGAACGAGCCGCGACGACCCTGGATCAACTGACCCCGTATCTTGCGACAGCGTCTACCGCTGCAACGACCGCGGCAACCGCTGCGACAAAGGCGGCGGATGCGGCTTCAAATGCGACATCAAAGTTGCCGCCGGACATAACGACCCTGGTGACTTCCGAGCGGATGGCCGCCGTGGACGCGATCGGTCAGGATCTCCGCCAGACCTTAACGTTTCTCCAGGGTGAGCGCATTGCTGCCCTGAAGCAAATCACCGAAGAACGTATTGCTGCCATGGGCAACATCAACGACGAGCGCATCGACGTAATGAAAGATGTACGTGATATCGCAGCCAGTCAGCGTCTCGCCCTCAGCAAGGATATCGAAGTCTCGACGATGAAGGCTGTCGACCATGCCGCCTGGCGCGTGGCCGAGATTATCGGTGGGTCACTGGTTGCTGTGTTTGCGGCAGCAGTGCTGTTGTTGTTTGTGATCCGCAGATTGTTTTTCTCTCCAGGAGAACCCTACAAAATGATTCATCGAGCCGCATGAGCACGGTCGCATCTATTGAGAACCTTCGAGCTTGCTCGTTTCGTATCGATGAGAAATTTCGTTGGATCGTCCTTATGCATGAGCGACAACAGGAAAATCCTGAGGTCGGCTCCTTTAGAATGTCGCGGAGATATTTCCGTATAACGGAAACTAAGGAGTGATGGAATGTGCGCGCTTTGAGTTTAATGGTAATCCAGTACGTCCGGGATATGCCCCGAGCCGTTGCGTTCTACCGCGATGCGATGGGGCTTGACGTCATCATGGAATCTCCCGGTTGGAGCATGCTGTCATGTGGTGGGGCACGCGTCGGGTTGCACCTGATCGAGCCGGGCATAAGCGAGGGCCCGGCACCGCATGCTGGGTTGAGTCTTGAAGTCCAGGATCTGGAGGCGGCGATAGCGGACATTCGTAAGGCCGGTGGCAGACTCCGAGAGATTCGAGAGCCGGAACTCCCGAATATTCCTGTTCGATTGGCAGTAGTGGAAGACTCTGAGGGAAACGTATTTGAAGTCGGTCACATGGTTGACCGTGAAGGCCGATACATTTCTGCCCGCCAGACCAGCGCCTGATCAAACCTGCGGACTACAGGTTTCACCGAATCTGTCCTTGTCGCAGGTCACGCCCTAAAACCAGGCAGGCGTGCGCTCGAGTGCGCCATCACGTTTCAGCGTTGCACCTTCATCTTTTCCAGATGCAAGTCCAGCCACTTTAGAGCTTCGTAATCACTTCCTGACCGTTGATGAAGTCGACGTGTCCCCCGGGAAACTGGAGGTATGTCTTGTCCTTTTCCGGAGTTCCCAGCGCTTTGAACATCGGCTTCTGGCTGGTCTCCACGGGAGACATCGAGTCGTCTTTTCCGCTCATCATCAATACGGGAACCTTCAGCCGCGGCGCATAATTCCACGAATCGACGATCGCACAGGCATTTGGCGGCATGTAGCCTAAAGAAAGAAAGACCGCCGTCTTGAAACGCGGTTCGGGGCGACGACCTTCAATCCCAACCCCGCAAGAAGTTGTCGTAAAGCGGGCCCATTCGGCACTAGCTGCTCCAGAAGGCGCCGGACCAAAAGCACAATCCGCGAAATCGAGGAGCTGTTACGTTCCTGGGTACGGGCGCCATTGCGAAGATCTAATTCTGTCTCTTCGAATTGATCGCGACGGCCACCGATTATGGCCAATGTCTTACATATAGGTACAGCGCGTAGGGTGTTCGGCAAGTAGTGCAAACGGTCCAAACTTCAGAAAGGCTTTCTCAGAATGGAGTATGGCGTTTGCGTCCACAACGACGGTGATTGGCGCGTAAGGGAGCACGGCGGATCCGGACTCTGAAAGCTCGTTTCGTAAGGCTAAGCCTGAGGGGGCGTGCACATCTTCATATTGATATCGAGAAGCTCACTTACCGGCTGCCAGCGATCTTTACCCTGAAATCGGTCTCCAAGATCTGCATAGGTTCCGGGCACGCTGAGAGGAACAATCGACCCGTCTTTCGGAACACGTTGAAGTTCTTTTTCACACAAGTGACACGTCACGAATGTGCTGTCAGGTGCATCGCCAATCGACACACTGTGGACCGTCAGGACCTGATTGTTTGTCATCTGCGAAGTATACAGCCATAAAGAGATGGAAGTTACGCGGACGAAAGGCACGGTCATCTGCCCGATCCCGCTCTCCGATCTCTTGGGATGCATCGCTGAATCTGTTCGACGGTCCGCCAATTCCCGAACATCCCCAAAGCACCGTCGCGCGTTTCTCGGGACGAATGTTTTCTCAGGCGCTCGCTGAATACTCTCCGGCCAGTGAGGAACGGCTGCCGTTGCTTGTCCACCGGCCGGCAGCCTGGTAGCCTTCAATAGTTGGGCGGGTTAGTTGGTGCTACCAGTGATGATGATGCCTGCCACGGTTTTCTGGCCAAAGACCGGAAGGAGCAAAAGCCTGCTGTCACGTTGTTTAGTCTCATAGCCGCTGACAACAACGGTCATTCCATTCTTCAGGCGAGACATTTCAGGGGTGTAGTCGTCGATGAGACACGCCGCACAAGACGGTACCAGGTTGCTCAACTGTGGATCGTGAATCTTTACCGTCCATGTCTTCCCATTGACCACCATTCGAAAAAACAGATACGACATATTTAAAGTCGGGCGTGATATCTCCTGTGAAATCGTTCCACTGAGCGACAGCGGTTTGCTGGTGTCAAAGACTATGGATTGCGACTGCGTCCCGGATTCGGGAAATGGATTTTCCGACGTAATGACTTGAGCAAAGCTGAATACTGAAAATACAACTGTCATGAGCAGGCCAGACAAGCATATTTTCTTCATGACGCGGAATTTTATGGCCGAAAATTACGACCGTCAAACTTTGCATCGGAGGTCAAGCCCGGAAGCTGCGTCGCGTTTTTTGGGTGTTCCCGGTTTGGTTCCGTGGAAGGTACTGACCTACGCGTGTTAACAGAGTGGGAGGAATACCACAACCCGACTTACCATGGTCTGGCCCTCCGTGAAATCGACATGCCCGCTCGATTCGTATTGAAGCCACCGATCTGGAGACTATGTGATGAAAGCAAGAAAGGTAATTGTCTACATCGCAATGAGCGCGGACGGCTACATTGCCAGACCCGATGGTGATATCGAGTGGCTGAATCGGCTGCCTGAAGTTGATCACGGCATCGGCGCATTCTACGCGACCATCGACACGATCCTGTGGGGCCGGAAAACCTACGACTGGCTTCTCAATTATTACAAGAAGCGAGGTAAGAAGAACGGGCTGTTCGACAGCAAGGTCGCGAACTACGTATTCTCGCGTAAGCCTCCCAAACGGAACCTGCATGGTGTGGAATTTGTATCAGAATCCGTGAAGGCGTTTGCGAAGCGTCTGCGGGCGGCACCAGGAAAACACATCTGGATGATGGGTGGAGGAGAATTGATCGCCTCCTTCCTCGACGCCGGTGAGATCGATGAGTTCGACATCCATGTCATCCCGGTTTTCATCGGCAAGGGCATTCCACTCGTCGCGCCGCGTCATCGGGACGTGCCGCTTCGCTTGCTATCCTCCCGAAAGTACACCGACGGCGTTGTTCGGCTGCACTATGAGGTCGTTCGGAAGACGAAAAAGCCGGCCAGGCCCAAATGATCGGATCCGCCGGAAATGCCAATCGAGTGACGTATCGTCGCTGACGTCTCGATTGTGTCTTCGTGTAACCGTCCACCTCCTCCGGTTCGTATCACAGGGCAGATTCCCTCTGATCCAAAAACAATGTTCGAACAAAGAAATGGAGTTCAACCATGAGAACCACATTCGGGGTGTTTGTCGTGCTCTTGACCTATTGCGTGTCCCTTTTCGCGCAGGAAGGTGGAAATCGCCTCAATCAGGGCCAGCAGCTTCAACAAGGCAAGGATGTGAGCCGACGCCAGCCAAACTATCCCGGCTCGACGTCGGATTCGGTAGTTTCAGATCAGCCAAACCTCTTGGTCACGCAGTATCAATTTGTTGACGCAAAGATCCTGACAAGTCTTGAGACGAAGGGTTACGTTGCCGTCTTTGGGTTGGTACAGCAGGCGGACAAAGTCAGCGATGCGAATAAGAAACTTGGGGAGCAAATCAGTGGGTTGCTGCGAAGCATTGCGTCTCTTGGCATACGGCCTGAAGACACGTACGTCGACTTTGTCACGCAGGAACGTATCTATGACTTCGCAGTGAAGGGCACGACCGCGCGTGAGAAGCTCTCCGGCTTTCAACTCAAGGAAAACCTGATGATTCGATACAAGGATCATGCGCTGCTCGACAAAATCGTGCCGCTTGCGGCCCAGGAGGGAATCTTCGATCTGATCAAAGTCGACTACATCACCGAGGACCTGGAAGCGGTTCGCGCAAGAATGGCTGTGGAAAGTCAGAAGATTATCCACGATAAAGTGGAAGCCTACGGCAAATTGGGGATCAAATTGATGCCCGTTTCCGTCGCCGTGGAGTCTTTCGACACATTTCAACCTGCGGAGGCGTATAACTCGTATCACGCATTCGAAACGGGCAGCGCCGATGACAATTTCCGCGTCGTCGAACAACGTAAGAACAGCACTCTCTACTTTGAGGCCTTGTCACCTGGCAAGTTTGATACGGTGTTGACGCCAATCGACCTGCAACCCCGGGTTCAGGCGACCTACTTCCTGCGTATCAAGTATTTTGTCTCCGACCATACATCGGTCGTGGTACCGAAAAGCTCTTAGAAATGAGGGGACAGTCCCCTCATTATTTAAATGAGGGGACTGTCCCCTCATTTCTTCAAACGGGCGCTTCGACTCGTGGGATCCGGCAACATTCATTGCCGTCAGCGCGCTGTTGGCCGGCGTTTCCGTGCTGGCATGTTTCTTTCCCGCACGCCGCGCCATGCGAGTCGCACCCGCCGAAGCATTGCGGCTGGATTAATCCGAATGACAATCGACACCGTTGTCCTGCTCGATGAAGTCAGCAAGGTGTTCGACACCGGCGACGTCGAAACGCGCGCGTTACTTTGCCATTGCCGGCCCTTCGGGCTGCGGCAACATCGATCTCACGACGTATCCTGGGGCTGGCGGTTTGTCCTCATCTCTGCCGAGGGCATACGACACAGCAATTATCTTGCTCGACCGCAGCTTCCTTGATAGATGGGAAGGATGCTTTCACGATCTGTCCTGCTGTTCGGGGCGTTGCTGGCTTTCCTTGTCGTGTTGTTTGTTCATCCTGGTGCGATGAAGGCCGCCGACGGATACACGTTTTCGACCATCGAAGTTCCCGGAAGCAGTCTTACCGTTGCCTCCGGCGTCGACCTGATGGGCCGTGTCGTGGGTTATTACTCCGACAGCAGCGGCACGCACGGATTTCTTTACAACAACGGGGCACTGACGCGGATCGATTATCCCGGCTCGGGCTGGACCGTCGCGCTTGGCATCAGCAATGCGGGGCAGATTGTCGGGGCCTATGGCGCCAGTGATGCGCCTTCCGGACGGCATGGATTCCTGCTCGCGGGCAGTTCGTTTTCTTCCTTTGAAGTTCCGGGCGCCATCGATACGATTGCGCGTGCTGTGAACAATCGCGGACAGGTGGTTGGCGAGTATCGAGGCATGGATGGAGTCCGCCACGGATTCCGACTGAGCGGCGGCAATTACGCGACAATTGAAATTCCACAAAGTGGCGGCGGTGCGGCGAACGGTATCAACGACTCCGGCCAGATCGTGGGAGTGTCCGGTTCCAATGGCACGGCGTTTATGTTCGACGCGACGTACTCGAAGATTGAATTTCCCAACAATAACTTTACGCAAGTCTGGGGACTGAATAACGTCGGCGATTTTGTCGGTCAGGTCGACAGCGCACAGCCTCCCTATCGCGGCTTCCGCCACAGCGGCGCAGCATATTCCATTATCGATTTCCCAGACACACCGACCGCGTGGGATGCACGCGCCGTGAATGATCTGGGGCAAATCGTGGGTTCGTTTACCGGCAAGGACGGCAGGACGCTGGGATACCAGGCGACGCCAGGCACGCTGCGTGCGACTCCTTCGGATGCTCGAAGCATTACGTTGTTAACGGATGTTCCCGGCTCAATCAGCTCCATTGGCCCAGTCGGCCCCGCCGGCCCAGCCGGTCCAGCTGGTCCGCAGGGACCTCCGGGACCCGCCGGGCCTCCGGGACCTGCCGGGTTTCCGGGACCTGCCGGACTCCGAGGGGACAACGGCGGTCGAGGACGCGGATCCACACCTCCTTTGCTTCCGACACTCGTGGCGTTACAGTCCGCCCTGGATATGGCACGTCGCGCCGCCAACCAGGGGAGTCTTGTCCAAAAAGCAATTGCGGACATCAACCATGCGATCACCGATCTGGATGCAGCAAACGACTTCCACATGGCGCATCGCGAAATGACTGCCGTGGTTCGTGCGGAAATCCAACCCAATTTCAACCCGCCGCCGCGGCCCGCACCGAACCGCAATATCGGACTGGAAGGTTCTCTTGCCCGTTTGAAAGAGGCTTTTGATCTGCTCAACGAAGCGCCCGCTGGCGAACTTGGCGGCTATCGTGCAAAGGTCTATGCCGACATCGCCACCGCGGCCAGCAATTTGATTGCGGCAATCAACCAGGCAAACGCTGGCTTCTCCGCCTCGCGACCAGGAGCCACGAATGCGACGAACGACGCAACCCCGTCTCCAGCCACTACCAATTAGAAGTCGGGTACTAAACCTGTTTTATTGGCGCGGACTGCCTGTCTCCGGAGATCGCGTGGCTGCGCTAAGACCGGCTGGGTTTGTAGCCGTATCTCGTGTTTCACTCCCCGATTGAATTCGAATCAGAGAAGATATCGAGTCTTCTTTTGGGAATTCGGACTCTGGACCATTTCTTCACGGTGTCCCCGATTAAGAAGCTGCCGGCAATCCCCGGTATTAGAAGCGTGACCCAAAAATCCAGGGAGAAGCCCAGGAACATGACATCGGATCGCCATATTCTGGGAACGAGCTGAAAAAACACTCCGGTGATCAGAGCGACATACGAACTCGCCTGTCCGATGATGTGCCATTGCAGCCAGTGAACCGGGCGGTATTTCGCCATCAGATAGCCAACCAGCGCAAAGGCGTAACTGGGCGGTGTCAGATACGTAAAGATCGTGGCGCGTCCCCTGGAGTAGCTAAGTGCGAGCGCGCTCAGACACGTTGCCAGCATCAGCCAGTGATAGAGTTCACCCAGACTCGGATGAGACGATGAGAACTTCACAGCCTTCATCGTAAGAAACCCGATGCCGATCGTCGCAATGGCGAGAGATGCATGCGTCAACAAAATTGTCATAAGTCCTCCGCACTTTGTTTCCAAAGTCTAGCGACCGGGATAAACAGTCCACAGGTGTATCGGACGAAAGGTCCAGGAATCGGACAAGTGGATGGAAATCGGAGATCAATCCGAAATCCCAAAAGACGGCCCAGGAGCAGCGTCCAATGGGAAAGCCGGTCTGGCCGCACTCGACAGATCGTGGCAGACTGATGCGGATGATGCGTCGACGGAGTGCAGCCTTGACCTTCCTCGCTATTGGCGCCGGGGCGGTGATGTACCTCTATTTCAGAGGACCATTCAATCGCGAGCGACGCGAGGTCGACAAGTTGTTCGCGGATTGGAACCGGCGCGATTCTCCCGGATGTGCTGTGGGCGTCGGGCGAAATGGTTCGGCAGTGCTCACGCGCGCCTACGGCATGTCGAGCATTGAACTCGGAGTGCCGATCGCCGTAGATTCGGTGTTTCCGGCGGCGTCGATCTCGAAGCAATTCACCGCTATGAGCATCCTGCTTCTCGCGAAGCAAGGAAAGTTATCGCTCGACGATCCGGTGCAGAAGTATGTCCCCGAGATGCCGGAGTATGAGGTTCCGATTACCCTCCGGCACCTCTTGAACCACACCAGCGGACTGCGAGACGGCTTCGGGCTGGAAGGCTGGGCATCGCCGCGCGAGGACGGGGACCGCAACGATCGGATCGCGTGGTTTCTGGCGCGGCAAAAAGGGCTGAACTTCGCAACAGGCTCACGCTTTCAGTACAACAACGGAGCCTACAACCTGCTGGGCACGATCGTGAAGCGAGTCAGCGGGCAGTCGCTGCGAAAGTTTGCGGAGGCGAACATTTTCGAGCCACTCGGAATGACGCGAACGCATTTTCAGGACACCCCGAGTGATATGGTCGAAGGCCTCGTTTCCGGATACGTACAGCATGCGCAGGGTTGGAGTCGTGGTACTGAGATTCCCGGAACAGTGGGCAATGCAGGACTGCAGACAACAGTGGAGGATCTGTTGCGCTGGGCGCAGAACTTCGCCGAACCTCGCGTCGGCGATACCGCTTTAATCGAAGCAATGCTGACACCGACAACTCTGACGAATGGAGAGAAAGTCGATTACGCCTTCGGAGTGAACGTCGGCCATTATCGCGGATCCCGGGTCATCGAACACGGCGGCGGGGACCAGGGGATTTCGACGTACCTCGCGATGTTCCCGGAACACGGGCTTGCCGTGGCGGTGCTCTGTAACAGCGACGCGATTCCGTCGGGAGCGCTCGAGACACGCATCGCGGACATCTACCTTGGGAACAAACTGAAGCCGATAGAGGCGACGACTTCGGCCGCAGCGCCGAAGTCAGTGTCGCTCCCAGCAAATCAGCTCGAACGAGAAACTGGCTGGTACGGAGATTCGTCTAAGAGTCTGCTTCGCGTGGTCGCCGACGGAGGGAAGCTTACAGTCCGCGATGTGGAGGGCGATGACATCCCGTTCGAGATGATACCAATTGGAGAGCACGAATTTGTGGTCAGCGCGGGCGGCATTCCGATGACGCGCGTGGTGTTCGCCGGGACTGAGATGCGAGTGACTCCCTTCGCCGGAGGATCGGCGCAGGTGTTTGCAAAGTTGAACACGACGACTCTGTCAGTGGCGGAGCTGCAAGCGTTCTCTGGCGAGTTTCGGAGCGAAGAACTGGACTCCATCTACAAAGTCGAAGCGCAGGCGGGAAAACTGATGATGGTCCCCTATGGCCGCCCGAAGATCGTGCTTGATGCTACCGGCCCCGATACCTTCACGGGTTCGGGGACAGGCGTCGTCAGATTCTCGCGCAACGGGCGCGGACTCATCGACGGATTCACGCTCAACAGATCCCTGGCCGAGGGAGTGCGTTTTCAACGCGTGAAGTAGCGTGAGCACAAAGTGTTCGCAACGCTCTCTTCCTTGTGTATCGCGCGTTGCACAAGCTCACCTGTTTTGACGTCGGGTGCGCAGATCCAGCACGCGCGAGACGGCGGTGAAACTGAATATCAAATGCAAGAACCGCCGCCGCAGGCTGTTCGGATCGATCGTGTAGAAGCCTCCGCCGTTCCTGGCTTCACGCGAGAAAACGTTAGAGCAATTCGAACGGTCGGCATCCCAGCGGCGCGACCGTCTGTCCATGACCGAAACGTAAGCAGGCAGGTTATGCGATCCGCAGGTCGCAAGAATGAACAGGCTCAGCCACCGATCCAGCCGCAGGTGAGCCTGCGATTCAAGGCAAGACAGCGCGTAAAGCAGGCCTCACTTCGCTTTTGCTTAAACGGATCCGGCCCAATCGAATCCCCCGACGAACAGGCGTAAAACCTCGCCGGAGAACGTTCCCGTCATGCACGGGAAATATCCGCTTCAAATAGCAACTGCAGGACGTCGCTCATCCCGCGGTTCGTCGCGCCGCTCGATGAAAGCCCTGCTATTGCGGCCCGCCCTGGAATTCTTCCACGAGCACCATGCTGACGTTTTTCGTGGAAGCCTGCCGGATGCGTTTGGCTTCCCGATACCCGGGATCATTGTAAAGTCCGAGAGCTGCCTCCTTCGATGGGAACCGGATGATCGCATTCATCGTACGTGCCGTTCCCTCCACCAGAACAGCGGCTGTATCGGACGCTAAAACCACGCCCCCGTATTTCGGGAGAAGCGCGAGCACGAGCGGCGGGTATTTTTGAAATTCATTCAGGTCGACAATGTCGTAACTTCCGATGTAGAAAATCGCCATTGGCACTCTCCTGTGTCATATGCAGTTGAAAGATTTCTTCCAGTTTTACCAAAAGTCTGCCGAGTTCGTCGCGAAGGCTTGGCGCGTGAACATCTATTGAACCTGCGTGTCGACTCGCCGCACCCGGAATCGTCACTTCAAACGGCGCATCGGTGAACACCGTGAGATCCAGTATGGAATCACTTCCTGGCGAACGAAGATGGGCTCTTCGACAATTCACTTCACACGGGCAACGTGCCCGGCCATAATCAGCGCCCGATTCCATGTCTTTGGCGTTTCGTCTCGGGAGATTCTCGAACCTCGAATGCGCACCGACTCGTCCATACCCAACGGAGGCACAGATGAAGGCGATTGAATCCGTAGCAATCCCGGTAACGGCGAAGAGTCGCGGCATTGCGGGTAGGTGGTTCTATGTGTCCGTTACGCTGCTGATCGTTCTCCTGAACGTGGTGTCGTTCGCGCCGTCGATCATCGACGGTTCCACACGGACCGTTTCGCTTCCACTAAACTTTATCGATTTTGCGCACACCCTGGTATCCGTGGCCTGGCTCCTGGTGTTTCCGGCTCAGGCGATCCTGATCGCAACTGAACGGCCTGACGTCCATCGCCGTGTGGGAATACTCGGTGTCTTACTCTCCGCCCTATTCATTGTGGTGACCTGGTTCGCGCTCGTTGAAGGCGCGCGGAGAGGATTCGACCTCAGCGGAGACTTAATACCCCGTGGAACTTCCGTAGATCCCGGTACATTCCTGGCCCCGGCGAACACATTAGTTCCGATTGGAGTTCTCATCGGACTTGCGGTCTGGTATCGCAAGCGTCCTGCGGTACACAAACGACTCATGATGCTGGCGATCCTGGCGTCGACGGGAGCGCCCATTGCGCACCTGGTCGGACATTGGCCAGCGCTTCAACATTACCCGGTGATTAACCCGGTCAGTAATATTCTCATGCTGGCGGTGCTCCCAATCCACGACATGGCATCGGAGCGGCGCATCCACCCGGCATCGCTTTGGGGCGCGGTCGGCGTAATGGTGTGGGTTACGGGATTCTTCGTACTAGTCGCCCAGACGTCGGCGTGGCGCGAGTTCGCGGCCTGGATTATTCGGTAAGCTGCTTCGCCGGTTGAAATCGTGTTGGCCAGGAGCCAGCTCGGCTTCTTGCAATATCGCAGCGATGTCGCAACCTCAAATAATCCGGACCAAGTCTGAATGTTTCGGGTGTTAGTCCCGCGACAAGACGCCGGATAGGAACGACACTGACGGTTTGTTTCGAAGCTTCGTCGCACTACTTCACCGTCCCGGTCGCGTTTGATGCGTCCTCGGGATGCGGTCCCATGACTCCGTCATTGTGGATGGTGCAGACAATGCCACGCTCGCTGCCGTCATGGGTTCCCCTGTGATCGTGAACCTGGACGCATGCGTCGAGCTGAAGCCCGGAGATCAGGCTCTCCGGATCGAGCATCGTATCGAAATACACCCAGGTGCGACAGTTCGCGGACCATGGGCGGCCCACGGACACAACGCGGCCCCCCTTGTCGCGAATATAACTCTCCGCCTGCCGCAGGTGTTCGCACAAGCCCGTGTCGCGATAGAGTTCCTTCAATTTGTCTTCAAGCCCTGCGCGCCGATAGAGAACGCCCAGCCCGTTCCGGAGAATCGCTACCCGCTGATCGTCATCGGGAAAACGGCCGCGGCGGTGCGCGAGCACGCGTTCGCGGAGACGGATGGCCTCATCAACCTTGTCGATAGAGCCAAGAAGCGATCCAAGGTTATCGGCAGCCGCCATCGCGACTGGAGATTCCGGACCGGCCAGTTCTTCGAGCAAGCTATGGACGCTGCGGAAGTAGCGCTCCGATGTGATCGCCTGGGCCGTGTTCTTGAAGAAACCCTGAAAGCGAACAATCTCACGCGCGGCAGCTGTAAGCGATTGTGGCGACTCCGCCGCAGCGTTTCGCAAAGATTGCTCCATGAGCGGAATGGCGTCGTCAAAGCGACTTTCTTTAAGCAGCTGAAGAATCTCCGGAACAGTGCTCATCGTTTCTCCACTATACGATCGCAAACTTAAGCCCCCTCGACGAATGTCCGGTAGGCTCGGCGCTTATTCCTTCCGTGCGACCTCCACCATCAGA
>Ga0070667_100002169_pt1 | contig 17281 bp, 20 predicted proteins | sample KBSS33metaG_FD_64659 | JGI IMG/M metagenome (GOLD analysis project Ga0070667, IMG submission 64659) | Switchgrass rhizosphere microbial communities from Kellogg Biological Station, Michigan, USA - KBS S3-3 metaG | ecosystem: Host-associated > Plants > Roots > Rhizosphere > Soil ... | reverse complement strand
ATGGCTTGATGCTGCGGTTCCCGCCGTCCACGTTGTTAGATTGCGCCCCGACTTCAACCCCCGAGGAGGAATCTCGACGTGACCAAGGCTGAGTTTCTGGACCAACTGGCAGGCGACGAGCGACTGGGCAGCAAAAAAGCTGCGAGTGACGCGGTCGACGCCGTGCTCGACGCGATCGCCGATGCGCTCAGCTCCGGCGACGAGGTGAGCTTCACCGGCTTCGGCAAATTCCACGTCGCCGAGCGTGGCCCGCGTCAGGGCGTCAACCCGCGGACCGGTGAGCGGATCACGATCCCGGGCGGCAAAGTGCCGCGCTTCTCCGCGGGCTCGGCGCTGAAGAGCAAGGTCAAAGGCAGCTGAGGCTCGCTCGCTGACCTGAGGCGACACTGACCCAGTTCGCGGATCGACTTGCGGCGCTCGTAGACGAGCGCCGCAGTCAGGTTTGCCTCGGCCTCGACCCCGACCCGGCGCAGCTCGCCGGGGACGGGGCCGGGTCCGAGCTCGGCGCCGCGGCTGACGCCGCCGAGCGCGCCGGCGCCGCGGTCGCCGCCCACTGCCGCTCGCTGATCGAGCGTGCTGGACCGGCCTGCGTCGCGGTAAAGCCGCAGCTGGCCTGCTTCGAACGGCTCGGCGCCCCTGGCTGGACGGCCTTGAATCAAACGATCTCGGCCGCCCAGGAGGCTGGCTTGTTGGTGATCGCCGACGGCAAGCGCGGCGACGTCCCGGTCACCGCCGCCGCCTACGCACAGGCGCTGGTCGGCGAGACCCCGACCCCCTGGGGTCCCGTGGCCGGGCTCGGGGCCGACGCCTTCACCGCCAATCCGCTGCTCGGCTGCGACGCGCTCGAGCCGCTCATCGAGGCGGCGGCGGCGGCCGGCGCCGGGATCTTCGCTCTGGTCCGCACCAGCAACCCTGGCGCCGCCGACCTGATGGACCTGCCAGCGCCCGAGCGGCCGCTGCACGAGCGGCTGGCGACTATGGTCGACGAGCTCGCCCCGCGGCTGGCGGGGGAGGGTGAGCTGAGCGGGATGGGCGCCGTCGTCGGCGCCACCGAGCCCCAGCACATCGCCCGCCTGCGCGAGCTGATGCCGCGTTCGGTTTTCCTCATCCCGGGCGTCGGCGCCCAGGGCGGAAAGCCCGAACTGCTCGGACCCGCCTTCACCGCCGGCCCCGCCGCGGCGCTCGTCGCCGCTTCGCGGGGAATTGCCGCCGCGCCCGATCCGGCCGGTGCGGCGGAGGAATTGAGGGAAATCGTGTGGAAGATCTCCGCCAGCTGAAAAGGCGAAATCCGCCGCTACGATCCCGCTCCCAGTCAGTCCCCGGCAATCGGCTCGATGAAGAAAACCAAGAGATACCTGGTGCGCCTGCTCGCGGTGCTCGCGATCGCGGCCGTCGCCGTCGCGGTGGTCGTGATCGTCTCCAACTTCAAGGCCGACGACTCGAACGACAAGACCAGCGGCAACGGCAAAGCCCAGACGACCAAACAGCAGCCGAAAAAACCGCAGCGCTCGAAAGCGAAGACCTACACCGTGCAGAGTGGCGACACCCTGACCGCGATCGCACACAAGACCGGCGTCCCGGTCGCCGAGCTGCAGGCGCTCAACCCGGAAATCGACCCGCAGATCCTGATCGCCGGCGAGGTGCTGAAACTTCGGTGAGACGGCGCGCCGCCGTCGCCGTATCGGTGGTGGCGCTTTTCGCCTGCGCGCTCTGGCCCTGCTCGGCGGCGGTAGCGGCGCCGCAGCAGGGTGGGGTCGGGTCGGAAAAGCAGGGGGGTCAGGCCGAGAAGAAGGACAAGCAGCCCGAGAAGGGCAAGCAGCCCCAGAAGCCCAAGCACCCGACCCCGGGGCCGCCGGTCGAAGCGCGCTCCTGGGGGCTGATCGACGGTCGCACCGGCGAAGTGCTGATCTCGCACGCCGGCAACGAGGAGCTGCCGATCGCCTCGACCACCAAGCTGATGACCGCGTACGTGGCGATGAAGGACCTGCCGCTTGACAAGGTCGTTCGCGCCGCCCGCTACGACGCCGAATACGGCGAGTCGCTGATGTACCTGCGAACTGGCCAGGAGATCAGCGTCCGCGATCTCCTCTACGGCCTGATCCTGCGCAGCGGCAACGACGCCGCCCACACGCTGGCGTTGCGGGCCGCCGGCTCGATCCCCAAGTTCGTCAAGCAGATGAACCGCTACGCGGCGGCGCTCGGCCTCTCCCACACCCACTACACGAATCCGATCGGGCTCGATGCGAAGGGCAACTACTCGAGCGCGCTCGACCTGATGACTCTGACCCGGCGGCTGCTGGCGATTCCCGCCTTCGCCAAGATCGCCGACGCCCGGGAAGCCGAGCTGACCAGCGTCAGCCCGCCGCGGCGGATCACGACGATCAACGAGCTGCTCGAAGACGCCCCTTGGGTGACCGGGGTGAAGACCGGCCACACCTGGGGTGCCGCCTACGTCCTCGTCGGCTCGGGCAGCAAGAAGGGCACCGAACTGATCTCGGTGGCGATCGGCGCCCCGAGCGACGAAGCCCGCTTCGCCGACAACCTCGAGCTGCTCGAATGGGGCTTCCGCCAGTACCACCACAAGCGGGCGATCCACCGCGGCCAGACCTTCGCCGAACCGTCGATCCGCTACTCGGGCGGGACCCTGCCGCTGCGCGCCGCGCGGCCGCTGGAGCTTGGGCTGCGCGCGGACCAGCAGGTCGAAATCGACGTCGAAGCGCCGCGCCAGGTGACCGGCCCGATCCGCCGCGGCGCCAAGATCGGCCACGCCAACGTCTTCGTCGACGGTGCCCCCGCAGGCAGGGTTGCGCTGAAGGCTGGCCGTTCGATACCGAAGGCCGACATCGTCGACCGCGTCCGCTATTTCCTCACTAACAACTGGATCCCGGTCGCGGCGGCGATCTGCGCGATACTGATTTTCGGGATGCTGCTGTACTTGTGGAGACGGTCCCGGCGCAAGCGGCGCACAAACTGATTCGCATCGAACGCATCGAACGAGGGGGCACGAACCGGGTGAACGCCAAGTGATCCTGACCGTGACGCTGAACGCGGCGATCGACCGCACCGTCGCCGTGCCGAACTTCCGGCTGGCCCGCCGCCACCGCGCGGTCGAGAGCCGCACCGTCGCCGGGGGCAAGGGGATCAACGTCGCCCGGGCGCTGAGCATGCTGGGCCGGCCGGTGATCGCCGCCGGCATGGTCGGAGGCCCGACCGGCACCCGCGTGCTCGAACAGCTGCACGAAGAGTCCGTGCTCACCGACTTCGTCCGGATCGCCGCCGAGACCCGGATCAACCTGGCGGTGATCGACCCGACCTCCGGCGAGCAGACCGAGATCAACGAGCGCGGCCCGGCGGTCAGCCCGGAGGAGGTCAAGAAGCTGTTCGAGCGGATCGGCTATCTGGCCGGCGGCGCCAAGATCTGCGTCCTCGCCGGCTCGCTGCCCCCCGGGGCCGGTGACGACCTCTACGCCAAACTCGTCTCCGACCTGACCCGGCGCGGCGTCCCGGTCGTGCTCGACGCCGAGGGCGAGGCGATGCTGGCCGGCGTCCGCGCCGGCGCCTCGATGGTCACCCCGAACGAACGCGAGGCCGAGGAGCTGGTCGGCCAGGAGTTCGCCGAAGACGGATCGGACCTCGCCCACGGGCTGCAGGAGTTGGTCCGGCTCGGCGCCGAGGAGGCGGCGATCACGCGGCCCGAGGGCTGCGTCGCGGCGGTCGGCGAGGGGGCCAACCGCCGCCTGCTCGAGGTCCACACCGAGCCGCTGGAGCCGGTCTCGACGGTCGGCTCCGGTGACGCCTTCGTGGCCGGCTACGTGGCCGCCCGTTACGAGGGCCGCAGCGCCGAGGAGTGCCTCGCCTACGGGGTCGCCTGCGGGGCCGAGTCGACGCAGCACTTCGGTGCCGGAACGGTCGATCGCAACCAGGTCGAGCGGCTGCTCGGTGAGGTCGCCGTGCACGATCTGGAGGTCCCCGCCGACGTGTACGCTGAGTGATTCACCCGCCAGCCCTGGAGGACTAACTTGGAAATTGAAATCGGACGCGGAAAGAAGGGGCGGCGCGCCTACGGATTCGACGACATCGCGATCGTTCCTTCGCGCCGGACCCGCGACCCCGACGACATCGACATCACCTGGACCCTCGGTCCCTATCGCTTCGAGATCCCGCTCCTGGCCTCGGCCATGGACGGGGTTGTCAGCCCCGACACCGCGGTCCTGACCAACGAGCTCGGCGGGCTCGGCGTCCTCAACCTCGAGGGCATCTGGTCCCGCTTCGAGAACGCCGAGGAGAAACTGGAGGCGATCGCCGCCGCTCCCAAGCACGAGGCGACGCGGCTGATGCAGGAGATCTACAGCGAGCCGGTCAAGGAGGAGCTGATCTCCCAGCGGGTGGCGGAAATCAAGGCGCGCGGCGCGGTCGTCTGCGGCTCGCTGACGCCGCAGAAAGTCCGCGACCACTACGAGGCGGCGGTCGAGGCCGGCTTGGATGTCCTCGTGATCCAGGGCACGGTGATCTCCGCCGAGCACGTCTCGACCACGGTCGAGCCGCTGAACCTGAAGGAGTTCATCTCCGAAGTCCCGGTCCCCACCGTGGTCGGCGGTTGCGCCTCCTACTCGACCGGGCTGCACCTGATGCGGACCGGCGCCGTCGGCGTCCTCGTCGGGGTCGGCCCCGGCGCTGCCTGCACGACCCGCGGCGTGCTCGGGATCGGCGTCCCGCAGGCGACGGCGATCGCCGACGTCGCGGCGGCCCGCTCGCAGCACATGCTGGAGACGGGCGAGTACGTCAACGTGATCGCCGACGGCGGCATGCGGACCGGCGGCGACGTCTCGAAGGCGATCGCGATGGGCGCCGACGCGGTGATGGTCGGCTCGCCCCTGGCGCGCGCCAAGGAGGCTCCCGGTCGCGGCTTCCACTGGGGGATGGCTACCTTCCATCCCTCGCTGCCGCGCGGCACCCGCGTCTCGACCAAGCAGGACGGGACGATGGAGCAGATCCTGCTCGGCCCCGCCCGCGAGAACGACGGCACCTTCAACCTGATGGGGGCGCTGAAAACCTCGATGGCCACCTGTGGCTACGAGGACATCCGCTCCTTCCAGCGGGCCGAGGTGATGGTCGCGCCGGCGCTGATGAGCGAGGGCAAGAAGCTGCAGAACGAGCAGCACGTCGGCATGGGCTCAAACGGCCGGGCGGCAGTGTCCGCGGGGGTTGCCGTCTCGGATGACTGAGCAGCTCGTCGAGTCTGTCGAGCAGTTGTCGACGGACGACGTGCGCGCGGTGGAGGAGGTGCTGGTCCTCGACTTCGGGGGCCAGTACTCCCAGCTGATCGCGCGGCGGATCCGCGAATGTGGGGTCTTCGCCGAGCTCCTGCCCTCGACCGCCTCGGTCGAGGAGATCCGTGAGCGGGGGCCGAAGGCGCTTGTGCTCAGCGGCGGCCCCGCTTCGGTCTACGAGGACGGGGCGCCGGAGTTCCCGACCCAGTTGCTCGACCTCGATATCCCCCTGCTCGGCATCTGTTACGGGATGCAGGCGATGGCGCTGGCGCTCGGCGGCCGCGTCGAGTCGGCCGAGGCCGGCGAGTTCGGCCGCACCGACCTCGTTCTCCGCGACGGCGGCGGGCGGCTGCTCGGCGGCCTGCCCGAGGAGCAGACCTGCTGGATGAGCCACCGCGACGCCGTCTTCGAGGCGCCCAACGGTTTCACGCCTTTGGCTTCGAGCCCGAGCTCCCCGGTCGCCGCCTACGAGCTGCCCGACCGCGGCCTCTACGGCATCCAGTTCCACCCCGAGGTCGTCCACACCCCCTACGGGACCGAGATCCTGACCCGCTTCCTGCGCGACGTCGCCGGTTGCGAGCAGCAGTGGTCGCCGCAGTCGGTGATCGCCGAACAGGTCGAGAAGATCCAGACCCAGGTGGGGGAGGGGCGGGTGATCTGCGGCCTCTCCGGCGGCGTCGACTCCTCGGTCGCGGCGCTGCTCGTTCACAAAGCGGTCGGCGACCGCCTCACCTGCATCTACGTCGATCACGGGATGATGCGGCTGAACGAGTCCGAGCAGGTGGTCGAGACCTTCTCGCAGTTCGGCATCCCGCTGGTCCACGTGCAGGCCGAAGAGCGCTTCCTAGCCAAACTCAAGGGCGTCGACGAGCCGGAGCGCAAGCGCAAGATCATCGGCGAGGAGTTCATCCGGGTCTTCGAGGACGAGGCCTCGAAGCTCGAGGACATCGGCTACCTCGTCCAGGGCACGCTCTACTCCGACGTGATCGAGTCCGGTGGCTCCGACCACGCGGCGACGATCAAGTCGCACCACAACGTCGGCGGCCTGCCCGAGGACTTCGACTTCGAGCTGGTCGAGCCGCTGCGGATGCTGTTCAAGGACGAGGTCCGCGCGGTCGGCGCCGAGCTCGGGCTGCCCGAGCGGATGGTCTGGCGCCAGCCCTTCCCGGGGCCCGGTCTGGCGATCCGCATTGTCGGCGGCGAGGTCAACAAAGAGCGGCTCGACATCCTCCGCGCCGCCGACGCGGTCCTCCAGGAGGAGATCCGCGCCGCCGAGCTCTACCGCCAGCTCTGGCAGTCGTTCTGCGTTCTGCCGGTGGTGCGCTCGGTCGGGGTCCAGGGCGACGGCCGCACCTACGCCTACCCGATCGTGATTCGCGCCGTCACCTCCGACGACGCGATGACCGCCGACTGGGCGCGGCTCCCCTACGACCTGCTCGAGCGCGTCTCCAACCGGATCATCAACGAGATCCGCGACGTCAACCGCGTCGCCCTCGACATCTCCTCGAAGCCGCCGGCAACCATCGAGTGGGAGTGACCGCCGAGCTGCGGTTCGTCGGCCTCGTCGAATCGTCGCTCGCCGGCAAGGACGAAGCGCCGAAGCAGGCCGATGAGGGGGCGCCGCCGGCGACCCTGCGGATCGCGGCCGAGTACACGGCCTGCTGCGAGGGATTGCACGCGGGCGACGAGGTCCTCGTCCTCACCTGGCTCGACCGCGCCGATCGCGACGTGCAGGCTGTCCACCCCCGCGGCGACACCAGCCGGCCGCTGACCGGCGTCTTCGCGACCCGCGCGCCGGTGCGGCCCAACCCGATCGGCCTGCATCGGGTCGAGATCGTCGCGATCTCCGGCGCCCCCGGGGAGCCGCGGGCACTGCGGGTCGACGCGCTCGAGGCACTGGACGGAACGCCGATTCTCGACCTCAAGCCGGTTCTGGCGTCCGACGCCCGGGTACGCTAGTGAGGAAGCGGCTGACACCGGTGAGCCGCAGCCGTTATGGGGTAGGTGGCAACGCTTGAGCACGGCAACTCCTTCGCTCAGCGACGCGCGGCTCGCGCGGCGCGCCGTACGTGGCAACAGCCGCGCCTTCGAGGCGATCTTCCGGCGCTACCACCAGCAGCTCTACCGCTACTGCGCGGCGATCGTCGGCAATTCCGCCGACGCCCAGGATGCCGTCCAGAACACGATGGTGAAGGTGCTGCAGGCGCTGCCTGGCGAGGAGCGGCGGGTCGAGTTGAAGCCCTGGCTCTACCGAATCGCCCACAACGAGGCGATCGAAATCGTCCGCCGCAGACCGCCGGCGGAGGCGATCGATGCCGACTCGCTGCTCGGCCCGGCGAACGCCGCCGAGCAGGTGGAGAGCCGCGAGCGGCTTTGGCAGCTCGTTGCCGACGTCGCCGAGCTGCCCGAGCGCCAGCGCGGCGCCCTGGTGATGCGCGAGCTCGGCGGTCTCGGCTTCGAGGAGATCGGGGCGGCACTCGGCACCTCGGCGGCGACGGCGCGCCAGACGCTCTACGAGGCCCGGCTCGGGCTGCGGGCGATGAGCGAGGGGCGTGAGATGGACTGCTCCGAGGCGATGCGGGCGATCTCCGACGGCGACCGCAGGCTGTTCCGCGGTCGCCGCCTGAGCGCTCACCTGCGCGGCTGCGAGGGTTGCCGGGCCTTCCGAGCTGGGATCGAGGGCCGCCGCGCCGACCTGGCGCTGGTCGCGCCGCTACCTGCGGTGGCCTCGGCGGGAATCCTCCACGGCGTCCTCGGCCTCGGCGGCGGCGCGGCGGGCAAATCGCTGTTCGGCGTGACCGCGATCAAGACGGCGGCGGCGGTTGGCGTGATCGCGGCGGTTGGCGTCACCGCCGCCGACCGCAGCGGCCTGATCCAGATCGGTCCCGGACAGCCGGTGGAGCAGCCGGCGAAGAAGTCGGGGCCGCTACCGGCTGGGACCGGTTCGGGCAGTGGCGCGCACACCGCGCCGCCGGCGCCGGCGCCCCTGCGAGACGCGGTTCGCGACGGCGGCGCCGTCGCGCCCGGGCCGGCGCTGTCCGGTCTGCACCCGGTCGACCGCGGGGTGGACCGGTCGACGCCGCCGCGGCACCCGCAGCCCGGGTCCGAGCCCGCGGTCTCATCGCCGCCCTCGGCACCTGCTGCGACCGACCCGGCGCCGCCCGCGGAAGCGCCGGCGCACACCGACAACGGCCGCCACCTCGGGCAGCTGAAGCACCACGAACCGGGCCATCCGGCGGCCGGCGGAGGTTCGAAAGGCAAGTCGGCGACGGCGCCGGGGCACACCAAGCCCTCGCCCGGCGGGGCGGCCCAACCCGAGGCGCCGAAAGCCAAGCCGTCGCATCCAGAGCCGCAGCATCCGCAGCCGCCGCCTCGACTTCCTCCCGGTCAGGTGGAGAAGACTTCGCCCGCGACGGCGGCCGGCAAGCCCGCCGCCGAGCACGTCGACGCCGCGCCCGCGGCCACGGCGGAAGGCGGCACCGGCGCGGAATCCCCGCCCGCGGCCCATGGCAAGTCCGGCGCCGAATCGGCTACCCCCTGACAAACGGGCCAGCGCGTTTCCACCTCTTGACCGCGGGTACGGGGCGTTTGGTTCGGAATCCCGTTCCAAGTTCGTCGCGACCCGTCGGGGCCGCGCATCCAGGAGGAGAGCGAAATGTCCACCGCAGTCGTGGTGATCATCATCGTCGCCGCCGTCGTGCTGGTGGCCCTGCTCGCGCTTGCCGCGATGCGGCGGCGCCGGCAGGCGCAGTTGGGTCAGGCGCAGAGCCAGGCGCTGCACGAGGACGTCGACCGCCACCGCAGCCACGCCGAGGCGGCCCGTCACGATGCGGCGCTCGCCGAGGAGCGGGCCAAGCGGACGGCCGCTGAGGCCGAGCTCGAGGAACGCCGCGCCGACGAGCGCGAGCGTGAGCTAGACGAGGGTCGCTAGCGCAACCACCGCGGGGACCGGGCGGGCGCCGTCCCGGCGGCGGGCGGCGGACCGCCGCTGGGCGGCGCGGACCCGTCGCTGGGTCTCGTCGAGGATCGAGGCGACCTCGTCCCAGCCCTGCTCGTCGAGGTCGATCGGAATCCAGCGCAGACCGGTGCGGGCGGCGGCTCGGTAGTAGTGCTCGGTGGCGCCGCGGCGCTGGGCGGTGTCGACGAGCTCGAGGCAGCCGCAACGGTCGAGCGTCCGCGTGTGGTAGGCGACGTGGGTCAGCTCGACCCCGAGTTCCTGCGAGAGGTCGTGAGGGCTGGCGACGCGTTCGCTGAGGATCTCGAAGATTTGGACGCGGAGGGGGTGGGAGAGCGCGCGGGCCAGCCGCTCTTCGATCGCTTCCGGGGTGATCTCGGACATGGGGAGCTCCTTGGAGTCGGGGAGACGAGGCTTGCGCGTCGGGGAGGCCGACATACTCAAAGACGTTGGGTCTAATCGGCAAGATCACGATCTGCGGCCGAATGCCGAGTTTGCGGAGAGGTCTGTTTCCAGTTGGCCACTCGTTCGAGGCGGTGGGCGTCTAAACGCAAACTGGATTCATTCTCATTAAGCTTTCGCGACCGATGAACCGCTCGCACTCCGTCGCCGCCCTTGTCTTGCTCGCGCTGCCGCTCGCTCTGCTCGTTGCGGGCTGCGGCGGTGGCGGCGCCGCGGCCGCCGAGGATGGCAAGCTCAACGTTGTCGCCGCGGAGAATTTCTGGGGTTCGATCGCCGAACAGCTCGGCGGCGAAGAGGTGGTGGTGACGAGCATCATCGACAACCCCGCCGCCGACCCCCACGACTACGAACCGACGAGCGCCGACGCGCAGGCGTTCGCCGAGGCCCAGGTGGCGATCGTCAACGGGATCGGCTACGACGAATGGGCATCGAAGCTGCTCGACGCCAGTCCCGACTCGAGCCGCGAGGAGATCACGGTCGGCGATGTCGTCGGGCTCGAGAACGGTGACAACCCGCACCAGTGGTATTCGCCGCGCTCGGTCCACCGGGTGATCGACGCGATCGTCGCCGCCTATGAACAGGCGCTGCCGGGCAAAGCCCTCTACTTCCAGCAGCAGAAGGCGAGGTTCGAAGGCGCCGGGCTGGCCGAATACGACCGGCTGATCGCCCAGATCAAGGCCCGCTTCGGCGGCACCCCGGTCGGCGCCTCGGAGAGCATCTTGGAACCGCTGGCGCCGGCGCTGGGCCTCCGGTTGATCACCCCGCGCGGCTTCATGGACGCGGTCTCCGAGGGGGCCGAAGCGACGCCGGCCGAGAAGGCGACGAGCAACGCGCAGATCGAAGACGGCCAGATCGATCTCTGGGTCTACAACAGCCAGAACGCGACCCCCGACGTCAAGCGCCTGAACGAGGCGGCCGAAGCTGCGGGGATCCCGATCGCCACCGTGACCGAGACGCTGACGCCGGCCGGGGCCACTTTCGAGGAATGGATGGTCGACGAGCTGCGGGGAATCGAGGCGGCGCTGGCGAAGGGGACGGGGTCCTGAGCACGCCGCCGACCCGCACCGAGGCAGTGCCGCCGAGGGCGCCGATCACCGCCGGGGGGGCGATTAGCCTCGACGCCGCCGCCGCGCACCGTGGCTCGCGCCCGGTCTGGTCGGGCGTCGACCTGCGGATCGGCGAGGGCGAGTTCGTCGCCGTCCTCGGCCCCAACGGTGCCGGCAAGTCGACCCTGCTCGACGTCCTCCTCGGCCTGTTGCCGCTGAGCGAGGGCGCGGTCAGCGTGCTCGGGCGCTCGCCGCGCGCCGCCCGCGGCAGCATCGGCTTCTTGCCGCAGCGACGGGGATTCGATGCAGCTACCCGGGTCCGCGGCCGCGAGGTGGTGCGGCTCGGGCTCGACGGCTCGCGCTGGGGTCTGCCGCTGCCGTCCCGGTTCAGCGCTGCAAGCCGCCGCGCCGGCGAGCGGGTCGAGGAGATGATCGAGCTGGTCGGCGCCTCGGACTATGCCGCGCGGCCGATCGGCGAGCTCTCCGGCGGCGAGCAGCAGCGGCTGCTGATCGCCCAGGCGCTGGTCCGCGAGCCGCGGCTGCTGCTGCTCGACGAGCCGCTCGACAGCCTCGACCTCTCCAACCAGGCCGCCGTCGCAGGCCTCGTCCAGCGGATCTGCCGCAGCCGGGGGGTGACGGTGCTGCTGGTCGCCCACGACGTCAACCCGATCCTTCCCTACCTCGACCGCGTCGTCTACTTCGCCGCCGGCCGGGGGATCGAAGGGCCGCCGCGCGAGGTGATCGACGGGCCGACGCTGAGCGCGCTCTACGGCGCGCCGATCGAGGTGCTCGAAGCCTCCGACGGCCGCCTCGTCGTCGTCGGCACCCCGGAACCGGCCGGCCATCAGGACTGCCACCACGGACCGGCGGACGCCTGATGATCCCCACCGAGCTCGCCGGCCTCTCGCTCAACCCGGTCACCGACTTCGAAGCGATGACCGAGTTCCCGTTCATGGTCAACGCGCTGTGGGCGGGGACGATCGTCGCCGTGCTGGCCGGCGCCATCGGCTGGTTCATGGTGCTGCGGCGCCAGACCTTCGCCGGCCACTCGCTGGCGATGATCGCCTTCCCCGGCGCCGCCGCGGCGGCGCTCGCTGGCCTGCCGCTGGCGGTCGGCTTCTTCGGCGCCTGCGGACTGGGCGCGCTGGGTCTGGCGACGGTGAGCCGGCCCGGCGGTGCCGGCTCCGGGGCCGCCGCCGAGTCGGCGGCGATCGGGACGCTGCAGGCGCTAGCGCTCGGCCTCGGCTTCCTCTTCGTCAACCTCTACAACGGCCAGCTCGCCAACCTCGAGTCGCTCTTGTTCGGGACCTTCCTCGGGATCACCACCGGGCAGGTGCAGACGCTGCTCTGGGTCGCGGTGGCGGCGCTGCTCGTCCTCGCCGCGATCGGCAGGCCGCTGCTCTTCGCCTCGCTCGACGGCGAGGTCGCCCGCGCCGTCGGCGTGCCGACCCGGCTGCTGGGGGCGGCGTTCCTGCTGCTGCTCGGGCTCGCTGTCGCGGCGACGGCGCAGATCACCGGCGCCCTGCTCGTCTTCGCCCTGCTGGTGACGCCGGCGGCAACCGCCCAGCAGCTGACCGCGCGGCCGGGGCTCGGGCTCGCCCTCTCGGTCCTGCTGGCCCTGCTCGTCACCTGGGTCGGCCTGACGATCGCCTACTTCTCGCCCTACCCGGTCGGGTTCTGGGTGACGACGTTCGCCTTCGGGCTCTACGTCGTGGTGCGGGTGGGGGCCGAGGCGGCGCGGCGCTGGGCGCCACGGGCCGGGACCGCGACCGTCGGCGCGGGGGTCGTCTAGTGCTCGCCCACGAGTTCATGCGCAACGCCTTCCTCGCCGGCACTTTCGTCGCCCTGGCCTGTGGTCTGGTCGGCTACTTCGTCGTCCTCCGCGCCCAGGTCTTTGCCGGCGACGCGCTCAGCCACGTCGCCTTCACCGGCGCGCTGGCCGCCGCGGCGGCTGGGGTCGACGTCCGCCTCGGCCTTCTCGTCGCGACCCTCGGGGTCGCCGCCGGGATGGGCGCGCTCGGCCGCCGCGCCCGGCCCGACGACGTCGTCATCGGCTCGGTCTTCGCCTGGATTCTCGGCCTCGGCGCGCTCTTCCTCTCGATCTTCATCGCCGGCTCGAGCGGCTCCGACGGGACCGCCGCGGTGCGGGTCCTGTTCGGCTCGATCCTCGGCCTCTCGGCCGGCGAAGCCTGGCTTGCCGCGGCGATCGCGGTCGCCGCCTGCCTGGCGCTGCTCGTCCTGGCCCGGCCGTTGCTGCTCAGCTCGCTCGACCCCGAGGTGGCGCGCGGGCTCGGCGTCCCGGTGCGGGCGCTAGGCGTCGCCTTCCTCCTCGTCCTCGGTGTCGTCGCCGCCGAGGCGACCCAGGCGGTCGGGGCGCTGCTACTGCTCGGCCTGCTGGCCGCGCCCGGCGGCGCCGCCCGCCTGCTGACCGACCGTCCATGGCACGGCCTGGCGCTCTCGGCGGCGATCGCGGTCGGCTCGACCTGGGCCGGGCTGGCGCTCAGCTACGAGATCGAATCGCTGCCCGCCAGCACCGCGATCATCGGTGTCGCCAGCGCCGCGTTCGTGCTCGCTGGGGCGCGCAGCGCCCTTGCAGCAGCGGCCCCACGACCATCTAGCATCGAAGCGTGACCGCGTCCGCCCAGACCCAGACCGATTGGGCCCAGCACGCGCTTGCGACCCTGCAGGAGGCGGGCCACCGCCGCGGCGGCGCCCGCACCGCGGTGGTCGAAGCGCTCGCCGCCCACGAGTGCGCTGTCACCGCCCTCGACCTCGACGACGAGCTCGCCCGCCGCCGTCCCCGGGTCGCCCGCGCCAGCGTCTACCGGGCGCTGGAGCAGCTCGAGCAGCTTGGCCTGGTGCGGCGGATCGAGGTCGCCCGCGGCGTCGCCGGCTACGAGCGGGTCGACCCGACCGGCCACCACCATCACCACGCCATCTGCCGCGACTGCGGCCGGATGGTCCCCTTCGAGGACCGCTCCCTCGAGCAGGCGATCGGCAAGCTCTGCGAGTCGATGGACTTCGAGGTTGCCGAGCACGATGTGGTCCTCCGCGGCCGCTGCGAGCGCTGCTCGGACTAGGGGCTCAGCTGTACGAGTCCCATTCTTCGAGGTAGGGGAGCGGGTCGAACGGGCTGCCGCCCTCGTACCAGCCAGGGGCGCTCCACATCTCGAAGTGGAGGTGGCAGGCGCTGGCGTCGCCGGTGTCGCCGACGATTCCGATCGGCTGGCCGGTCCGCACGACTTCGCCTGCCTGGAGAGGCGAGGGTTCGGCCAGGTGCGCGTACATGAAGTCGATCGGCGAGCCGCGGCCGTCGATCACGATGTAGTTGCCGGCCAGCGACTGGTAGCCCGAGTACTGGACGACGCCGCCGCGGGCGGCGACCAGCGGCGTGCCGCAGGCGGCCATCGTGTCCTGGCCCTCGTGGGTGTGGCCGGAGCGGCCGGCGCCGAAACGGCCGGCGCTGGAACCGAATTCGTGGTCGCCGAGGATCGGGAAGGCGAAGCGGTAGAAGGAGAAGCCGAGCGAGAGCGGGGTGGAGGTGGTGGTGGCGCGGCGTGCGGCCGGTGCCCCTTCCGTCTGCGGCGAGACCCGGAACGAGTAGCGGCCGTTCGGCGCCGGGCGGTTTTCGTTGGTCGAGCCGTCCCAGCGGATCGTCACCGGCACGTTCGGTTCGACCCCTTCGAGGTAGAAGGTCTTGATCGGGGTGCGGTTGCCATCGACGACGTCGACGCGGAGGTCGTTGTCCGGCTGGCTCGAGGCAATTGTGAACTTGATCCGGGCGACGCGGTAGCCGAAATAGAAGGACGTGCGAGGCGCGGTTTCCGCCGAGAGCAGCGAGATCGCGCCGGCGGTCGGGGCGGCGGCGGGGGCGCCGGCCTCGCTGCTCGGCGGTGGCGGGGCGCTGCCCGGCGTGACGGCGCCGCCGGTGCCCGCGGCGGCCGCGCCGGGGAAGGCCAGCGCCAGAGCTGCGCCCAGCGCCAAGATCGCCGATTTCGCCCCGGGTCGCCGCCCCGGTCCACTGCTGCGCACCACTAAGCCCTCTCTTTCGATCGCCTGCGGAGTTAGCTGACGGGCTCGCGCTGAAAGAGATGCGCTACGAGCGAGATTCGCCCGATTCGCCCCCGGGACCTGCTTGGTCCCTTCGGTTCCTCCACTCCCGTCCGGCGGCCCGAACGGGACTCGGCACTGCTTGGCGCGGCAGCATACAGCGCAGACTGGCTATCATCCCCCGGCCGCGCTGGTTCTCCCGCGCGGTTTTTGCGCGATGAAGACCTTTGTTGCCACACCCGCCAACCGCCAGCGTGACTGGTACGTCGTCGACGCCGAGGGTAAGACCCTGGGTCGGCTGGCGACCCAGATCGCCGACACCCTGCGCGGCAAGCGCAAGCCGGAGTACACGCCGCACGTCGACACCGGCGACTTCGTCGTCGTCGTCAACGCGGAGAAGATCCGGGTCACCGGCGACAAGCTGGCGCAGAAGACCTACTGGCGCCACAGCGGCTATCCCGGCGGGATCAAGTCGCGCACGCTCGGCGAGATGCTCGAGCGCCGGCCCGAGGAGGTGATCCGCAAGGCGGTGAAGGGAATGTTGCCGCGCAACCGCCTCGCCCGCCAGCAGCTGACCAAGCTGAAGGTATATGCGGGTCCGGATCATCCGCACGCCGCGCAGCAGCCGAAACCGATGGAGACGAACTGATGGCAGACGACGAGACGAAAACGCCGGACGAGAACGACGAGGGACAGGGCGCTCAGGACGAGGCGCCGCAGGACGCGGGTCCTGACGCCGGTGAGACCTCCTCGGCCTTGCCGGCCGAGGATCCCTCCCCGTCGCCACCCGCGTCAGAGGCCGAGGAGGCCGACGCCGAGTCGCAGGCCGAGGGTGAGGAGTCGTCTGCCGATGAGGCCGCTCCGGCCGCCGAGGAGCCCGAGCCTGCTGCCCAGCCCGCCGCCGAGGAGCGGAAAGCGGAGGAGCCGAAAAAAGACGTTATCCCTGGCGCGGACCTGGAGCCGATCGCGGTTGAGCCCGACGCTCCCGAGCTGAGCGCCGAGGAGCGCGCCCGGCTCGAAGCCGAGGAAGAGGAAAAAGCCCGCCGCGAGGCCGAGCTCGACGCCGCCGAGGAGTCCGACGCCGCCAGCCGCGCCCCGGCGAAAATGGACAGCGGCGCCCGCTTCCTCGCCACCGGCAAGCGCAAGAGCTCGATCGCGCGCGTCACCCTGGTCCCCGGCGATGGCAAGTTCGAGATCAACAAGCGCAGCCTCGAGGAGTTCTTCCCGCGGCCCCTGCACCAGACGATGGTGCGCCAGCCGCTTTCCGTCTCCGGCTACGAGGGCAACGTCGACGTCCGCGTCCGGGTCCACGGTGGCGGCGTCAGCGGCCAGGCGGGTGCGGTCCGCCACGGCATCGCCCGGGCGCTGACCGAGATCGACGCCGAGCTGCGCGGCGACCTCAAGCGGCGCGGCTTCCTCACCCGCGACGCCCGGGTCAAGGAGCGCCGCAAGGCCGGCCTCAAGAAGGCCCGTAAGCGCCCGCAGTTCAGCAAGCGCTGAGAGGCCCGGTGGCGGCGACCGAGCGCAAGCTCTTCGGCACCGATGGGGTCCGAGGAGAGGCTGGGACGTTCCTCACCGCCGAGCTGGCGACCGCACTCGGTCGCGCCGTAACGACCGGACTCGACGCGCAGCGACCCCAGGTTCTGATCGTCCGCGACACCCGTGAGTCGGGGCCGATGCTCGAGGCGGCGCTCGCCGCCGGCATCGCCGCCGCGGGCGGCGACGCGCTGCTCGCCGGCGTCCTGCCGACCCCGGCGGCAGCGATCCTCGTCCGCCGCCTCGGCCTCGACCTCGCCGCCGTCGTCTCCGCCTCCCACAACCCTTACCAGGACAACGGGATCAAGTTCTTCACCGGCCAGGGGTTGAAGCTGCCCGACGAGGAGGAGGCGCGGATCGAGGCGCTGCTCGAGAACCCCGCCGAGCCGCCCGCCGAGGTCGGCCGCGTCCGCGAGCTCGAGGGCGGGGCGGAGGACTACCTGCGCGAGCTGAGCGCCGCCTTCCCGCTCGACCTCTCCGACCGCCGGGTGCTGCTCGACTGCGCCAACGGCGCCACCCACCGGGTCGCGCCGGCGATCTTCGAACGGCTCGGCGCCGAGGTCGAGGCGATCGGGGTCGAGCCCGACGGCCGCAACATCAACGACGGTTGTGGCTCAACCCACGTTGAGAAGCTGGCCGAGCGGATCGCCGCCTCCGAGGCGGAGATCGGCTTCGCCTTCGACGGCGACGGCGACCGGGTGCTGGCGGTCGACGCCGCCGGCCGCGTCCACGATGGTGACGAGCTGATCGCCCTCGCCGCCCGCGGTCTAGCCGCCCGCGGCGAGCTCGGCGGCGGCGTCGTCGTCACGGTGATGACCAACTACGGCTTCCACCGGGCGATGGATGAGGCCGGGATCGAGGTCGCCACGACTCAGGTCGGCGACCGCTACGTGATCGACGAGATGCGGCGCCGCGGCTGGCGGCTCGGCGGCGAGCAGTCGGGACACATCATCGCCGCCGAC
>Ga0070667_100002162_pt1 | contig 17313 bp, 16 predicted proteins | sample KBSS33metaG_FD_64659 | JGI IMG/M metagenome (GOLD analysis project Ga0070667, IMG submission 64659) | Switchgrass rhizosphere microbial communities from Kellogg Biological Station, Michigan, USA - KBS S3-3 metaG | ecosystem: Host-associated > Plants > Roots > Rhizosphere > Soil ... | reverse complement strand
CAGTAATATCTGCAGATAAGGCCGCGACATCCTCCGTGGTATTATACAATGTGCTGATGGTTGCACGATCCAAATCGTCGTATAAAGTAGCTGTCCATTGGGGTGTTGACAATGCGGCCTGGTTACCATCCTGCATGAAGACAAGCCGGTCGCGCGAATCATAAATCATATTCAAAGGCTGGGCGCCCGGAGCTTTTTTCCAGGTGGTCCTTCCCTTTTGTGAATCCTATATCTTAGGCCGACCTAAACAAACCCCCTAACTGTGAACCCTGCCCAAATGATTAAAGTCGTGATCGCAGATGATCATGAACTGTTCAGAAATGGCTTTAAACAAATTTTTCAAAAAGAGTACATCGGCGAGCTCGAATTTGTAGGAGAAGCATCGAATGGTGCCGAATTAATTGATATCATTGAGAGGCATAACCCATCCATTGCCATCACCGATATTCAGATGCCTGTTATGAATGGGATCCAGGCTTGCCAGATCATCAAGAAGAAGTTTCCCCAAACCTCTGTCATTGCATTCTCCATGTTTACAGACATCAATACTGTCATGGAGATGATACGCGCAGGTGCCGATGGTTACATGGCAAAATCAACTGGAAAAGATGAAATCATTGAAGCCATCAGAACTGTCAATCAGCATAACCGCTATTATTGCTCCACTATTTCCAGCAAAATTTACGGAACTCCGGCCAATAGCAATCAGCAACAGCGAAGGCAAAAACCTATCAATTTTGGCAGCCAGGAAAGAAAAGTAATCGAACTTGTTTGCCAGCAACTGGCCATCAAAGAAATTGCAGCCGAAATGCAGCTGGCACCAAGAACAGTTGAGCATTACCGTGAAAAAATCCTGGAAAAAATCGGCGCCCGGAATTCAGTTGGGATTGCACTGTATGCGGTGGTGAATGAGTTAATAAACCTGAATGCTATTTACTAATAAAGGATCTTAAATCAGGCCAGCGACCCGATCTAAGCATCCTTTGGCATTGTTCAATCGTGTCACCAATTGTTTTACGGATGGGCAGCGATGTGCTGTCCATTATCGAACAGCGACAATAACAAAATGCTACTGAGAACCGGACCATCTCTGTCAGGATTAGAGATATATCAAATAAATCATAGAAATAATTTATCGAAGTATGAAAACATAAAATATTATTGATCGAAATTGGGCCGTCCACCAGTATCCGGTTCGTCTGCTCAATGCCCGCTTTTCTTCTTCATTGTTATTTTATTGCTTTCCGCAACATACTCCACCGCTCCCAAATCAAAAGTTTTTCCAGCTTTACCATGACCATAAACATCTGTTTTTCTAAAACTAAACTCTTTAACGGCCTTGTCAATTAAACCACTTTCTTTTGCCGGTATGAATGCGTGGTAATTAGCAAAAATGGAATTGCTAACATCTTTAAATACCTTGTTATTCCCAAGAGCAATTTCCGTTGGTGCCCTGCTTACTGTCGCCAATACGTAGTTGCGCGCGCTATTATCGTGCAACCTGTCATATTCAGGGTGAACGATAACGTTATTAAAGCAAAACACCGAATCAGTATGCGTGATACTGTCAAGCCCGGCATTCACCACATCTAATATAAATCCGTAGTAATCGCCGTTGTACGATCCCCTAACGGTGCTGTCCACCGTATTATGGATACAATAAGAAGGAATCGGCAAAAAACCATGGGCACTGTCGCGACCGCCGGCACCATTCCTGCTTACTTCAAAAGGGCTGAAGGAAAGTTGTCGCTGAATAATATTGTTGTACATCCTTACTGCCCCATTGCGGTAAGCTGGCAGGCCTGTCCAACCCAATGCAATGGAACGGAGCGCGGCTGCATAATTATCTGATAAGCGGTTATTATAAAAATCAATGCTCCCATACCACAACACTTCCGCGGCATGGTTATGACGCCGGGCGCCGGTATTTGCTTCGGTACTGTCGAGCATACAATCGTGTATCTTCATATTGAAACCGGTGCCTGCGATTACATTGATGGCCGCATTTGTATTGGTAATATTTCTGACCGTATCCAGGTACATTTCGCTATCCAGTAAAATAGAACGGTTGATCTCTTTGGTGCCGGGGTTCCAATACGACCCAAATACCAGTGGCACAACATCCTGAAAACCCTCTATGCGCGATTTAATTATTTTGATATTGTAAAAGGTTTGTTTCTTTTCCCCGGTAAAAATCATTTGCCCGTAAGCTGCATTGTCGAACTGCAATACAGGTTGGTTTTTGTATTCGCCCGCGGGATTCATAAACCGGCATGATTCAATGCTGAAATGATCAATATAGTAGCTGGCTTTGATGGTGCCATACCAATTGTAACTGCGTAAGCCCAGCAATTTTACATAATGAAGATTGTACCATTCCGGTTGCCGAAAAGCAGTAGGACTCTCCTGTATGGCTTTGCGCGCATCAACCACCACTTCTGATCCACGGCCATCTATATCCTGCAAGGAGAGCAAATTGAAACGGCCTCGAATAGTTATAGTATCTGATCCCATAACCGTTTGTCCATTGATACTACCCCTGACCAGCAGCGATCCGGCATGTTGAGCCAACACATAATTAACCGGTGCGTGGCCGGTCACCTTTATCGTATCTGCGGCGGTCAACCCTTTACTATCAGCAACCGCCACCCTGAAAAAATAATCTCCTTTCTTTATTCCGCTGATGGTAACGGATGCAGTAGTTGCCCCCTTCAATTGCTGCTGGCCCGGCCCACTGATTTTCGTCCAACGATATGAACGGATAGTACCATTTGTTTTGCAATTAAGTACCACAGACGAATGGTATGCCAGCAGAATGCTGGTATCAGCGCCGGCTTTCAGCAGCGGTTCAACGACGGCCATTTTTTGGCCACATAAAAAACCAGGGCAGCACAATAGCACCAAAGCAAAAATCCTGTTCATGCGGGTGAATGTAGCATAAAAATGATAGCCCAGCTCTTATGCCAATCATAAAATATATTGGCAACTCTTATCGGTTATGCACAGGCGCAGATGATGGAAGAAGTAAAATTGTTGTGGAATAAATTAGACGACCCCAGGTCTTTCATATTGTTTTTCCATTTGCCCTGCTTCCCATGCCAGCATTGCTTTTTTCCGGGTAGCGCCCCAGCGGTATCCGCCTGTTTCGCCCATTGTTTTTATTACACGGTGACAGGGAATAATATAACCCACCGGGTTGCTGCCGATGGCTGTGCCTACGGCGCGAAAAGCATTTTCCTGGTTGATATGTTTGGCAACACGCCCGTAGGTGGAAATATCCCCCTCCGGTATATGCAGGAGCGCCTGCCATACTTTTAATTGAAATGCACTGCCTTTGAGATGTAGTTTGATAGCTGCCGGGCCTGCTGCAGTACGGTTAAAGAAATCATCTATTCTTTGAAGGTGTTCGTCAGTACTTCTTACCAGCTTTGCATTCGGCCAGTTTGCTTTCAATTCTTCCACTGCCTGTTCGTTGCTGCCTTGAAAAAAAGACAAATTACAAACCCCCTTGCCGGTGGATGCTGCGATGTATTTTCCAAACAGGCAGTCTCCAATCATATAATGGATGCTGAGTGATGCGCCGCCGTTTTTGTATTCACCCGGCGTCATACCCTCAATATTCACAAATAAATCGTGCAACCGGCCCGTGCCCGATAAACCTGTTTCATAAGCAGCATCAAATACCGTATGCTGTTTGGTTGATAATAGTTGCTTGGCGTGTTCAATGGTCAGGTACTGCAGAAACTTCTTGGGACTTATCCCCGCCCAGTCGGTAAACAGGCGCTGGAAATGAAAAGGACTGGTATGCACGGCTGCTGCGATGTCCTCCAGTTCAGGCTGTTGGGTGGCGTGCTGCCCCACAAACTCGATGGCAGCGGCTATTTTTTCATAACTGGTATTCATACTCAAATATTTACGCAAACCTACGTATACAAACAATCAGATAAAACCCGGAACTTGCTATACTACGTATATAGTTTTGACGTTTTGTTTAACAGAACTTTCTATGTCCGCCCCTATACTTTTAATCTGGACCTGCGTCTTAATTAGTGAGCAACCTAAAGCGTAAAATTATGAAAGCAAATTCTACACAAATGGAGGTAATTATTCTCACCGGCACTTCTTTTTCTGCCAGCCAGTTTTCTGATAAAAATGAAACCGCCAGCAAACCCGGTCGTTCAGAAAAAGAGATCCTCACAGAAGCCTGCTGGAACGGTTTGCTGCCGGAAATATTACCAGAGATATGCGAACAAATACCTGCCGGTAAAAAAATTTATCTGTGGGAAATCAAGGAAGCCGATGCTTTTATTGAGCTTGAACTGGGTGAACTGCAGGAATCTACCGATCGGTATTTTTCTATCAATCCTTATTCGTTTGTACCGGAGCAACCGCTGTCATAGGGTGGAGGGTTCAAGGTCTAAGGTTTAAAGTTTGCGCTCGCTGATTTTCCATCCATCTCTATTGCAGCCGATAAGGTTCCACGCCTTGCTTTGTAATAACAACCGGTTTTATAAAGCCTTTTTCGTCAAAATACATGTGTTCAATACAGGTTACTCTCGAGTTGCCGTCTTTTTCCGTCAGGGGTCGCCGGTGGTACACAATATACCATTGATCCTTACCCGGAATTTTAATAATGGAATGATGCCCCGCACCGGTCGCAATCGCGGTATCCTGCTGCAATATTTTACCGATGCGTGTAAAAGGCCCCAAAGGAGAATTTGCCATTGCGTAAGCTACACTGTAATCGGGCCCTGTCCAACCACCCTCTGACCACATAAAATAATATTTGCCATTCCGCACAAACATATAAGGCCCTTCCACGTATTTCTCCGGCGTGATTTCTTTGAACACCGTACCATCATCAAATGGAACAAAGCCTGTAAAATCGTTGTTCAATTTTGCAATATTGCAGTGGCGCCATCCACCATAGATCAAATAGTATTGCCCGTTGCTGTCATGAAATACAAATTGATCGATCGGTTGCGCACCGTTATGAAATTTATCTACCAGCGGCTTGCCCAAATAATCTGTAAAAGGGCCCGCGGGCGAGTTGGCTACTGCCACCCCAATACCACCTTTTTCCGTGTTGTTCTGAATATCATTGGCGCCAAAAAATAAATAATACCGGCCCTGCTTTTCTACGATGGCCGGTGCCCATAACGCACGCCTGGCCCATTTAATGGCAGCAGTATCTACCACCGCCGGATGTTTTGTCCAGGTAATTAGATCAGGCGACGAGAAAGCATCCAGAAAAACCTGTTTATTGTAGGGCGCAGAAAAAGTTGGATAGATCCAGTACTGATTTTTAAAGATAGCCCCTTCCGGATCGGCGTACCACCCCGGAAAAAGCGGGTTACCCGAGCTTGGTTTGGTTTCGTTTTTTTGTGCCGCTGCAATAAATAACGTAGCAGTAGCTGTGCAAACAAATAGTATTTTTTTCATGTTATATCAATCATGGTTGAACCATCGTAGCACTGTGAACAGGATTAATGAAATATCATTGCCCAGGGAGCGCCTAAAAAAATCATAAAACTGTGTATCCCTACGGTCCTGTGCGTCCGCGGTGCAGGCCCGGAATAATTATTGTATCTTGATAAAAGTATTTATAAATCGCCTGATATGAAAAAATATCCCTTTTCTGCCTTTATAAGCATATTATTATTCGCCGGCTTGTTACCCGTTGCTGCGGTGGCGCAAAACAAAGACAGTATACAGGCAGCCGGCATCAGGAATATGATCGCCAATCAACAATATGTTTTCAAAGCGCAAACAGCAAGCCCTTTGGCCGGCAGGTTAAGACAATTGACAACTGAATATGACTTGCAGGTATCAAAAGAAAAAATTGTGGCTTACCTCCCTTATTTTGGGCGCGCATATACAGCACCTCTTGACCCTTCGAAAGGCGGCATTCAATTTACTTCAAAAGATTTTGACTACAAACTGAGTGAAAGAAAGAAAGGTGGTTGGAATGTCTCCATCAAAACAAAAGATATTGCAGAAGCCCAGCAATTGGAACTAACAATTTTCAGCGATGGTACTGCCTCGTTACAAGCCAACAGCACTAACCGGCAAAGCATTTCTTTCAATGGCTATATAGCGGGTCCTGATAAAAAGAAATAAATCCTTTTTTTGAGCTTCATAAAAAAACATTTTTTTACGCTGGTACTGGCAGGCCTGCTGCTGGTATTGCTATTGGTTCCAGGCGCCAAGGCCTTCCTGCTGCAAACATATATGCGAACAGGCTTACTGAATGCGCCTGCAAAAAAAGAAATTATTGTGCCGGCCGGCAATTTTAGCGGGCTTTCTTTTGTGAACGATCAATCGGTTTATATTCACACGGCCAACCTGCGGGGAAAAACAATTTTTATCAACTTCTGGGCAAGCTGGTGTGCGCCCTGCGTTGCCGAAATGGGATCTATCAACGCTTTGTACAATCGATTGAGCGCCGACCCGCGTTTCGTTTTTATTTTGGCCGATGCCGACAATGATTTTTCCAAATCAATTTCGTTTATGCAGAGAAACGGTTATCATTTACCCGTTTACCAACCATCATCAGGTATACCGGGCAATCTTTTCTCGGGCTCACTTCCCACCACTATCATTATCGACGGCAATGGCAATGTTGTGTATAAACACGAGGGTATTGCCAATTATAACACAGCAGCCATGATTGGATTATTGCGATCGCTATAGACCGCTTGAAGATCATCAAACCAGGTGTGCATGCAGGTGCTGCATGATCTCACTTGCAGACGCAACCCCGGTTTTACGCCATACAATTTGCCCGTTCTTAAAGATAATCAGGGTGGGAATAGACTGAATTCCGTACTTATCTGCGTAATACCGGTTTTTATCAATATCCATCTTCAGCACGGTAGCACGGTCGCCCGCTTTTTGCTTTACTTCTTTCAAAATAGGTGGCATCATTTTACAGGGGCCGCACCAATCAGCAAAGAAATCAACCACTACGGGTACCGTTCCCTGGATATGTGTTTCAAAATTATTCATTGCTATACCGGGTTTTCCCTGTTAAACGAATAATTGGTTCCATCCATGAATTCCTGGCTGGCATTTCTGCCGGCCTCATTTTGTTCTTCCAGCGTGCGGCTGTCTGTTTCCGTTGTTTGAACCCAATCCCTGCCATCGCGCCGGAAAATCTGTATATAAAGGCCAAATATTTTGCCGAATTCCTGTTCCACTGTGCCGGTTGTATGCCAGGCATGTATTTCCATAAAAGCGGGGCTTTGCATGGTCCGCAGTTCAGCTATCTTTTTATCGCGCGGAAGCTTTGACGCTACCGAAGAAGGTTTTCCCCAATTGTGCGGCGTTGTAAAAAATTCAATGTCGAGAAACGGAAAGGCGGCACTAAAGGCTGCCCTTATATCTGCTATGGTCAGGCTATTGTTTATTTCTACAAGCATATCTTATCGTATTATACATATCTGCTCATCTTATTTGCAACAAAAAGCTTTCCGTTTTGTTGAGTAGCTGTTACTGCAATTTATGGCTGGTTGCTGCTGGGCTGGCGCGGAATAAAGATAATGTGGTTTTACATGCCTATTTTTACAGCTTTATAATTGCCTATACCTCATCGCTAAATAATTAATGCATGCTGCAAAAAGGAGATCGGGCGCCGGCTTTTAAGCTATATGCCACACCCGACCAACAATTTTCGCTGGAGGAATTAAAAGGAAAAAATATTATACTTGCTTTTTATCCGGCAGACTGGAGTCCGGTATGCAGCGACCAGATGGCGTTGTACAACGAGACCCTGCGTTTTTTTTCAAAGTATGACGCGTCCATACTGGGCATTTCTGTTGATAGTAAATGGTGCCACCTGGCATTTTCCCAATCGCGCAAACTGCACTTTCCATTGCTGGCCGATTTTGAACCGAAAGGAGCCGTATCAAAAAAGTATGGTGTGTACAACGAAACCGAAGGAGAATCAGAACGAGCCTTGTTTGTAATTGATAAAAATGGAATCATAGCCTGGAGTTATCTATCACCTGCTGCCATCAATCCCGGTGCCGATGGAATCCTGGACGCACTGGAGCAATTGGCCTCCAAAAAATAAAGTATGTCTTCACATTTGAAACCGCCTGTTAACGAAAAAGATCACAGCGAAGGAACCGCCGGGGCCACCATTGAGCTGGTTGAGTATGGCGATTACCAATGTCCGCACTGTGGCGCCGCTTACCCCATCATTAAAAAGATACAGAAGACTTTTGCCCCGCAAATATCTTTTGTATTCAGAAATTTCCCGCTTTCCGAAATTCATCCGTTTGCAGTAGCTGCCGCTATTGCCGCCGAGGCCGCCGGCATGCAGCTAAAATTCTGGGAGATGCATGACATGATTTTTGAAAACCAGTCTTCGCTGAATAGCAGGGGGCTTCAAAAAATGGCTGCCGCCATAGGGCTGGATATGGAAGTTTTTGAAAGTGATTTACAGCTGGAAGTTTTGCAGGCAAAAGTGGAAGCAGATTTTGAAAGCGGTGTACGCAGTGGTGTAAATGGCACCCCTTCCTTTTTTATCAACGGCAATAAATTTGACGGCGGTGCAAATGATCTTTACAATATGCTTCTTGAAACCTCCGGTTAAGCTGCCCGAACCATTAAAGTGCAAGCTGGTTCCGTAGCTGCCTGTACACAAAAACGCAGCCGGCCACCAGTCTTGGCAAAGCGATTGAACCCGTCTGAATGAATACTGCACCGGCAGGCAATAAATTTTTGCAGGCAGGTGAACCCTTCAATATTATTAAGAAAATATAAAGCCCTACAATATGGACTACCCGCTTCTGTTACAAAAGGCACAACAGTACATCAGCCAATACTTTGTTTCGCAGGTACACCGGCAATTGCTGTATCACAATAAATCGCACACAGAACGTGTAGTGGATGCCGTTATAAGAATTGCCAATCATTACCAGTTGAGTGAACACGATTTTTTTGTGGTCACAATAGCCGCCTGGTTTCACGACATGGGTTATTACAGCGGCAAGGCAACCGAACATGAAGCAAATGGAGCCGTCATGGCCGCTGCGTTTTTACACCAGCATGCGGTAGATGAGGCCAGCATTGAACAGGTAAAAAATTGCATACTGGCTACCCGCATGCCGCAAATGCCCTCCAATCTATTGGAGCAGATTGTCTGCGACGGAGATCTCTTTCACCTGGGCACAAAAGATTTTCCCGAATTAAATAAACTGATGCGCAAAGAGGCCGAAGAACGGACCGGTAAAGAGATAGATAAAAAAGAATGGCGCAAAGGAACCATTGCGCTCTTTCAATCGCACCATTACCATACAGATTACTGCCAGCTCTTGCTCAACCAGAAAAAACAGGAGAACCTTGATCTCTTATTGAAGAAACAAAAAGAACCGGCAGGCATCCCTGAAATGCCTGGCACGCCTCCTGTTGTTGCGGTTGCAGACGCAGCCAAAGAAGTTCCTAAACCTAAAAAGGCTGAACGCCCCGTGAGAGGCATTGAAACCATGTTCAGGGTAGCTTCTACCAATCACCAGCGGCTGAGCGATATGGCAGATAGTAAAGCCCATATCATGATCTCGGTTAATTCAATTATATTATCCGTTGTAATAGGCCTGATGGCCCGTAAGCTCGAATCTTTCGAAAGCCTTATCATCCCAACCCTGATTTTATTAACAGGCAGTGTGATAGCAGTTGTCTTTTCAGTACTGGCTACCCGGCCCAAAATACCCAACGGTTATTTTACGCCAGAGCAACTGGCCGCCAAATCTGTTAACCTGCTGTTCTTCGGCAATTTTTACAAAATGGACTTTCAACATTATTATGAGGGCATGCAGGATGTGATGAATGACAGTGAATTTTTGTATGCCAGCCTTATCAGGGATATACATTCACAGGGTATTGTGCTGGGTCATAAATACAAATTGCTCCGTGTTTCCTATACCATTTTCATGTTCACCCTCATTATTGCGGTGCTGGCATTTGCCATCACCTTTATATTCTTTTTGTAAAAAAGCAATGACCAGTCAATTTGTAAACAGGGACATCAGCTGGCTTTCATTCAACGGAAGGGTGCTTGAAGAGGCCGCCCGGCCAACCGTGCCATTGCTCGAAAGATTCAGGTTTCTTGCTATTTTTTCCTCTAACCTGGATGAATTTTATCGTGTAAGGATGTCTCCGCTGCTATTGCTGCGCAAATTAAACCAGACCTTAACAGAAGAACAGGGCCTGGCAGAACAGGTTCAGGCACTGATACAGCAGCAGCAGGAAAAATTTGGCGGCATACTCCGGCAGCAATTACTGCCATCTCTCCAATCATACGGGATCCGTCTTTTGTACGATGAGCCTGTTCCGGCAGCCATCGAACCGGCATTGAAGAATTATTTCCAGTCTACCATTATGGCCTTTCTGCAGATTGTTTACCCTGGCAGGGAGGATGTTTCATTTTTTCCAAAAAGCAATCAGCTATATATATCCGTTATTACCGGGAATACAGAAGGGCGCAATGAAATTGTTTTAATCAGTATTCCGTCCGATAAAATTCACCGGTTCTTTAGAGTTGCCTCCGGCAATGTTCAATACATCGTTTTCCTCGATGATATCATTAAAAAATATTTGCCCCGGCTGTTTCCGCAAACAATTATCAAAGCCGCCTGCAATATTAAAATAACCCGTGATGCCGAATTGGATCTTGCAGATGAATATGAAGGCGACCTGGCAGAAAAAATAGAACAGCAACTGGCCGGAAGAGACAATGGCTATGCCACCCGTTTTCTGTATGAACCGGGTTTTCCGGTACAGCAATTATATGCATTGGTATCGCTGTTAAAATTATCCGGCGCAACCCTTATGGAAGGCGGCCGGTATCATAACCTGCGTGATTTGGGTAACCTGCCTGTACAGAATGATGCACTGAATTATCCCGTTGTGCAACCGGTGCAACCCGTTTTCCAGCTGGCAGACACAATTTTCGCAGCTATACAGCAGGCAGACAGGATCATTCATGCCCCTTACCATGCCTACGATGCGGTACTTCGTTTTTTCAATGAAGCGGCTACCGATATTTTTGTTGAAGAAATATATGTAACCCTTTACCGGGTGGCGGGCAATTCGCGTGTTGTAAACGCGCTTATTACTGCGGCGGAAAATGGCAAACAGGTTACGGTATTTATTGAGCTGAAAGCCCGCTTTGATGAAGAGAACAATATCCGCTGGTCAAAAAGGATGAAAGCAGCCGGCATCCGTATCATCAACAGTATTCCCGGTTTGAAAGTACACGCAAAAGTTGCGCTGGTTAAGAAAAAGCAGGGCAAGCGCTCTCAATACTACGGATTGCTGGCTACCGGTAACCTGAATGAAATAACTGCGCGGTTCTATACCGATCATATTTTGTTAACCGCCCACCCGGATATTGTGAGAGAGCTTGAATTATTGTTTATCTTTTTAACACGGCGGCGCAAACCCAGGGCCGGCAACGAAATAAAATTCCGTCACCTGCTGGTAGCGCAGTTCAACCTGCATGAACGCTTCCTGGAACTGATTGACCGGGAAATTAACCATGCCAAATCAGGAAAACCAGCCGGCATCATTATTAAATTAAATAACCTGGAAGAACAATCGCTGATCAGCAAATTGTATGAAGCCTCCTGTGCAGGCATAAACATAAGACTGATGATAAGGAGCATTTGCTGCCTTCAACCGGGCATACCCGGCATGAGCGAACGCATCAGCGTAACCAGGATAGTGGACCGTTACCTGGAACATGGCAGGGTATTTATTTTCAGCAATGCGGGCGATGAGGAAGTTTGGATGGGATCGGCAGACTGGATGAACAGGAATATTTACCGGAGAGTTGAAGTGTGTTTTCCATTGTATGACGCAGCGGTAAAAAAAGAAATCCGGCAAATCATCGATCTGCAGCTCCACGACAATGTGCAAGCGGTGGAAATTAATCCGTTGCTTGATAACCGGCCTGTACAAAACAACGAAACGCCGATTCAATCCCAGCCGGCGATTTATAACTTATTACTAAAAACCGGACAAGCACAAATATGAAAATCATCCCGCTTATATTTATAGTGCTGCTGTTGCAGCTTACCAAGGCCGCCTGTACAGAACCGCCTGTAATAAAAAACCCTCCCCATTACGATCTCAGCAAACCCATTGTGTACAAAATGCCCTCCGTGCTAGATGAAATCTCCGGCATTGCGTTCAACCAGGGCAATGCAGATACCGTATTTGCCGAACAGGATGAAGAAGGAAAGCTTTTCTATTTTCATTTGGGTGATACGGAAATAAAACACAAAAAATTTTCGAAACAGGGCGATTATGAAGACCTGGCCATCTGCAACGGGCAGGTTATTCTGTTGCGCAGCGACGGCGTATTTTTCAGTGTTCCTTTAAACAGCATTAACAGCAAAGAAACCGGGCGTGCCGGCGCGCAAGCGGGCTTGTTACCGACGGGCGAATATGAGTCGTTGTACGCGGATGAAGCCAATCATACGCTGTATGCGCTTTGCAAAAAATGCGCTGACGATAAATCCAGCCAGTCCATAACAGGGCGGATACTTTCAATAACTGCAGACGGGCAATTGACTTTACAAAATCAATTTACAATCGACGAAAAAGCAATTGCCGTTATGACCGCTAACAAAAAATTTTCACTAAAGCCTTCAGCGCTGGCGAAACATCCCTTAACCCATCAATGGTATATTCTTTCGTCGGTTAATAAAATGCTGCTGATTACAGATGACCAGTGGAAACCAATTGATATATACCCGTTAAGCGCTGCGTTGTTTACCCAGCCGGAAGGTATTGCTTTTGATAAAGCAGGCAATCTTTATATTTCGAATGAAAAAGGAAGCGGCGCAAGCGGAACCATCCTTAAATTTTTATACCATGGAAAATAATTATTCTTGAGAATGCAGGATGGTTGTACCGGCGGAATGGCATGTTAAGAAAGGGGTGCTACCATACATTAGCAGGAAAAACAGAAACAGAATATTCATTTTTAAGCAGATTCTATGCGGCATTGTAAAAAAGTACTGTTATTAATTGGTCTTGTATTTGCAGCGGGTGCTGCCGCCCAGAATATTGATATCAATATTTTGAAAGCCATTAATCCACGGTATCCGGATGCGGAAGTATGGAGGGTAACCAGCGGATCTGTCGATTGGATTTCCGGTGCTGTGCCCCTGGCAACATTGGCTTACGGGTATATTGGGAAAAACAAAACAATACGCAACAATGGTTATGAACTCCTTATTGCCGTGGGTATTAATGCAGGCATCACACAAATAATGAAACTAGGGTTTAACCGTACGCGGCCGTCCGATGCCTATCCGAACGATGTTTTCGTGCGATCTGTCTCGCACGATAAATCTTTTCCTTCGGGCCATACATCGCAGGCATTTGCGCTGGCCACTACCCTTACGCTGCAATACCACAAATGGTATATATCAGTACCGGCCTACCTGTATGCAGGCTGTGTTGGTTATTCAAGAATGTACCTGGGCAAGCATTATCCCTCTGATGTGCTGGCCGGGGCGGCGGTAGGTGCAGGCAGCAGTTGGCTCAGCCATCTCATCAGCAACAAACTCTTCCAGCGCAAAAAAAACACCCTGCAACAATGAAAAAAAACTATCTCTTTTGTTGTTTTCTTTTTTATTGTTTACAGTTGCATGCGCAGAACGATGTGCAATACCGGGTTATTCTTATTGGAGATGCGGGTGAAACAAATGCAATACAGCAGGCAATCATACAGGATGCCGTCAGCAAATCCATACCGGGCAAAACACTGGCCTTATTTTTAGGTGACAATGTATACCCAAGAGGTGTTGAACAAAGCGACGACAAAAAACAAGCCTCGTTTGCCATCCTGCGTTCCCAATTTGAAAAATTAAGAGCCAGCCATATCCCTGTTTATTTTGTACCGGGCAATCATGATTGGGACAAAAGCGGTCCGGACGGCTATAAAAAAATGCTGGCAGCCAATGAATTTATCAGCGAACAGCATGATTCTTTGTTACAGGTGATTCCTGCAGATGCCTGCCCGGGACCTTACGAGGTAAATGTTTCGAATAAGCTGGTTATTATTGCAATGGATTCTGAATGGTGGCTGTATCCCTACGATAAGCAAACTGAAAAATCGGACTGCCCCTGTAAAACCAAGAGAGATGTGCTGGGCAGACTGAATGATATGGTAGCCCGCAACCGCAATAAAACAATCATCTTTGCCACGCATCATCCGTTCAATACCTATGGTTCGCATGGCGGCTATTATTCTTTGAAAGAACATCTGTTCCCGTTTACAGACCTCAATAAAAATTTATACATACCCCTGCCCGTTATTGGTTCGCTGTATCCTTTATTAAGAAAAGCATTTCCGCCCCCGGAAGACCTGAAAAATGTGTTGTACCAGGATATGAAAAAAGGAGTAGACGATATTTTAAAACAATACCCTAATGTGATTCATGCTGCGGGCCATGAACATACTTTGCAATTAATACAGGGCGATGTGCTGCAGGTTGTAAGCGGGTCGGGCTGTAAATATACACCCGTAAAAAAAGGCAGGGGAAGCATCTATGCAGCAGACAGCAGCGGCTATGTACTCGCAGATATATTAAATGACAATAGCGTCCGCCTGAATTATTTTACCTGGTCAGGAAAAGGAATGAACACTTCATTTGTCTATACAAAAGCTTTTGTAGCGGTTGCGGCACCTGAAGTTTTGCCGGAGACAAGTATAACGGCAGACAGTATGCGCATCCGGCTGAACCCGGCCTTTGACAGTGTAAGCGCTCTTCATCGCTCCTTATTTGGTGAAAATTACCGCAAAATATGGGCTACAGCAACCAACCTCCCGGTATTGCATCTTTCCAGCGCCGGTTTAACACCTGTGGAACGCGGAGGCGGCATGCAAACCCATTCTTTGCGATTAACAGACAGTCAGGATGAAGAGTGGGTGTTGCGCAGCATTGATAAATTTCCGGACGCATTGCTGCCGGAAGTATTGAACCAGACCCTGGCTGCAAAAATATTACACGATAATGTATCAGCCATATTCCCCTATGCGCCTTTAACCGTTCCGGTATTTGCGAACGCGCTGGGGGTAGCGCATAGCGATCCGCGCGTCGTTTATATTGCTCCCGATAAAAACCTGGGCATGTACGAAAGGGATTTTGCCAATACAACCGCGTTACTGGAACAACGCGAGCCGCTGGGTAAATCATCGTCTACTATCAAAATGCAGCAGAAGCTGAAAGAAGACAATGACAACAGCATGGACCAAAAAGCCTTTTTAACGGCCCGGATACAGGATATATTTTTAGGAGATTGGGACAGGCATGGAGATCAATGGAGATGGGTAGATGCCGGCCAGGGAAAATCAAAACGATTCAGCCCCGTGCCGCGCGACCGGGACCAGGTTTTTTATGTTAACCAGGGTCTGTTTCCCAGCATAGTGGCCCTACCCTGGCTAACGCCCAAATTGCAGGGATTCAGAGGCCATATCAGGGATGTCAATACGTTCGCATTCAACGCAAGGTTGATTGATGGCCTTTTTACCAATACACTTTCTTATGAAGACTGGATGAACGCTACCCGCCAGGCGGTTGCGGCGCTTACCGATTCGGTGATTGAAACAGCGCTTCAAAGAATGCCCGCTGCTATTTACGATATCAGTCATCAAAAATTATCCGGACAACTGAAAGGCAGGCGGCAGGAATTATTGCGCGTGATGCCGCTTTACTACCGGTTCTTAAACAAGATCGTTGATATTACCGCTTCAGACAAAAATGAGCAGGTGAGCATCACCGACACATTGAATGGCCAGTTAAGTTTACGTATTTTCAAGATTACCAAAAAGAATGAAACCGGCAAATTGCTGTATAGCCGGCTGTTCGATCCGGCTGTTACCAAAGAACTCCGGTTATACCTGTACGGTGGCACCGATGATATCAGTATTGTAAACAATTCTTCGCCGCTCACCATCCGGATTATCGGTAGTGGCAACGATAAAAAAAATTACCAATTGGCAGGCAGCGCAAAATACCTGAGAAAGATACACCTGTATGAGGCCGACTCCAGCGCTGTTTTTAACGCAGCCGCCAGCACTGCCCGCCTGCACCTCCAAAAAAATGAAGACAATGCGCTATTGCCCTTAACGAACCGGTACAACAAGCTGGTGCCCTTGCTGGCCGCAGGATATAATGCCGATGATGGTGTATTGCTGGGTGCTGGTGTAAGGTGGATAAAACAGGGGTTCAGAAAGCTGCCTTATGCAAGCATGCAGCAATTTTTATTCTCTCATTCATTTTACACCGACGCTTTCAAATTTGCCTATAAGGGCGAATGGCTGCACCTCATTGAAAATGCCGATTTCACGCTGAGCGCAAATGCACTTGCACCCGATAATACCCAGAATTTTTTTGGACGCGGCAACGCAACCGTATTTACTAAAAGCGGTGACTATAAACGTTATTACCGGGCCAGGTTTAACTTTTATGAGATAAATCCTGCCTTCAGGTGGCGCAATGCGGGCACCAGCAGCTTGTCTGCCGGCCCTTCGTTTCAATATTATTACCTGGATGCCGATGACAATAAAGGACGTTTCATTAACAATACTTCTTTACTGCATTCGTATGATAGCAGCACAATAGCAAAAGACAAGGCACATGCCGGCATGGTGGTTACTTATTTACACGATAGCCGTAATAATGTTTTATTGCCGGCGTTTGGCAGTTATTTTGATTTTACCCTTAAAGGCTATACTGGTTTAAACAGCTATTCAAAATCATATATGCAACTTTCCGGGCAGATAGCTGTTTACAGAAGTATCGACCGGAAATCAAATTTTATCGTTGCCAACCGTATTGGTGGCGGCATTACAGCAGGCAAAGCCGCTTTTTATCAATCTTTATTTTTAGGTGGGCACGATAACCTATTGGGTTACCGGCAGTACCGTTTTGCGGGAGATCATGTCTTATATAATAACTTTGAGCTCCGCATCAAACTTGCCAATCTTGCCTCTTATGTGTTGCCGGGGCAATTGGGCCTGGTAGGTTTTTATGATGTGGGCAAAGTATGGCAAAAGGGATACAACGATGCTGCCTGGCACCAGGGTGTGGGCGCCGGTTTATATTTTGCACCGGCGCAGATGCTGGTGGTAAGATTGCTGTCGGGCTATTCAACGGAGGGCTGGTACCCTTATTTTGCAATGGGGTTCAGGTTTTAGATTTTTATGAACAGTACTAAGATTATGATCAAGGAACTTATACAACTTAACCCATACGCCACGAAGGAGAATTCGGTTGAGTCGTTTGTTTGTTT
>Ga0070667_100002161_pt1 | contig 17316 bp, 14 predicted proteins | sample KBSS33metaG_FD_64659 | JGI IMG/M metagenome (GOLD analysis project Ga0070667, IMG submission 64659) | Switchgrass rhizosphere microbial communities from Kellogg Biological Station, Michigan, USA - KBS S3-3 metaG | ecosystem: Host-associated > Plants > Roots > Rhizosphere > Soil ... | reverse complement strand
TTGCTCGGTTGAGCGAACGCGGCGTGGCGTTAGCGGCGACGTCGAATACATTGCCTGATCGTCTGGGTGAAGAGCGCTTCGCCACCGACGATTTCTTGCGGGAAATTCAGGCGCTGTCGGCTCGCTTTACCAGCCTGCGGGTGGATGGACCCGACTACCGACACCGCGGCCTGCCCGACGCGCCACCACCGATGAGCACGCCGGAGCTGCGGCGTCGTGCCGAGATGACGCCAGGGGCGACCTTCGATGACTTTGAGGCGCTGGTGGGGCATCTGTCGAAGCTGCATCCATCACGCTACGGCCAGCTAGTCGACGGTGTGAGTGCTGTGCACCTGGCCGATGTTCGTCCCGCAGCCGATCAGACTGTCGCGCTGCGCCTTGTCGTACTGGCCGATCGTCTTTATGACCGGCAGATTCCCCTTTTATTGTCAGGTGTTGCTATCAACGATTTGTTCGATGAGTCGATGATGGCCGGCGGCTACCGCAAGAAGTACCGTCGTGCAGTGAGCCGGCTGGTTGCGTTGAATCGCCTGGGCATGTCAGGAGAGCAGGCCGCTTAGCTGCCGGTTTGCCACGATGGCAGAGCAGGCAGGCAGAGTCACTTCATTGCTGACAACGTCGGTTGTCTGTTCTTCGAGGTCTTCGGTGCTGAAGACGATGTCGCTCACCGACACAGTCAGCGGCAGATCGCTGACACCGAGATTGATGAAGACCGAAAACTCACCACGCTGCACCACGATGGTTCGAGCATCTTCGTCCGCCTCAACCGACACCTGGTCCAGATGCGGATCGGCCAACGCCGGATTCTCACGTCGTAGACGGATCAATCGCTTGTAAAAGTCGAGCATTTCGGCGTGCTCCCCGGCGCTGACCTCGTCCCACTTCAGCACGGCGCGGTGATATGCAGATGGATCTTGCGGGTCGACGATGTCTTCGCGCCGCCAGCCGTGCGTCGCAAACTCCTCGATACGGCCTTCCGCCGTGGCCTTAGCCAACTCCGGCTCGGGGTGCGAGGTGAAGAACGGCCACGGCGTGGACGCCGCCCACTCCTCACCCATCCAGAGCATCGGTGTGAACGGCGAGGTCATCAGCAACACAGCACCAATCTTCAACAACGACGGCGGCAACAGGTGGCAGAGCCGATCACCACCTGCCCGGTTACCCACCTGGTCGTGGTTCTGCAGACAGACGACGAACCGATACCCCGGCACATGCGCACGGTCGACGGGCTTACCGTGCGGACGTCCGCGGAACGTCGAGTACGTCCCGTCATGGAAGAAGGCACGCGTCAACACTTTTGCTAGGCAAGCGAACGACCCGAAATCGTCGTAGTAACCCTGTCGCTCACCAGTGAGTAGCGCGTGCAGTGCATGGTGGACGTCGTCATCCCACTGGGCATCTAGGCCGTACCCCTCTGGCGGCGCAGTCACCATCATGGCGTCGTTCAAGTCCGACTCCGCGATCAAGGTCAGGGGACGCCCCACCACCAAACTCAACGCCCGCGCCTCGTCAGCCAGTTCGCGCAGTATGTGCACCGGGCTGGTATCGACCAAAGCATGCACGGCATCAAGACGCAGCCCATCGATATGGAAGTCACGTAGCCACGTCAACGCGTTATCCAAGATGAACTGCCGGACGGGAAGCGCCTCAAGATTAAGGAGATCACCCCAAGTATTACGGCCCGTCTTCAGGTACGGCCCGAACTTGGGAAGGTAGTTCCCACTGGGTCCGAGGTGGTTATAGACGACGTCCAGCACGACCGCCAAGCCGAGGCCGTGTGCCGCATCGACGAATCGCTTCAGCCCGTCCGGGCCACCGTATTGCTCGTGCACGGCGTACCAGTCGACGCCGTCGTAGCCCCAGTTCCAGACGCCGTTGAAATCGTTGACCGGGAGCACCTCGACATGTGTGATGCCGAGATCGACCAGATGCGGTAAGCGTGCAATTGCGGAGTCGAATGTCGCGCCTGGCGTGAACGTGCCGATATGCAGCTCGTAGACGATTGCGCCCTCGAGGTCGCGGCCCCGCCACTGTGCGTCGCTCCATGCGAAAGCGTCCTGGTCATAAGTGCGGCTCGCGCCATGTACGCCATAAGGCTGTCGCAGCGAGCGTGGGTCGGGGAGTCGCTCGGCAGAATCATCCAGTAAAAACGCATAGTCCGTGTCGAAGGCCAATGGCTCGCCCGCTAACCGCCACCACCCGTCGCCGAGCGCAATCAGGTCAGTTTCGCATGCGGATTCCTCTGGGCCGACGCTAATCCGCACCCGCTGCGCCTCTGGCGCCCAGACCTCAGGCCTCGTCATCTCTGCGTCCGGGTGAGCAGCGCAACCGGCAGGGTGGCCATGAGATCGGCGAGCTGAACAGAGCCGGAGAACGACCGCCCAGTAAGGAGATCGACGCAAAGGTAGGGCAGCGTCATATGGGTATCGCCCCAACCGCCGCGTCGAGCCAGCGTGGCAGGTAGGCGAGTAGCCAGTGTGATGGCCCCACCGCGATCGAAAGCGATCATGTGGTCACTTGCGTCGCCCTCAGCAGGCAGGGCGGAATAAGAGGTGAAAAAGTCAGGCCGTTCTCGCCTTAGCCGCAGGGCACTAGCGACGACTCGCAGCTTCGTGACGCCATGAGGTTCCTCGCTCGCGCGGTCTGAGGAGGATGCACCGGCACGCAACTGCTCGACGTTGCTGCTAGGGAGGTCAGCCAGCAGACGACGGCGAAGATCGAAATCGACGGGACGTCGGTTATCTGGGTCGACCAACGAGTCCTCCCATAGCTCTGTCCCCTGATAAACATCCGGCACGCCCGGCATCGTCAGCTGGATCAGCTTCTGCGACAACGAGTTGGTCCGCCCGAACGGTGCTACGAGATCGATGAATTCCTGCAGCAATGCCCGCACGGCAGGATCGTCGTAGGCGCGATCGACCGCGGCGTGTACCACTGACTCAAACCGCTCATCAGGTGAGGCCCAGTTGGTAGCAACGGCCGCTTCACGCATGGCCTTCTCGACGTAGGCGTGCATACGCTCGCGTTCGATGAAGCCAACGCCGATGAACGTTTGCCAAAGAAGATAAGCAAAACTCGGCTCCGGGAGCGGTACCAACGCGAACAGCCGCGTCACCACCACAGACCACTCATCAGGAAACTCAGACAGCGCATAGAGACGCGCCCGGACATCTTCGCCACGTTTCGTGTCGTGCGTGGACAACGTCGTCATGGAGCGGGCCGCACGTGTTTGCCGCAGCACCTGAGCCTGATGAAAATCCGCTAACGTCGCGCCAAAACGCCCGGGCGCTCCACCGACCTCGTTCAACGCGATCATTCGCGTGTACCGGTAGTAGGCGGTGTCTTCGACGCCTTTCGCCATCACGGCGGGCGAAGTCTGCTGCAGTCGGACGCACAGCTCATCTGTCGGGTCGAACAGACGCGGAACGAGTGCAGCGAAAGTCAGTGCGAGCTCAGGCCGAGCCTCACGGGCGCGGTGCAAAGCCTCCCGCAGGTCCGCAACGCCATCCGGAAGATAGCTGCGATATACCGAGAATTGCACCAGAATCTCGGCGAGCGCCTCAGCGCCCATCGGTTCACCGGGCACCAGACGTGCCAGCCTGGCCACCTCGGCACGCAGGATCGTGGTGACAGCCTCACGCTTGCCCGCCATGGCATGTTCTTCGATGTCGCGCACGTCACCGGTCAGCTGGCGGTGCAGCGCGTCAAAAACCTCCTCGGCGGCCGGGTCGACCAGGGCGCCAGCTACCTCAGTGAGAGCGTCATAGCCGGTCGTACCGTCTGAGGCCCAAGACTCAGGCAGGCCCTCACCCTGCTCAAGGATCTTCTCCACCAGCAACCACGCCTCAGGGACTTCCTCGCGCAGCCGCCGCAGATATCCCGCAGGGTCGGCCAGGCCATCCGGGTGATCTAACCGGAGCCCGTGTGCCTCGCCGGCGTGCAAAGCGCGTAGCAGTCGCTCATGTGTGGCGGCGAAGACGGCTGGATCCTCGACGCGGATCGCGGCCAGCGTCGTCACCGCGAAGAACCGCCGGTAATTCTGCGCCGTCTGCTCTAGACGGTAGGAGACGAGCCGGTAGTGCTGTTGCTCGTGCACCTCCAAGGCTGAGGCTCCGTCGATGACCGTCTGCGGCGTCAATGGAAACCGATGTTCTGCGTAGCGAAGCTCACCGTCGGTGATGCGCAGGTCCGTTGCAGGATCGAACTCATCACCGAGGATTGGGATAAGCACCTTGCCTTCGCCGGCAGGCCAATCGATGTCGAACCACGAGGCATAGGGGCAAGCCTGCCCGAGGCGCAGCAGCTCCCACCATGCATGGTTCTGTGCCGCATCAGCGACGCCAACGTGGTTAGGCACCACGTCGAGCAACACCTTTAAACCTTGAGACCGCATTGTCTTCGCGAACCGATCCCAGCCCTCTTCGCCACCACGCGCCGGGTCGATCTGGGAATGGTCCACCACGTCATAGCCATGGTCAGAGCCGGCAAACGCGGTCAGCACAGGGGAGAGATACACCGCATCCACGCCGAGATCCACGAGGTAGTCGGCCAGCGCGGCAGCGTCGTCAAGGGTGAACTGTGAACGGATCTGCAACCGATAGGTGCTGGCCGGTTGACCTCCTACCACTACGCAGCCTGCCGCAAGACGACGAGCGCTCGCGGCCCGACCCGCACCGTTGATCCTGCCCCCACAATGACCTCCTTCTCCGGATACGCGACCGCTGTGTCGAGAACTACCTCCCACTGCGCGCCATACTCCGGGCTGAGTATCACGAAGTCGATCGCCTCATCGTGCGCACTGAAGCACAGCAAGAACGATTCGTCGCGTACTCGATCGCCGGTGGGCGAGAGGTCGGGAATTCCGTCCCCATTGAGATACACCGCGATCGCTCTTCCGAAACCGGATTCCCAATTCTCTTCCGTCATCTCTTCACCCAACGGGGTGAACCATTCGATGTCGGGCAACGTCGCGCCGCCACGCCGGCGCACTGGCCGACCGTCGAAGAACCGTCGCCGACGAAACACCGGGTGCTGCTGCCGAAGCTGAGAAACGAGTCGAGTGAAGGTCAGCAAATCGACATCCACCGCCGACCAGTCGATCCAGGTCAGCGGACTGTTATGGCAGTAGGTGTTGTTGTTGCCGTGCTGAGTACGCCCAAGCTCGTCGCCATGGGAGATCATCGGTACACCCTGTGAAAGGAACAGCGTCGCCAGGAAATTGCGCCGTTGCTGCGCCCGCAACGACACGATCTCCGGATCGTCGCTCGGCCCCTCCACACCGCAGTTCCACGAGCGGTTGTGCGATTCGCCGTCGTTGTTTGCTTCGCCGTTGGCCTCGTTGTGCTTCTCGTCGTAGGAGACCAGGTCGGCCAAAGTGAAGCCGTCATGTGCGGTGACGAAGTTGATACTCGCCACCGGACGTCGGCCAGAATGTTCATATAAATCAGCAGATCCGGTGAGCCGCGCCGCGAACTCGCCAATCGTGGCCGGCTCTCCCCGCCAGAAGTCTCGGACGGTGTCGCGGTACTTGCCGTTCCACTCCGTCCACTGCGGGGGAAAGTTGCCGACCTGGTACCCACCGGGACCGACATCCCACGGCTCAGCGATGAGCTTTACCTGACTAACGACTGGATCCTGCTGCACGAGTTCAAAGAACGTAGACAGCCGATCCACGTCATAAAACTCGCGCGCCAGTGCTGCCGCGAGATCGAACCGGAAGCCATCCACGTGCATCTCAGTGACCCAGTAACGCAGCGAATCCATCAGTAATTGCAGCGAATGCGGGTGCCGGACGTTGAGGCTATTGCCGGTGCCGGTGTAGTCCATGTAGTACTGGCGGTCGTCTTCGACTAGACGGTAGTAGGCGGCGTTGTCGACACCACGCATGCACAGCGTCGGGCCGAGGTGGTTACCTTCGGCCGTGTGGTTATAGACGACGTCAAGGATGACCTCGATGTCGGCGCGATGCAGGGCACGGACCAACGCCTTGAACTCCTGCACCTGCGCACCCGGCTCCTTTGCGGCGCAGTAGCGCGAATCCGGAGCGAAGAATCCAATGGTGTTATAGCCCCAATAGTTCGATAGGCCACGCTCCAGCAGATGGGAGTCGTCGAGGAAGTGCTGCACCGGCATGAGCTCGATGGCTGTCACGCCGAGTTCGGTGAGGTGGGCAATGATCGTCGGATGGGCGATCGCCGCGTAGGTGCCGCGCAACTCCTCGGGGATCGCCGGATGCGTCTGCGTCAAGCCACGCACGTGTGCCTCATAGATGACACTCTCGGCGTAGGCATGACGTGGTGGCCGGTCGGTTCCCCAGTCAAAGAACGGGCTGATCACGACCGAACGAGGAACGAACGGCGCGGAGTCTTCAGTGTTGAGAACGCTGGTATCAGGGCCTGAGGCTGGCGTGCCACCCCCGCCCTCAGCCGCACCGCCCTCAGCGCCACCTTCGGCGGCCGCCGTACCTTCCGGTGCAGGGACCGCGGCTGCCCCGATCTGGTAGCTGAAGACCGCAGGGTCCCAGACCAGTTCGCCGTGAATGGCTTTGGCGTAGGGGTCGAGCAGCAGCTTGGATGGATCGCAACGTGTGCCCTCGGACGGGTTATAGGGACCATAGACGCGATAGCCGTAGAGCTGTCCGGGGGAGATGCCGGGAACGAAAACATGCCAGACGAAGCCATCCATCTCCGGCATCTGGATTCGAGTCTCTGCGCCATCCGCGTCGAACAGACAAAGCTCCACCCGCTCAGCCACCTCGCTGAACAACGCGAAGTTGGTTCCTGAGCCGTCGTAAGACGCACCCAATGGGTAGGGCGCACCCGGCCAGACCTGCATATGCCTCCTTTGTCGCGACCCCAGCCTCCCTGGATCCAGACTCGTGACGCCACCAGAGGGTGGCCTCACGCCAGGTCAGACAAGGCGGGCGTGACTTACGAGGGTGCCAGACGCGTCAGAGCGACAGGCAGTGGGCAGCCCAGTGCTAGGTTCTACGGCAGAGAGATCTACGTCACATTCGAATGGTGCATAATGCTTAAATCGACGTTATGGCAGCGCTGATGCTTCGCGAAGGGGAGAACTTGGAAACAGAGAGGTAACGCCAGGAACCACCAAAATGGTGACGCACGTTACTCTCTTACGGATACGAGCAAGACAGAATACAAGCCAGTCGCGGGGGAACGTAGGTCTAGCGCAACATGTCCAATCGGCATTCATCTGGTGTCGCCGTCCAATGGCGCATCACGAGACCGGCTCTTGCCGCGTTAAGCGTGGTGGTCTTTGCGCTGATCGTCGTCACCATCATGGGCGTCAAGCACTTCAGCGCCACCACTGCCTCTGCCCAAATTTGCGGGCCCGTGGTGAACATCGAAGTCGCGGCCGACAAGGCGATGGTCCCTGCATTGACGGTGCAGGCAGAGCGCTGGAACAAGATCAGCTTTATTCAGAACGGCAAGTGCCTTCGAGCTCACGTCCACGAAGCCTCCTCGGCCACTGAAGCGGCCCTGCTCGCGACCTCCTCGGCAGACCACCCGTCTATCTGGATCCCCGGCTCCACTTACTGGGTGAGCCAATTGCAGAACGCGCTCTCCACGCGTGGTCTCGACGGCCACATCACAAAGCTGACGCCCCACACGGCGACTGCCAGTTCCCCCTTGGTGCTGGTCGCCTCGCCCCAACGTGCGGCAGCGTTGGAGGCAGCTGGAGGAGTGAAGTGGTCAACGATCCTCACCTCTGGGGCACCGGTCCTTCTCGACAATCCCCTGACCAGCAGCGAGGGCCTGGTCAGCCTGGTAGCCATCCGACAAGCGCTTGGCGGTTCAGCGCCCTTCGATGCCATGGTGAGTCAGTTCGCTGGTACCGCGCTCCCGTCAGCTCAAGCGGGCTTCGACGCCTTGCTGGCCAACGCGGACACTCCGATTTTCGTGGCCACCGAGCAGCAGATCATCGCTGCCAACGCCGCACACAAGTCGAATTTCGCCACGGCTCTTTATCCCGCCGACGGCACCCTCTCGCTGAGTTACCCGGCAGTGCGCCTCGACTACGTGGGTGACGATCCAGTGCTCGCCGCCGCAGCCGACGGCTTCCTCGGCTCGTTCGAAGCGACAGCACGTAGCAACGTGACGAACATTGGTCTGCGCGACGTGGACGGCAACGGCAAGCAGATCACCGGGGGAGAGAGCACCAACGTGGGATTGGCGTTCGTCAACGCTCCCGCTCCGCCGCCGAACGCCGAACGCGACGTCACGCAGTCGTGGTTGAAGAACGGTCCCGCGCCACATGTTCTCGCCGCCCTCGACATCTCCTCGCTGATGCGTGACCCGCTGCCCGACGGTGAACGCAAGATCGATGCTCAGTACAGCGCAGCGATCTCCTTCGCTTCGGCATATCTGTCCGACAGCGCACAATTCGGTATTTGGGCGTACTCCACCAAACTCACCCAGACCACCGACTGGATCGAAAAGGTCTCACTCGGCAACCTCGGCGAGACCATCAACGGCGAGCCGCGCAGGACCGCTGTTGAGGCGTTACCCCCGGGCATTAATACCCCTGAGGCCAACAACGGTGCCGCGCTGTATGACACGACCCTCAACGCCTTCTACGCGGTCAAGCACAACTATGCCAACGGCCAGCGCAACGCCGTTGTCGTCATGACAGGCAGTGCCAACCGCGACCCCGCCGGTGTCACCCTCGACCAGCTTCTCAGCACACTTCGTGACCAGCAGGACCCGCAGCACCCGATCGAGGTCATCACGATCGGGATCGGCGACGGCGCAGACAACACTGCGCTCACCGCGATCGCCGCTGCGACGCAGGGCAAGAGCTATGTCGCAGCAAATTCGGTCGAGGCGCTAGAAGATCTCGCCACGGAGTTCGCACAACCGACACACAGCTGATGTACCCCGTCACGCTGACGATCGCAGGCTCTGACTCTGGTGGCGGGGCCGGGATTCAGGCGGACCTCAAGACATTTCTGGCCTGCCGCGTGCACGGAACCACAGCGGTGACGGCTGTCACCGTGCAGAACTCCCTCGGCGTGAGCGCCAGTTATCACCTTCCGCCGCAGGCGGTCGCGGAACAGATCGAAGCTGTCGTGATAGATATCGGCGTGCAGGCCGCGAAGACCGGGATGCTCGCCAACGCCGCCATCATTGAGGCCGTCGCGGATACGGTGAGTCGTCTCGGGGTGCGGCCGCTCGTCGTCGATCCGGTCTGTGCCTCGCAGCGAGGTAACCCGCTGCTCGACCCTTCTGCGGTCAGCACCTTTATCGCCCGCATCCTGCCGTTGGCCACTCTCGTGACGCCGAACGTCCACGAAACCCAGTTGCTGACCGGCGTTCTTGTGGTCGACGACGACACTGCCCAAGAGGCGGCACGAATATTGCATGGTTTGGGTGCTGCCAATGTGCTCATCAAGGGCGGCCACCGTGACGGGCCAGTGGCGCGGGATGTGTTCTTCGACGGCTCGGAGTTCGTTGCGTTGGAGACAGCCCGCCGGGCCACCGAGCACGACCACGGCACAGGCGACACGCTCGCCGCGGCGACCTGCGCGGCGCTGGCTTACGGCGTGGACACTCTGCCTGCGGTGCAGTGGGGCAAGACCTACGTGACTTCCGCTATCGACGACGGCTACCCGCTTGGCGCCGGCGCCGGGCCGGTCGGGCATTTCTGGCGGGTCAGCGAGCTGCCTGCGTGGCCTGACGGAGCCTGAGTCGTAACTCCTCGATCGCCGCCACCGGGTCGCGGGCTTCGGTGATTGCCCGGACAACGACGATGCGTCGGGCACCAGCGTCGAGCACATCGTCCAGTGTCGAAGAGTCGATGCCGCCGATAGCGAACCAGGGTCGTGCGATGTCTGTCGCGGTAGCGGCGGCTGTCTTCGCGGCGTGTTCGAGCAATGCCAGTCCGGTGCCCGGTCGTCCAGGTTTTGTGGGCGTCTGCCAAATCGGTCCGGCGCAGACATAGTCGACGCCGGGCTGTCTCATCGCGGCATCGAATTGTTCCGGCGTGTGAGTGGAGCGTCCGACTAGGACATCAGGACCGACAATGACCCGGGCCATCTCGACCGCCAGATCGTCTTGACCCAGATGCAGGATCGGTGCCTCGACGGCCGCCGCGAAGTCGGCACGATCATTAACCGCAAAGAGCCGGCCATGTCGCTGCGCTACTGAGCGCAGCCCCTGCAAGAGGCTGATCTCCTCGACGGCAGTGAGCGTCTTGTCACGTAATTGAATGATGTCCACGCCGGCTTCGTAGGCGTGATCGACGAAATCAAGGAAATCACCCTGCGCACGGCGCGCGTCGGTACAAAGGTAGATCTGTGCGGCCTCCAGCAGGGCGGGCCAGTCGTGGGACATGCCCCGACGCTACCGTTGAGTCATGGTCGGTGCCGCGCACCGGTGTTCTTCAAAGGCGGCCGCTGTTGAAACAAGGAGAGTGTGGGTGTCCAACAGTTCCGATGTCGTCGTGGTAGGCGGCGGCGTCATCGGGTTAAGCGCTGCCTGGCGGTGTCGACAGCGGGGACTGAGCGTGGTCGTCGTGGACCCGCAACCTGGGCGAGGCGCCAGCCACACCGCTGCCGGAATGCTGGCCCCGGTCAGTGAGCTGACCTACAACGAAGAGCGGCTGTTCGGCCTGAACCTTGCCTCCGCGGCCTTGTATCCGGCGTTCGTCATGGAGCTTGAGGAGACGACCGGCTGCAGGGTCGGCTACCGACGCAGCGGCACACTTGAGGTGGCGTGGGACAGCGCCGACCTGGGTCATCTGAAGGATCTGCAGGCACTCCAACGCACCCTCGGCGTGACCTCCGAATTGATCAGCGGTCGCGAACTCCGCCAGCAAGAACCGCTTCTTTCTAGCGGCTTGCCAGGCGGGCTCTTCGTCGCCGATGACCATCACATCGACAATCGGGCTCTGGTCCGTGCGTTACGTGCTGCTTGTACGACAGCCGGTGTTCAGTTCGTCGCCGAGCGCGTCACAGACCTCGCCTACGCCAACGGCAACACCGCGGGTGCGGTCGGCGCGGTGACTGGCGTTGTTACTGAGTCGGGATCGTTGCTCTCCTGCGGGGTGACGGTGCTGGCGGCCGGCGCAGCCAGCGGCACGCTACCCGGCCTGTTCGGCAGCGCGACGGTGCCGGTGCGGCCGGTCAAGGGCCAGACGCTGCGACTGCACAATCCCGGTGGTCCGCTACTCACACACGTCGTCAGGGGAACCGTAAAGGGTTCGCCGGTATACATCGTCAGCAGGGACAATGGCGAGGTGATCGTCGGAGCCTCGTCGGAAGAGCAGGGATTCGACGTTGAGCCTCGGGCCGGTGTGGTCTACGAATTGATGCGCGATGCCGTGGCGCTCGTGCCGCAACTTGCCGAGTGCGCTTGGCGCGAGGTGAGCACTAATCTGCGTCCCGGCACACCTGACAACGCCCCGATCATCGGCCACGCGGACCGCGACGGACTGGTGGTAGCCACCGGCCACTATCGCAATGGCATTCTGCTGACGCCGATCACTGCCGCGGCCGTCGCAGACTTTGTTGTGGGCATGGAGCCCCCCGCAGCGGTAACGGCTTTCAACTCCCACCGTTTCGGCACCTCGCAGGTTGTCGGATGAACGTCACGATCAACGGCGAAGCCGCCGAGTTAGCTAGTCCAATTAGCGTCGCGGAACTGGTCGAAGCGCGATACTCGGCGCAGAAGGGAATAGCCGTAGCTATCGATCGCGCCGTCGTCCCGCGCAGCACCTGGGCTACTCGGCTTATTACCGAGGGATCTGCGGTGGAGATTCTCGTCGCCGTTCAAGGAGGCTGACCATGACCGCGCTCGAAACCCAGGAGCTACTCGCCTTCGGGGCACATTCGTTTCGTTCGCGCCTGATTCTCGGCACGGGCGGAGTACCTAGCCTTGATGTGCTGCGTGAGGCGTTACAAGCCTCTGGCGCGGATCTGTGCACAGTGGCAATGCGCCGCGTTGACGCCGCGCAAGCGGGTTCCATCCTCGATGTGATCAACGACTGCGGTGCCCGGGTGCTCCCTAATACGGCCGGCTGTAAGACCGCTCGTGAAGCCGTCCTTACCGCCCAGTTGGCTAGGGAGGCGCTGGAGACCGACCTCATCAAGTTGGAGGTCGTCAACGACGACCACACCTTGCTGCCCGATCCGATCGAGTTGCTCGATGCGGCTCAGCAACTGGTAGCGGACGGCTTTACTGTCCTGCCGTACACCAACGACGACCCTGTTCTCGCGCGGCATCTGCAGCGCGCCGGCTGCGCGGCGGTCATGCCGCTGGGGGCGCCGATCGGTAGCGGCTTAGGCATTCGCAACCCGCACAACATCGAGCTGATCGTCGCCGAGGCCCATGTGCCAGTAATTCTCGACGCTGGTATCGGCACTGCCTCTGAGGCGGCGCTCGCCATGGAGCTAGGTTGCGATGGGGTTTTGCTGGCCTCCGCGGTGACCCGTGCGCAGCGACCGGCCCTGATGGCCTCGGCGATGGCGCACGCGGTCACCGCAGGGTGGCTGGCCGCACGTGCTGGACGTATTCCTCGGCGCTTCCACGCTGAGGCCTCCTCGCCAACGCTGGGCATCGCTGTGCTGTAGCCGTGTGCTGGATCCGAGCTGCGTTGGCGGCCTGCAGTTTTGCGGCATCGGTTCCGGCGCTCTCTGACGTGTCAGCGAAAGTGTCAGAGCGGGCCCGTACCTTAGATGCATGAGAGTCGACTCAGACATCGTGCCCCTCGCGGGCAAGTTCGAGGTCGTCTCGGAGTTCGATCCATCCGGTGATCAGCCCGAGGCCATCGCGGCATTGGAGTCCCGCATTAGGGCCGGCGAGAAGAACGTCGTCCTGCTCGGTGCTACCGGTACGGGCAAGTCCGCCACTTCCGCCTGGCTGATCGAACGCCTTCAGCGCCCTGCACTGGTCATGGCGCCCAATAAGACCCTCGCCGCGCAGCTGGCCAATGAGCTACGCGAGATGCTGCCGAACAATGCTGTGGAGTACTTCGTCAGCTACTACGACTACTACCAACCTGAGGCCTACGTCCCTCAGTCAGACACTTACATCGAAAAAGATTCCTCGGTGAACTCCGAGGTGGAGCGACTGCGCCACTCCGCGACAATGTCGTTGCTGACGCGCCGTGACGTGGTCGTGGTGGCGACGGTGTCGTGCATTTACGGCCTCGGTACGCCCCAGGAATACGTCGACCGTTCGGTGCGGCTGCGCGTAGGTCAGCAGATCGAACGCGAACGCATCCTCCGCAGCCTGGTCGACGTTCAATACAGCCGCAACGACCTTGCTTTCACCCGGGGCACTTTTCGGGTCCGGGGCGATACCGTCGAGATCTTCCCGATGTATGAGGAGCTCGCTATCCGTGCCGAGATGTTCGGCGATGAGATCGAACGGCTCTACTACCTGCACCCGCTCACCGGTGAGGTCATACGGGAGGTGGAGGAGGTCTTCGTCTTCCCTGCCACTCATTACGCGGCCGGCCCGGAGCGGATGGAACGCGCCATCGCGAGCATCGAGGCTGAGCTCGCTGCTCGCCTCACAGAACTGGAGAAGCAGGGCAAACTGCTTGAGGCCCAGCGGCTGCGGATGCGTACCACCTACGACATCGAGATGATGCGTCAGGTTGGCTTCTGTAACGGCATCGAGAACTACTCCCGCCACATCGACGACCGGGAAGCCGGCAGTGCTCCACATTGTCTGCTCGACTATTTCCCGGAAGACTTCCTGCTCATCATTGATGAGTCTCACGTCACCGTTCCACAGATCGGCGGCATGTACGAAGGCGACATGTCGCGTAAACGGACCCTGGTCGAACACGGCTTCCGGCTGCCGTCGGCGATGGACAACCGTCCGTTGAAGTTCGAGGAGTTCATCGAACGTATTGGCCAGACGGTGTACCTGTCGGCGACACCTGGCCCCTACGAACTCGGACTTGCCAAGGGCGATCTCGTCGAACAGGTCATCCGCCCGACCGGGCTGGTAGATCCGCAGATCATCGTCAAGCCAACGAAGGGCCAGATCGACGACCTGATCCACGAGATCCGACTACGCGCCGACCGCAACGAACGCGTCCTAGTCACTACCTTGACGAAGAAGATGTCGGAGGACCTCACCGACTACCTGCTGGAGTTGGGCATTCGGGTGCGCTATCTCCACAGCGAGGTGGATACCTTGCGGCGCATCGAACTGCTACGTGAACTGCGCATGGGGGAGTACGACGTCCTGGTCGGCATCAACCTGCTGCGTGAAGGTCTTGACCTTCCCGAGGTATCGCTGGTGGCGATCCTCGACGCCGACAAGGAAGGCTTTCTGCGCAGTGGCACCTCGCTAATCCAGACCATCGGACGCGCCGCCCGTAACGTCTCCGGGGAAGTCCACATGTACGCCGACAGCATTACGGCGTCGATGGAGAAGGCGATCGACGAGACAACACGCCGCAGAAACAAGCAGATTGCTTACAACCAGGCGCACGGCATCGACCCACAGCCGTTGCGCAAACGCATCGCTGACATCACAGACACGTTGGCCCGCGAGGCTGCCGATACCGATCAGTTGCTGTCGGCGCCAGCCGGTGGCTCAGGTCGCGCGCAGTCGCGCGGCAAGTCGCCAGTACCAGGTGGCGGCCGCGGCCGCGGCGGTGTCTCGGCCGGTGTCGTTGGTGTCGGTGCCCATGCCGATGCTCAACGCGAACGTGGTTCGCTGGCACGGTCCGAGCTGGCCGATCTCATTCTCAGCCTCACCGACCAGATGCTCGCCGCAGCCCGGGATCTACAGTTTGAAGTTGCCGCACGCCTTCGCGATGAGGTCAACGAGCTGAAGAAGGAGCTACGAGCTATGGACGCCGCCGGTGCACGCTAGCGTTCACCATATGACGCTCAGCGTCGCAGATATCGACAAAAGTGTGGGCTTTTACGACAAGGTTCTCGAACCTCTTGGCCTGCTGCGCTGCGCAGAGTTCGGCGACGAGGAAGAAGACGAAGCCGCCACCGAAGCCGTTGCCTACGCTGCCGTGGAAGTTGCGGAGCGGGCGCGGCGTCATGCCGACTCGGCTCAAGTCGAGGAGGTCCAGCGCGGCACCGACGCCCCGTTCTGGCTCGTCGCCGCTACCGATGCCGCAACGCAGAACGTGCACGTAGCATTCCAGGCCGCCAGCCGCGCCGAAGTACAGGCGTTATTCGACACAGCGATCGCCGCGGGTGGCGCGACGCACTCCGCGCCTCGACGCTGGGAGCTTTACCGGCCGGGCTATTTCGGCGCCACGGTGACTGATCCGGACGGAAACCGGATCGAGTTCTTCGTCGACGAGCAGGCCGACACAAGCCACTGATCGAGCGGTCACGTTGTGGCTATTCACGCGCCAGCTGCAGGTGTGCGATTGCACTAGCCGAATTTGGTTAAAGTCTTTCGCTAAATTGGATACAACCGAATCTGCTGGGTTACGGAGCCGTTCGGCATAGTTATCCATGTGATTGACGGGCGACCCCCGACGGCCGTGGATCGCGAAAGCTAAACAAAATATCGTCGCAAGAGAGAAACCCCCGACTCTTGAGCAGCGAGATACACAGATCAGTGAGCGGTTGTGCGAATAACCCCCAGCTCGCAGAGCCACTCACTGCACATAGAGCACAAGACATAGAACACGGCGATGGGCCGGGCAGAAAGTTTGCCCGGCCCATCGCTTTTATGATCGCGCGTTCAGACGTCTTCGAAGTGCTCCACATGTGGGGGATTGGCAAAGTAAGGTCCAATCTCCCCCCTCCAGGTCGTGAATCGTTGCGTGGCACGGAAGTTCTCCTCGTGCGCCTGCACTGAATCCCACTCGACAAGTAAGACGAACTGACTCGGAGACTCGACACCCCTCGTTATCCGTACCGATTGACAACCCGGCGTCGTCACCAACCCCTCACGCGCCCGGCCGTACGCGGCAACGAACTCGGCCTCTTGGCCAGGGATGACAGCAATCTGAGCTACTTCGAGCACCATGCGGCACAGCTTGCCAGATGACCAATTCGCCCGCCTGGATCCCGATTCGGGGATGATGGTGCGGTGTGGTGGGCCGAGCTCCAATCGGCCCACCACACGTTCCCCTCTACCCCGAGTGCTGCTGTAGGACTAGCAGAACCAACCGTTTACAACCCAGCCCCATTTAGCGACGGCGTAGTCGTACCCATAAACCCAGTTCTGGTTGTTGTTGGAGCTGATGTAGAACCGCTCGCCGTAGATCATCGTGTCGACGATGCCGCCACCGGGGGCAGCGCGCAGGGTGAGAGTGTTGGCGCAGACTGTGTGGTCGCCGGTGTGGGCAGCCCAGGCAGCGGACGCGTCGCCCGCGTTGATGGTCGAGAGCGCCGCTGCCGAAGCCATAACCCCAGCTGCGACCAACGTCTTTGTACGCAGTCTCTTCTTGGCCGGGACGGGGCTATCGGCCGAGTTTGATTTCGTCATTTACCGTTCCTTTCGGTTGATAGGGAACTTGCGGTCAAAACGTAGCGACGAACGAAGCAGGCGACAATGGGATTCGACAAGTTTCGAATCATCCGGAGATGTCATGCCGACTCGGCCGAGGTCGAGGAGTTCCAGCGCGGCAGCGACGCCCCGTTCTGGCTCGTCGCTGCTACCGGCGCCGCGACACAGAACGCGCGCATGTGGCATTTCAGGCGGCCAGCCGCGACGAGGTGCAGGCGTTGTTCGACACGGCTATCTCCGCTGGCGGTGCTGTCCACTCCGCGCCTCGACGCTGGGAGCTTTACCGGCCAGGCTATTTCGGCGCCACGGTGACTGACCCGGACGGAAACCGGATCGAGTTCTTCGTCGATGAGCAGGCTGACACCCACGAGTGATCAGCATGGCTCGCGTTGCGCAGCTAACAGGTGCCAAGCTCCCGAGCGCGGCAAAGTGCAATTGCACCATCCAAACTTGGTTAAAGGCGTTCGCTAAATTGGGTACAACAGAATCTGCAGGGCTTCCGCGCTGTGCCGCATAGTTATTCATGTGATCGACGATCGACCCCCGACGGCCGTGGATCACGAAAGCTAAACAATGTATCGCTTCAAGAGAGACCCCCGACTCTGGAGTAGCGAGATTCATAGATCGGTGAGCGGTTGTGCGAATAATCCCCAGCTTCGCAGAGTCACCCACTGCACATAGAGCGCAAATAAAGCGATGGGCCAGGCACAAGTTGCCTGGCCCATCGCTTTATTTGCGCGTAGTTCGAAAGCGTCAGACGTCTTCGAAGTGCTCCACATGTGGGGGATTGGCAAAGTAAGGTCCAATCTCCCCCCTCCAGGTCGTGAATCGTTGCGTGGCACGGAAGTTCTCC
>Ga0070667_100002160_pt1 | contig 17323 bp, 13 predicted proteins | sample KBSS33metaG_FD_64659 | JGI IMG/M metagenome (GOLD analysis project Ga0070667, IMG submission 64659) | Switchgrass rhizosphere microbial communities from Kellogg Biological Station, Michigan, USA - KBS S3-3 metaG | ecosystem: Host-associated > Plants > Roots > Rhizosphere > Soil ... | reverse complement strand
GCCACCAGGGACCGCCGCTGGTGGCGCAACCTGACGTTCCAGGCGCCCAAAGACGTGCGGGAGCGGGCCGAGGCGGTGATGGAGACCGTGGGTCTCGTCGAGCGGCGCGACGCGCTGGCGGGCCTGTTGTCGCACGGCGAAAAGCAGTGGCTGGAGATCGGCATGGTGGTCGCCACCGACTCCGAGCTGCTGCTGCTGGACGAGCCCACCGCGGGCATGGGCGCGGCCGAATCCACCCGCACCGCCGAGATCATCCGCGCCCTGGTGGGCCGCCACGCCGTGCTGGTGATCGACCACGACATCGACTTCGTCGAGCAGCTCGGCGGCCACGTCGCCGTGCTCCATCAGGGCCGCCTCTTCAAGGAAGGCTCCCTGGCCGAGGTGCGCAACGATCCCGACGTGGCCTCGATCTACCTCGGCAGGCCCAAGTCATGAGCGAGCTCCTCAACCTGCGCCTTGTCGACACGGCTTACGGCAAGAGCCCGGTGCTGTTCGACGTCGACCTCGACATGAAGCCCGGCGGCGCGGGCGCCATCCTTGGCCGCAACGGCGTCGGCAAGACGACGCTGCTCAAGACCATCGTCGGCCAGATGCGGCTGACCAAGGGCCAGATCTTCCTGAACGGCGACGACGTCAGCACCTTCCGCGCCCACGAGCGCGCCCGCGCGGGCATCGGTTTCGTGCCGCAAGGCCGCCACGTCTTCCCGCACATGACGGTGGAGGAGAACCTTTCAGTCGGCCTCTCGGCGCTGGCGGGGCGCAAGGACAAGGCGCCGAAGAAGGTCCCCGACTATATCTTCGAGCTGTTCCCCAAGCTGAAGGACATCGCCCAGCGCAAGGCGGGCGTGCTGAGCGGCGGCGAGCAGCAGCAACTGGCGATCGGGCGCGCGCTGGCCGGCCGTCCCCATCTGCTGCTGCTCGACGAGCCCACGGAGGGCATCCAGCCCAACATCGTCCAGCAGATCGAGGCGGCGCTGCTGCGCATCCGCACCGAACTCGGCGTCGCCATCCTAATCGTCGAGCAGAACCTGGAGTTCGCCTGGTCCTTCGCCGACCACTACTACATCATGCAGCGGGGTCGGATCGTGCGCGACGGGCGCACCGACGAAGCGACGGCCGAGGACGTGGCGCACCTCATCCACGTCTGAGGCGCGCCGCATCCGTTTGTGACCTTCCGGCCGGCTCAAGCGGCCTGCTTGTCCTTCAGGAGGGTCTCGCTGTGGGCGTGGCATTCCCAGCCATCGGGGCCGCGAACCCAGGTCGAGCTGTCGGCGGCGCGCAGATCCTGCGACTTGCCGTCCATCTTGACCTTCTGGCGAACGGTATAGGCGATGATCGCCACGTCGGGCGTCGGCGTCGCGACCTGAACCTCGTCGAACGTGTAGGACTCAAGCGTCCAGTTCCCGTCCTCGGTCATCTTTCCCATCTTGGTTTTCGGGATGCTCATCACGCCCTGAGCCCCGGTCACCAGACTGGTCCTGCCGGAGAGCTCGGCGGTCCGGCGGCCGTCCTTCTTCTTCATCGCATCCCAGTAGGATTTCTCCAGGGCGACGATCTCATCCTTCGTAGGCTTGGCATGGTCGGGCATGGCAGGTCTCCTGCATGATGAACGCCTGTCCAAAACAGCGACCGTTTCTCCGGGGTTCCGAGATCGGTCGGATTCCGGGCGGTCGATCGCCCTGCGCCAGGACGTCGACCGGCGCCTCTCAACGGCCTCGGGATGGATATTCGAGCTGCGCGGCGACGACGTCCGCCGTGCCCAGGCCGTATCGGGCTCCAATTCCCGCCAAGGCGCGGTCAAGCGCCGGTGCAGGACGCTCATGCGCGCCGGGCAGGGTGGTCCGCGGGGGCCATGCGCCGGCCACTTCGTCGGGCCTGATCCGTAGGCCGCCGCGGGTCGTCACAGGCTGAGGCGCCTGGGCGAAGGCGACCACGCGGGACCGGTACGTCCTCGACCAGGCGTCCGCGACCAGCGCCAGGGCGACTTCGTCCACGCCTGGGTCGAGCCGAATTCCAAGCCGCTCATGGGTCCAGAAGGCCATCGTGTTGCGAAGGACGTTCACCGCGAAGGGCCTAGAGAACTTGAAGGCGCCGCTCGCGTGGCGAGCATCCCAGGCGGCCACGCCCAGGTCCCGAGCCACGGTTTCGGCCTTGTCGCGGCCTGCGATCGCTTCGACGAGCGTCAGCATCATCGGCATCGACGCGGTGACGCCCGTCGTCGTCGCGACTCCGCCATCGACCACATACCGGCGGTCGCGCACGTAGCGGACCTGGGGATGATCCTTCAGAAGCCTCCGCACGAAGTACCAGTGCGTGGTCGCACGGCGGCCGTCGAGAAGGCCGGCCGCGGCCACGACCTTGGCGCCGGCGCACACGCTGATGATGATCGCCCCCTTCGCGTGCTGAGCCCGAAGCCACGCCTGCACCGCGGGGTCGTCATCGCGGCTCATGGCCGGCACGATGACGTAGTCGGCGCCGTCCGGATGCCTGGCGTCGAACTCGGCGATGGTCGCGTCCGGCTCGGCCTGCAGGGCCGGGAACAGCTTGACGGTTCCGGGTTGGGTGGCCAGCGCGACGACATCGGCGACGTCGGCGCGTCGAAGGATCCCGACCGGCATGAGATAGTCGGTGGTCTCGGTTTCGGTTTCCCCGTTGGCTCCGATCACCGCGATCAAAGGGCGCGTGCGCTTCGGCGGCCTCAGCGCGGCGAGCGTGGCCTTCGTCTCCTCCGATGCCGTCGGAGGCGGCGGCGAGATCGCCGGCGCCGGCGGCAGCGACAGGAGCCAGACGCCGAACCCGACGCCCGCGACCAGGACGAACCCAAGGACGCCCAGCAACACAAAGCGCTTCATGGCTGCTCCGTCCGGCGTGGCGGCGGCCTCGGGTTTAGGTCGCCTGGCCGCCTCCGGGTCGAAATCTGGCCAAGGAATATGACCGCGTCGCGCCCCGTCTGAAATGACGCAATTCCCGCACAAACCGCCAAAAGCCGCCGACCTGCGCTTCTTCCCGGCGCTTCATTGACGACGGCGGAGATGTCGGCGCGGCGATCGAGCCCCCTGGCCGCTTGCGCGCGCCGGAGCTCGGCGTTCAGATGCGGAATGGCCTATGAGACCCTTCTCCTCGATATCGCCGACCATGTGGCCACCGTGACGCTGAATCGTCCGGACCGGATGAACAGCTTCAACCACGCCATGGCGCGCGACTTTCGGGCGCTGTGGAACGCCATCCGCAACGACGAGCGGGTGAGGGTGGTCGTGCTGCGCGCGGCGCCCGGCCGGGCCTTTTGTTCCGGCATGGACGTGAAGGAGGATTGGGCGGAGGACCGCGCCTACTACAGCCGCATGCCCTTCGAGGCCGACGACCCGGGGGAATGGCTCGGCCCGAAGAGCAACAAGGTGTTCAAGCCGTTCATCGTGGCGGTGCACGGCATTTGCGCGGATGGAGCCTTTCACTGGCTGAACGAGGCCGACCTGATCCTGTGTTCGCAGGACGCCACCTTCTTCGATCCGCACGTGACGTTCGGCCTGGTCTCGGCGGTGGAGCCCGTGGGTTCGCTCGGCCGCCTGCCGCTGGCCTGGATCCAGCGCATGACGCTGATGGGCAATGAGGAACGGATCAGCGCCGCCACCGCCCTGCGAATCCACCTGGTGACCGAGGTCACCGAGCTCGAGGACCTCTGGCCCCGCGCGGCCGAGCTGGCCGCCAGCATGGCGGCGAAGCACCCCGTGGCGATGCAGGGCTCGGTGCGGGCCATCTGGGAGGCTCTCGGCATGCCCCGGGAGGCCGCCGTGCGCAACGCCCTGAAATACACGCAGGTGGGCAATCCGATCTCCACCGCCGAGGTGGTGCGCGGCGAACAGCCCAGGACCAAATGGCGGCTCATCTAAGTCCGGACGCGGGGCGCGGGCTCTCGACCAAGCCTTGAATGACCTGCTCGATGGGATTTCGTGGAACCGTCTGCGAGGGGCGCCCATTTCCCATCGATGGGCGATGAAAGCAAAATCATCGATCCCTCGACGTGAGCGGGTATTGTCCTGTCGGAATGCGACCGCCGATTGAACCAGCGGACGCCCGCCGTGTTTCAGGTCGCAGACAGCGTACGTGCCGCCAGTGAGGTTCGCTCTTGAAGGCGCCCATCTGCCCGCCCCCGACGCTCGACCTCGCCGAAAGCGCTCTCTTTCTCGATCTCGACGGCACGCTGGCCAAGATCCTGCCGCAACCGGTCGACGTGCGGCCCGACGCCGAACGCACGCGTGTGCTGCGTTGGCTGATGCAGTCGATGGATGGGCGGGTGGCCATACTCAGCGGGAGGGGCCTGGGAGACGTGGATCGCATTCTCGAGGGCGCCGTGACCTCGGTGGCCGCCGTTCACGGCTTGGAGCAACGCATGCCGGACGGTGCGCTGGTCACGCATCTGCCTGCGCCGGGTCTGCCGGAAGCAAAGGTCGCCCTTCAGAGTCTCGCGAACAGCGAACTTGGATTGGTGGTGGAGGACAAGGGGCTCAGCGTGGCTCTGCATTACCGGCAGGCGCCAAGGGCGGAGCGGAGGGTGCGAAGGGCGACCTTGCAGCTCGCGCGCTCGCTCGGACTGGTGCTGCAGGAAGGTTCGATGGTGAGCGAACTGCGCACGCCAGGTCCCGACAAGGGCGACGCCCTCACGGCCTTCCTCAGTCAAGCCCCATTTGCCGGGCATGTGCCGGTCATGGTTGGCGACGACCTCACGGACGAGCACGCGTTCGATTCCGCGTCCGCGGCGGGCGGCTATGGCGTTCTGGTGGGCGCGAAAAGGCCGAGCGGGGCGCGCTATTGGCTGTCCGGGGTGGCCGATGTCCTGGACTGGCTCAGGGCCGGAGGCGCCAGATGATGCAGAACCTGGACCTCGCGCCGATCGGAAATTGCAGCTTCAGCGCCCTTGTCGACCGCCGGGGCGAGTTCGTCTGGGCCTGTGCGCCGCGAGTCGATGGAGAACCGCTATTCTGCAGCCTCCTGGACGTCGAGCGCGACGCTCGCGACCGCCAGGGGATCTGGTCGGTGGAACTGGAAGGATTGGCGCGGGCCGAACAGGCCTATCTGCGAAACACGCCTGTCCTCAGAACCGTGCTGCGTGACGAAAGCGGCGACGAACTGGAGATCCTCGACTTCGCACCGCGGTATCGTCAGTTCGGGCGCATCTATAGACCGGCCGCCTTGGTTCGCATCCTGCGACCCCTCCGTGGGGCGCCGCGGGTGCGAATTCTGATGAGGCCGGCGACCGAGTGGGGCGCGCGCGCCGCCGGGGTCACCCACGGCTCGAACCACATCCGCTATGTGGGCGCGGATTGGACGTTCCGCCTCAGCACGAACTGCGCCGTATCCCACATCCTCGAGGAGCGAACGTTTCGCCTCGAGGAGCCGCTGGCGCTGTTCTTCGGGCCGGATGAACCCTTCAGCGGGGACGTCCTCAGCGCCGCGCTGAACATGCTGCACGAAACCAGCGCCTATTGGCGCGAGTGGGTGCGCACGCTCGCCCTGCCCCTCGAATGGCAGGAGGCCGTCATTCGAGCGGCCATCACCTTGAAGCTCTGCGCCTATGAGGAGACCGGCGCCATCGTCGCCGCCCTGACCACCTCGATCCCGGAGCATGCCGACAGCGGCCGCAACTGGGATTATCGGTTCTGCTGGCTGCGCGACGCCTACTACGTGGTCCAGGCGCTGAACCGCCTGGGCGCCACGGACATGCTCGAGAATTACCTCGGCTACCTCCGCAACATCGTCGACCAGGCGGACGGAGGCCACATTCAGCCCGTGTACGGGGTCGGAATGGAGGAGGATCTCACCGAACGCCAGGTGACGACGCTCGCCGGCTACCGGGGGATGGGGCCCGTGCGCGTCGGCAACCAGGCCCACGAACACCTGCAGCACGACGTCTATGGCCAAGTCATTCTCTCGAACGTCCAAGCGTTCTTCGACGAGCGCCTGCTGCGCCCTGCGACGGCCGACGATTTCGCCGCGCTCGAGCGGGTCGGCGAGCGAGCGTTCGCGCTGCACGATCAGCCTGACGCCGGGCTTTGGGAATTTCGGACGATCGCCCGCATCCATACCTATTCGGCGCTTCTGAGCTGGGCCGCCTGCGACCGCCTCGGCAACGCCGCCGAGGCGCTGGGTTTCGCCGACCGCGCGGACTTCTGGCGCGACCGCGCGCGCAAGGTGCGGGCGCGGATCGAGACGGAGGCCTGGAATGCCGACGAGGGACGATTTGCGGCGTCGCTTGGCGGCCGGGAACTGGACGCCAGCCTGCTGCAGCTCGTGGACCTTCGGTTCATAGCGCCTGACGATCCTCGCTTCCTGGCGACCTTCGACGCCGTCGAACGAGAGCTCAGGCGCGGCTCCCACGTCCTGCGCTACGCCGACGCCGACGATTTCGGCGCGCCGGTGACCGCATTCAACTTCTGCACGTTCTGGTTCATCGAGGCGTTGCATCTGGTGGGCCGGAGCGCCGAAGCGCGCGAGTTGTTCGAGGAGATGTTGGCGGCCCGCACCCATAGCGGCCTGCTCTCCGAGGACATGGCGTTCGCCGATGGCGAACTGTGGGGCAACTACCCGCAGACCTACTCGCTCGTCGGATTGATCAACTGCGCCGTCCAACTGAGCCGGCCGTGGAGCGCCGTCCGGTGAAATGGACCGCGATCACGATCGCCGGCGCACCGATGCGGGTGGCCATCGTCGCGCTTTCGGCGGTGCTCGTGCTGACCTTCGCGGTCACCCCCTTCACGCGATCCCTCATCGATCAATGGTCACGCCTCGATGTCGAGTCTCGCTCGCGACTGGTCTTTCGCTCGATCGACGACCCGATCAGGCACGCCGTCGCCGACGGCGATGCGGACCGTCTTGCAAGCATTCTGGCGTCGGTCACGCAGGACGACCGGATTCTCGCCGTCGGGCTTTGCGACCGGGGCGTCCTGGAGGGTGAAACCCAACTGATGCCGCAATCCTTTTCCTGCGATCAGATCGCGGGTTCGGAAGGGGAAGGATTTTCGACCTTCGTCAGCCGTGGGCGACGGGTCCTGGTCGCGACATTTCCGATCACCCGGGGCGACACCAGCGTCTACCTGGTCGTCCTGCATGACCTCAGCTTCGTCGACGCCCGGATCGGACAGGTCCAGACTTACGCCGTCGCGGGACTGCTGGGCGTTGTCATGGTCGTGGCGACCATCGCCGCCGTCCTGGTCTTTTTCGTGCTCCGCGGATGGATGACGTCGCTTCGCAACGCCGTGGAAGATGTCCGCGCGGGCCGCCCCATGACGGCGATCGGGCCCGACGATTCATCGGTGGACCTGCAGATCAAGAAGCTCCTGAAGCAGCTGGATCCCGGACGCACGCCGACCGAAACGCCCGAGATCCAGTGGTCTCCCAAGGCGTTGCACGAGCTCCTGAGCGAAGCCCTTCCAGGCGCGGAGGTGATCATTCTCGCCAATCGCGAGCCCTATATCCACAACTGGTCGAACGACGGCATCGCATTGCAGACCCCGGCGAGCGGGCTCGTGTCGGCGCTCGAGCCGGTCATGCGGGCGTGCGGAGGCACATGGATCGCTCACGGCAGCGGCTCGGCGGACCGCGAAACCGTCGACGAACATGACGTGATCGCGGTGCCGCCGGACGCGCCGTCATACCGGCTCCGGCGCGTGTGGATCACCGACGAGGAGCAGGACGGCTACTACTACGGCCTGGCGAACGAGGGGCTTTGGCCCTTGTGCCATATCGCATTCGTCCGCCCCACGTTTCGGGAGACCGACTGGGCCTGCTACGTGACGATCAACCAGCGCTTCGCGGACGCGGTGGCGCGCGAGGCGCGCACAGATGACCCTATCGTCCTGGTGCAGGACTATCATTTCGCGATCGCGCCCAGGATGATCCGTGAGCGGCTGCCCAACGCCACGATCATCACCTTCTGGCACATTCCGTGGCCGAATTCGGAGACCTTTGGAATCTTTCCCTGGAAGGAGAGGATCCTCGACGGGCTCCTGGGAAGCAGCATCATCGGGTTCCATACCCAGTTTCACTGCAACAACTTCCTGGAGACGGTCGACCGCTTCGTTGAAAGCCGTATCGACCGCGAACTCGCCACGGTGACGCTTGGCGGCGAGGAGACCATGATCCGGCCCTATCCGATCTCGATCGAATGGCCGCCCAAGGCGATGGAAAACCAGCTGTCCGTCGAGGCCTGCCGCGCGCACGTGCGGCAGGTCCATGGTCTGCAGGACGACCAGAGGATCGCCGTCGGGATCGAGAGGTTCGACTACACCAAGGGCATTCTGGATCGGATGCGTTCGATCGACCTCCTGCTGACGGAACACCCCCAATGGAGGGGGCGCTTCACCTTCATACAGGTGGCGGCGCCCACGCGAAGCAAGCTTCCGACCTACAGCCAACTGCAGGCGGACGCCGTCGCTCTCGCCAAGGAAATCAACGGTCGCCATGGCGAAGGCGGCCATGAGCCCATCCGGCTGCTTATTCGGCATCACGAGCCGAAGGAGGTGTTCGAGCTTTTCCGAGCCGCCGACCTTTGCATCGTGTCGAGCCTGCACGACGGCATGAACCTGGTGGCGAAGGAGTTCGTCGCCTCGCGCGACGACGATCAGGGCGTGCTGGTCCTGTCGAGCTTCACCGGCGCGTCGCGCGAAATGTCCGAGGCCCTGATCGTAAATCCGTACGATGGGAAGGAGATGGCCAACGCTCTCGATCATGCGTTGCAGATGCCGGTGCAGGAGCAGCGGGAGCGCATGCGCCTGATGCGCCAGCAGGTCCGCGAACAGAACGTCTACCGCTGGGCCGGCCGGATGCTGATCGACGCCGCCCGGATTCGGCAGAGGCAGCGGATCCTGGATCTGGCGGCGCATAAGGCGTGAGCCGGCGCCGGAGGCAAGGCCGGCTCAGGTGTTCGACCCCAGCCCCGCTGATTCCCGCGCGAATTGCTTGGCGCGCTCGAAGTCGTAGCGGCCGCGCATGACGACGCGTTGCGCGTTGAGCCCGCCGCCGCCGAGGAGTTGCCCGATGGCGTGATAGCCGGCGTAGGCGCTCACGGTCAGGTCGCGCACCGCGTGGAAAAGCTGCGCCCGGTAGAGGCCGTCGACCTCAGGCTTGGTGGCCATGTACTTGCGCAAGAGTTCGCCCGTGTCGGGGTTCTCGAAGTCCGCGTGCGAGGGCGCGGTCAGGGCCGAGCCGCCGGCGATGTCGAGGAGATGGCGCAGCATCAGGCCGTGCTCGGCGGCCGAGATGTACTTGCCGGCGTTCGCGTAGAGCTCGTTGGGCAGCACCGCGCCGTTGGGCTGGACCTGGCCGTTGGCCATGGAGGCCTCGTAGGTGGCGCGGACCAAGGTGGCGTGCAGCGCCATGTCGGTGATCTTCTCGCGGATGTGGGGGACCTTCTCCAGGCCGTTGGCCTCGGCGACGAGCTGGGCCATGCCGACGATGGCGTCCGCCTCGTCGGCGGCGCGGGCCAGGGATCCGGCCCGCAGCCACAGGCCGAGGGCGTGGGCGAAGCTGGCGGCGTGCTCGGTCTCGCCGTCCAGGAACACCCGCTCCGAGGGCACGAAGACGTCCTCGAACAGGATGAAGCCCTGCGGGTTGTAGCGGACCGCGCCGATCGGAGAATCCCGCAGGTCGCCATGGGGCGGCGTGCCCACCGACACGATCTTCACCCCCGGGGCGTTGACCGGCACGGCGCAGGCGATGGCGTAGTCCCCTTCGTCCCGCTTCATCGCCTTGGTGGGGATGACCATGAGCTCATGCGCCTGGGCGGCTAGCGAGACGTGCAGCTTGGCGCCGCGGATGACGACGCCGTCACCGCGGCGCTCCACGACCCGCAGGTAGGCGTCGGGGTCGGACTGCTTGGCGGGGGGAAGCGAGCGGTCCCCCTTGGCGTCGGTGATGGTCTCGACCATGCGGACGTCGCGGCGCAGGGCGTCGGCCACGAAGCAGCGAATGGCCTCGCGGCCCTGCGGGCGGGTCTCGGCGATGCGGTCGCCGGCCGTCAGCAGGGTCATGAGGGAGGTGAAGGTGCCGTGGGTGAGCTGATCGGCGTGCATCTTGCCGTGCTCGCGCAGCTCGTCCGCGCTCTCGGGCGGCTTCAAGTAGGCGTTGACGGCCTCGCCCGGCCTCCAGAACCGGTCGTATCCCGCCGCGGCGGCGGCCACCGGAACGGCGAAGTCGGCGTGACCGGCGACGTCTTCCACGTAGCGCCCGTCGGCGTAGACGCTTCGGCCGTCGGCCAGCGAGGCTCGGTACTCGGCTCCCGTCAACATCCCTGGCATTCCTCCCGTGCACGGCGCGGCGGTACGATTTGGCGATCAGAATAGGCGCCCCCAGGCGGAAGTCACCCTGGCCCTTGCGCCGGCCCGATCCGCGCTCATTCTCTGCGACGTGCGTTCAAGGTCGAGGGAGTTCCTGTGATGGCCCGCATGACGTCCGCCAGGCCGACGAAGGCCGCGCAACCGGCCAAGCCGATCCTGCTCTCCGGCGGCAATCCGCAGATCGCGAAGGGCGACGGCGACGGCCCCGTGCAGGCCTACATCGCGGCCATGCCGGGCTGGAAGAGCGACGTCGGACGCCGCCTCGACGCGCTGATCGTGCGCACCGTCCCCGGCGTGCGCAAGGCCGTCAGGTGGAACTCGCCGATGTACGGCGTCGAGGGCCAGGGCTGGTTCCTCGGCGTCCACACCTTCACGAACTACGTCAAGGTGACGTTCTTCCGCGGCGCGGCGCTGCATCCGCCGCCGCCCGGCGAGTCCAAGAGCAAGGAGGTGCGCCACCTCGACATCCGCGAAGACGACAAACTCGACGAAGAACGCTTCGCAAGCTGGGTCCGGCAGGCCTCGAACATGCCCGGCTGGAGCCCTTAGCGCCGGTCGAGTCGACTACGTCAGAAACGGTCGTAGAGCGGGACGCCGAGCTTGGCTGTTGCAAAAGAACATCTTGCGAACCCAGAACAAAGGCGGTACGCATTTGGTCGTGCCGGGGAGCGGGCGCCTTCGGGCTTGAAGCAGCCGGGCGGGTTGGCGGAATCATGGAATAAGGAGTTTTTGGGGATGTCTCAGTCGGCATTGAAGCTCGTGGCGAAAGAAGACGGCGACAAGCAGCGCGCCCTGGAGGCGGCGCTGGCGCAGATCGATCGGGCCTTCGGCAAGGGCTCGGTCATGAAGCTGGGCGAGAAGGGCAAGATCGTCGAGATCGAGTCCGTCTCCACCGGCTCGCTGGGCCTCGACCTGGCGCTGGGCATCGGCGGCCTGCCCAAGGGCCGGGTGGTGGAGATCTACGGGCCGGAAAGCTCCGGCAAGACGACATTGGCCCTGCACGTGGTGGCCGAGATCCAGAAGGCCGGCGGCACCGCGGCCTTCGTCGACGCCGAGCATGCGCTGGACCCGTCCTACGCCCACAAGCTCGGCGTGAACCTGGACGACCTCCTGGTTTCGCAGCCGGACACCGGCGAGCAGGCCCTGGAGATCACCGACACCCTGGTGCGTTCGGGCGCGGTGGACATCGTGGTGGTCGACTCCGTGGCGGCCCTGACGCCGCGGGCCGAGATCGAGGGCGAGATGGGCGACAGCCTGCCCGGCTTGCAGGCCCGCCTGATGAGCCAGGCGCTGCGCAAGCTCACCGGCTCGATCTCCAAGACCCAGACCCTGGTGATCTTCATCAACCAGATCCGCATGAAGATCGGGGTGATGTACGGCAGCCCCGAGACCACCACGGGCGGCAACGCGCTGAAGTTCTATGCGTCCGTGCGCCTCGACATCCGCCGGATCGGCTCGGTGAAGGTGCGCGACGAGATCGTCGGCAACAACGTCCGGGTCAAGGTGGTGAAGAACAAGGTCGCCCCGCCGTTCCGCGAGGTCGAGTTCGACATCATGTACGGCGAAGGCATCTCCAAGCTGGGCGAGATCATCGACCTGGGCGTCAAGGCCGGCGTGGTCGAGAAGTCCGGCTCCTGGTTCTCGTTCAACAGCCAGCGGATCGGCCAGGGACGCGACAACGTGCGCGAGTTCCTCAAGGCCAACAAGGACATCGCCGCCGAGATCGAGAAGGCCGTGCGCGGCGCCTCCACCAAGATCGAGGACGAGCTGCTGGTGGCCCGGCCGGAGACCGAGGAAGAGTAGGGCGGGCGTCCCGGCGCGGATCTAGCTATTCCGTCGCGGGCGCGAGGGCGCTCGGGGCCAGGGCGGGGCCCGCCAACCCGCCGCCGGCATTGCGCCGGACGGCCCTGGCGTCCTCGAAAGGCGCCCGTGAACGGCCAGGACGCCCGGGTCACCCCGCCCGGGCGTCCTTTTTCTTTGGCGGCCCGCGGGAGCCTGAAGTAAACCGGCGCGGTTCCCGTTGTGCGGCGCGAAGAGCCGTTCGCGTCCCATCGTCCCCCTGCCCAAGAGATCCATGCAGAGCCTGAACGACATCCGCGCCAGCTTCCTCAGCTTCTTCGGCGGCCGCAACCACCTGGTGATTCCCTCGGCCCCGCTGGTGCCGCAGAACGACCCGACGTTGCTGTTCGTCAACGCCGGCATGGTGCCGTTCAAGACCTTCTTCACCGGGGCCGAGACCCCGCCGGCCCCGCGCGCGGCCTCGTCGCAGAAGTCGGTGCGCGCCGGGGGCAAGCACAACGACCTGGACAACGTCGGCTACACGGCGCGCCACCACACCTTCTTCGAGATGCTGGGGAACTTCTCCTTCGGCGACTATTTCAAGGAGCAGGCGATCGTCCACGCCTGGGACCTGCTCACCAAGGAGTGGAAGCTGCCGGTCGAACGGCTGCTGGTCACGGTTTTCGCGAGCGACGACGAGGCCTTCGGCCTGTGGAAGAAGATCGCCGGCCTGCCGGACGAGAAGATCATCCGCATCGCCAGCTCCGACAACTTCTGGTCCATGGGCGACACCGGCCCCTGCGGGCCGTGCTCGGAGATCTTCTACGACCACGGGGCGCACATCGCGGGCGGCCCGCCCGGCAGCCCGGACGAGGACGGCGACCGGTTCGTGGAGATCTGGAACCTGGTCTTCATGCAGTACGACCAGCGCGCGCCGGGCGACCGCATCGACCTGCCCAAGCCCTCCATCGACACCGGCATGGGCCTGGAGCGGGCGGCCGCGGTGATGCAGGGGGTGCACGACAACTACGACGTCGACCTCTTCAAGACCCTGATCGGCGCGTCCGAAGCGCTGACCGGGACGAAGGCGCAGGGCGAAGCCAAGCCATCGCACCGGGTGATCGCCGACCACCTGCGCTCCACCAGCTTCCTGATCGCCGACGGGGTCAGCCCGTCGAACGAGGGCCGCGGCTACGTACTGCGCCGGATCATGCGCCGGGCCATGCGCCACGCGCACCTGCTGGGCGCGGCCGAGCCGCTGATGCACAGGCTGGCGCCGGTGCTGGTCGCCGAGATGGGCGCAGCCTATCCCGAACTGCGCCGCGCCGAGCCGGTGATCGTCGAGACCCTGCGCCAGGAGGAGGAGCGGTTCCGCCGCACGCTGGGCCGCGGCATGACGCTCTTGGAAGAGGCGACGGCGGGGCTGTCGGCCGGCGGGGTGCTGCCGGGCGAGACGGCGTTCAAGCTCTACGACACCTATGGGTTCCCGCTGGACCTGACGCAGGACGCGGTGCGGGCCAAGGGGCTCTCGGTGGACCTCGACGGATTCGACGCGGCCATGGCCAAGCAGCGCGAGCAGGCGCGCGAAGCCTGGACCGGCTCGGGCCAGTCGGCGCAGGCCGGCGAATGGTTCGCGCTTCGCGAGCGGCTCGGGCCGACGGTATTCGTGGGCTATGAGACCGTGGAGGCCACGGCCGAGCTCCTGGCGCTGGCGGCCGACGGCGCGGAGGTCGAGCAGGCGGCGGCGGGCCAGCGCGTGCAGGCGCTGTTCGACCGCACGCCGTTCTACGCCGAGAGCGGCGGCCAGGCCGGCGATGTGGGCGAGGTCGACTGGACGGGCGGGCGCGGCCGCGTGCTCGACACCCAGAAGCAGGCCGGCGACCTTTTCGTGCACGATCTGGAGGTCCTGGAGGGGACGCTTGCGCCCGGCGCGCGGGTGCGCCTGGCGGTGGAGCCGGAGGTGCGGGCGACGACGCGGGCCAACCACTCAGCGACCCACCTGCTGCACGCGGCGCTGCGCCACGTGCTGGGGCCGCACGTGTCGCAGAAGGGCCAGATGGTCGACGGCGAGCGCATCCGCTTCGACTTCAGCCACGGCCAGCCGTTGACGCCGGCGGAGATCGACCGGATCGAGGCCGAGGTGAACGCGGTGATCCGCCAGAACCTGCCGGCCCAGACCGAGGAGATGGCGCCGGCCCAGGCCATCGAGGCGGGGGCCATGGCGCTGTTCGGCGAGAAGTACGGCGACAAGGTGCGGGTGCTGACGCTCGGCCGGGCGCTGGAGGGCGAGGGCGCCTATTCGGTGGAGTTGTGCGGCGGCACCCATGTGGGGCGCACCGGCGACATCGCGCTCTTCAAGGTGGTCTCCGAACAGGGGATCGCCGCGGGCGTGCGCCGCATCGAGGCCCTGACCGGGGAATCCGCGCGACGCTGGCTCCTGGAGCAGGCGGCGGTTTCGCGCGCCCTGGCCGAGCAGTTCAAGGTTCCTGTGGGCGAGGTGGCGGCCCGCGTCGAGGCGCTGGAGGCGCAGCGCCGCAAGCTGGAGAAGGAACTGGCCGACGCCAAGCGCCAGCTCGCCATGGGCGGCGGCGGCGGCGGCGCGGCGGCCATCGAGGAGGTGGGCGGCGTCAAGCTGATGGCCCGCGTGATGGAGGGCGTCGGCGGCAAGGACCTGCGGCCCATCGCCGAGGAATTCAAGAAGCAGGTCCCCGACGGGGTGATCGCCCTGGTGGGCGTGGCCGACGGCAAGGGCGCGGTGACCGTGGCCGTGACCGGCGCTGCGCAAGCGCGCTTCACGGCGGTGGACCTGGCCCGCGCGGCGGTGACGGCCATGGGCGGCCAGGGCGCCGGCGGGCGGCCCGATTTCGCCCAGGGCGGCGCCCCGGACGGCGGCAAGGCGGCCGACGGCCTGGCGGCGGTGAAGGCCGCGATGGCGGGGTAGGGCCGGGGCGTTTGTCCGGAAGCCGGCGGAGCTGGAGCCGCCGGAAAAAGAATGGCCCACGAACCACACGAACCACACGAACGGGCTGCGCTGAGAGCGGCTAGCCGGATCGTGTTCGAGGTCTGTGAAGTCCGTGTGGTCTGTGGACTCAAGATTTTTGTCCACGGACCACACAGACCACACGGACGGGAGAAATGTCCGCGAGGTTTTGGATTTGACTGACCGGCCTGTGGCCGGTCGAAAGGCGGTCCGCTCCCATCGACGCGTCTCAGTTTGTTCGTGTGGTTCGTGTGGTTCGTGGGCAAACCCTCCTTCGACCTAGCCGCGGTGGACGCGCTAGGTCTGCGGACCCTCGGGGCTGAAGAAGCCCAGGTGGATCATGGCGGGCAGGGCGACGAGGAGGCCCGCGGCCATCAGCGCCCACATGGCCCAGATGACCAGCTTTTCGGCGGCGGAAGCCGGGGCGGGGGCGCCGCGGCGGTTCTGGCGGAACACGCTCATCACCATCACCGGGACGGCGGAGAAGCCGAAGGCGAGGAAGAGCCCGAACACCAGGACCAGGCCGGGCAGGCGGATCGCGGCGGGGTCGTGGATCACGCCGGAGGCGGCCAGGAGATTGCCGCCGGCCGCCACCGCGATCAGCGCGGCCAGGAGGCTGACGCAGATCAGGGCGTGGGCGCGCAGGCTGAGCATGCGGCGGAGGCTACACCGGTCCCGCGGAGGCGTGGAAGATAGGCGAGCGACCACACGTCCGCTCATTCCCGCGAAAGCGGGAACCCAGGTGTTTTCTGTCACCACCTGGGCCCGAGATAAAAAGCCTGGGTCCCCGCTTTCGCGGGGATGAGCGGCTCGCTGCTTACGCGCCCAGCGCCGCGTCGAGGTTGTGGGCGATCTTGTCGATGAAGCCCTCGGTGGTGAGCCAGCTCTGCTGGTCGCCGACCAGGAGCGCCAGGTCCTTGGTCATGAAGCCGGCTTCGACGGTGTCGACGCAGACCTTCTCCAGGGTCTTGGCGAAGCGGTCGAGGGCGGGGTTGCCGTCGAGCTTGGCGCGGTGCTCCAGGCCCCGGGTCCAGGCGAAGATCGAGGCGATGGAGTTGGTGGAGGTCGACTCGCCCTTCTGGTGCTGGCGGTAGTGGCGGGTGACGGTGCCGTGGGCGGCCTCGGCCTCCATGGTCTTGCCGTCCGGGGTGATCAGCACCGAGGTCATCAGGCCGAGCGAGCCGAAGCCCTGGGCCACCGTGTCGGACTGCACGTCGCCGTCATAGTTCTTGCAGGCCCAGATGAAGCCGCCCGACCATTTCATCGCCGCGGCCACCATGTCGTCGATCAGGCGGTGCTCGTAGGTCAGGCCCGCGGCCTTGTACTTCTCGGCGTACTCGGTCTCGAAGATCTCCTGGAAGATGTCCTTGAAGCGCCCGTCGTAGGCCTTGAGGATGGTGTTCTTGGTCGACATGTAGACCGGGTACTTGCGGTCCAGGCCGTAGGCCAGGCTGGCGTGCGCGAAGTCGCGGATCGACTGGTCGAGGTTGTACATGGTCATGGCCACGCCCGAGCCCGGGTAGTTGAACACCTCGTGCTCGATCTTCTGGCCGTCCTCGCCTTCCCATTTGACGGTCAGCTTGCCCTTGCCGGGCACGCGGAAGTCGGTGGCGCGGTACTGGTCGCCGAAGGCGTGGCGGCCGATGATGATCGGCTGGGTCCAGCCGGGCACCAGCCGCGGCACGTTCTGGCAGATGATCGGCTCGCGGAAGACGACGCCGCCCAGGATGTTGCGGATGGTGCCGTTCGGCGACTTCCACATGGACTTCAGCTTGAATTCCTCGACCCGGGCCTCGTCCGGCGTGATGGTCGCGCACTTGACGCCCACGCCGTATTTCTGGATCGCCTCGGCCGACTGGACCGTCACCTTGTCGTCGGTGGCGTCGCGGTGCTCGATGCCCAGGTCGTAGTAATCGAGCTGGATGTCGAGGTACGGGAAGATCAGCTTGTCCTTGATCAGGTTCCAGATGATGCGGGTCATCTCGTCGCCGTCGAGGTCGACGACGGGGTTGGCGACTTTGATCTTGGACATGGGTCTGTTCGGGCTCCGGGCGTTCGAGGTCGCAGCCCTATAACGGGCGATTGCGCGGACGCAAAGGCCAAGGGGTTGCGTCAAGGGCGAAGACGGTCTGAAACCGCGCCCATGAGCGATTTCGCCCCGCCCGCCGTGATCCTGGATGCGCCGCAGTTGGGCGAGAACATCGGGGCGGTGGCGCGCTCCATGGCCAACTTCGGC
>Ga0070667_100002159_pt1 | contig 17324 bp, 17 predicted proteins | sample KBSS33metaG_FD_64659 | JGI IMG/M metagenome (GOLD analysis project Ga0070667, IMG submission 64659) | Switchgrass rhizosphere microbial communities from Kellogg Biological Station, Michigan, USA - KBS S3-3 metaG | ecosystem: Host-associated > Plants > Roots > Rhizosphere > Soil ... | reverse complement strand
ATTGGCCTGGTGCGGAATGACCCAGTCGATATCGGAGACGCTCAGGCCGGTGGCGTCCATCACTTCACGCAGCACCATCGCGAGGTTGGTGACGGCGTGGCGGAATACCTCCTGTCCCTTCATGCGCAGCTTGCCGACGGTCTGTGTGGTCGACGGACCGCCATCGACATACAGCAGCCCGTTGTGGCGGCCATCGGCATGCAGGCGCGTAGCAAGCACCCCGCGAGTCCCTTCTTCTCCCTTTAGCACCACCGCCCCGGCGCCGTCGCCGAACAGGACGCAGGTGGTGCGGTCCTCCCAATCGAGGATGCGGCTGAAGGTCTCCGAGCCGATCACGAGCGCATATTCGGCCGCACCGCCGCGAATCATGCTGTCGGCGACCGCCAGCGCATAAAGAAACCCGGAGCACACCGCCTGGACATCAAAGGCGACGCAGTCGTCAATGCCCAGCGCGGTCTGGACGATCGTCGCGGAGGCAGGAAAGGTCTGGTCGGGGGTGGCGGTCGCGAGGATGATCAACCCGATCTGGGCAGCGTCGATGCCCGCGGCGTCGATCGCCCGCCGCGCGGCATCGGTGGCGAGGCTCGACGTGGTCTCGCCCTCGCCCGCCAGGTAGCGGGTGCGGATTCCGGTGCGCTCGACGATCCATTCGTCCGACGTGTCGACGGTCTGCGCAAGCTCGGCATTGGTGACGCACCGGCGCGGCAGCGCCGAACCGGTGCCCAGAATGACCGCGCGACGCATCGACTCAATCGTCACGCGACGCTTTCCGGCTGCGCCGCACGGCTGCGGAAATGTTCGAGATCCTCGGTGATCCGTCGGGTGATGTCCTCGCGGGCAATCTTGACGGCAACGCCGATCGCGTTTGCGGTGCCCTCCGCGTCGGCGCCGCCATGGCTTTTGACCACGAGGCCGTTCAAGCCGAGAAACACCGCGCCATTGTGATTATTGGGGTCGAGATGGCCGCGCAGCAGCGCGAAGGCCGGGCGCGAAAGCAGGAATCCCGCCTTGGACCGCAGCGAGCTCGAGAAGGCACGCTTGAGCAGATCGGTAATGAAACGCGCGGTGCCTTCGATCGACTTGAGCGCGATGTTGCCGGAAAAACCGTCGGTCACGACCACGTCGACTTCGCCTCGACCGAGCCGGTCGGCCTCGATGAAGCCATCGAAGCGCCACTCGCCGTTGGTCTGCAGGCGCAGCGCGGCGGCCGCTTCCTTGAGCTCGCCGGTTCCCTTGAGCTCCTCGGTGCCGATGTTGAGCAGCCGGACGCGCGGACAACTGACGCCGGCGGCCAGCCGCGAATAGGCCGCGCCCATAACCGCGAACTCGACCAGATTACGCGAATCACAGTCGGTGTTGGCGCCCAGATCGAGCATCACCAGGTCATGGTCGGCGAGCGTCGGCATCAATGCGGCCAGCGCGGGGCGGTCGATGCCATGCATCGTCCGGAGCGATAATTTGGCGATCGCCATCAATGCGCCGGTATTGCCTGCCGACACCGCCGCCGCCGCATCGCCGGCCTTCACCGCGAGAATGGCGGCGCCCATCGAACTGGTCTTGGTGCGCCGAATCGCCTGGCTGGGCTTATCGTCGCCGGTAATCACGTCGTCGCAGTGCACGACAACCGATTCGGCCAGTTCCGGATGCCGTTGCAAGGCGCGACGAATGGCGTTCTCGTCCCCAAACAGCATGAATCTCAGCGCCGGATCGCGCATATGCGCGATGGCGGCGCCGGCGATCATGGTCGCCGGACCGCCGTCACCGCCCATCGCGTCAAGTGCGATTCGCGGCGCCTCGTCCACTGACATCCCCCTGACAGGCCTGAATCAGGCCTCGACGGAAATGATCTCGCGGCCGTTATAGTGGCCGCAGGCGTTGCATAGATTATGCGGACGCTTCAGTTCGCCACAGTTCGGGCATTCCTGAAAGGCTTCGGCCGTGAGCGCATGATGGCTGCGACGCATGTTGCGCCGCGAGGGCGAGGTTTTTCTCTTGGGGACGGCCATGTCGGCACCTGTTCCTAGTTAAATAAATAAAGCGACGAGATCCCGTCACGCCTTCGGCCGGGCTCGTCGCGAGCGCGCGACCTATAGCGATTTCGCTCCGCGTTGCAAGTATCGGTGCGACCTGCCAATCATCGTCCCGAACATCATGGGGAGGGAGGGATGATCTTACCGATCACGCTGACGACAGCGGGAGCCGCCGCGATCGTGAACCTGTGGCTGGCGATACGCATCGTCACGTTGCGGATCAAACGCAAGGTTCTGATCGGCGACGGCGGCGACGCCCTGCTGGCCGCACGGATGCGCGCGCAACTCAACTTCAGCGAATATACGCCGCTCGTGCTGATCCTGATGGGATTGATCGAATTCGCCCGCGGGACACACAGCTGGCTGTGGGCCGCCGGCATTATATATATACTGGGTCGCGTCCTCCATCCGTTCGGCATGGACAAACAGACGCCTCATCCGCTGCGCGCCGTGGGAATCCTGACGACATGGATCGTACTGATCGGGCTGGCGGGCTACGCGATCAGCATCCCCTACACCACCCGGAGCGGGATGATCACAACCGTCACCAGTGACAGCATGGGCACGGGCCGCTGAATCTCAGCCGGCGAGCGCGCGATCCCCTACGAACGGGTTCGCGGCGCGTTCGTGGGCGAAGGTCGACATCGCGCCATGGCCCGGCACGAATGCGGTATCGCCGCCGAGCGGCCACAGCTTGCCGGTGATCGACGCGATGAGGTCCGCATGATTGCCGCGCGGGAAATCGGTGCGTCCGATCGAGCCCTGGAACAGGACGTCACCGACCAGCGCGAGCTGCGACGGGGCGTGATGGAACACCACATGGCCGGGCGTGTGACCGGGACAATGGATCACGTCCAGCACCAGTTCACCCACCACGACCTGATCGCCATCTTCGAGCCAGCGGTCGGGTTCGAAAGGCCTGCCCTCGATGCCATAGGCTCGGCCGTCATCGCCCAGCCGGGCGATCCAGAACATGTCCTCGCGCTGCGGCCCCTCGATCGGCACCGCCAGCTGTTCGGCCAGGATGCCGACGGCGCCGCAATGGTCGATATGGCCATGGGTCACCAGCAGCTTCTCGATCGTGACGCCGTGCTCGCCGGCGGCAGCCTTGAGCCGATCAAGATCCCCACCGGCATCGACGAAGGCCCCCCGCATCGTCTTGGTGCACCAGAAAAGGGTGCAGTTCTGCTGAAAGGCGGTGACCGGAATGATCACGGCCTTGAGCGGCGGGGTGGCGGCATCGGTCATGGGGCTCGACATGAGCAATGCGAGCCGCCATTGCAAGCCGCACCCGCGGAATCATCCGCGGGTCGGCCGGGCGGGCGCAGATTTTCGGGGCAGGTCACGCGCTTGGCGCTTGGCTCTATGGTTGTTGCCGAATCAAAACCAACCCGGCGGCAAAGACGTATTTGACGATAGCTATTCAGCAGGGGCGCTTGGTCGCAATGGCGACAGGGACATTCGATCTGATCGAGACGATGCGATTCGAGGCGCTCGACGGCTTCGTCGATCTAGAGCGCCATCTCGCGCGGATGAAAGCCAGCGCCCAGACGTTCGGTTTCCGATTCAACCGCCACGACTGCCGCAACGACCTCCAGGCGGCGACGTTCCGGCTGACCAACGACGCCCGCGTCCGTCTGATGCTGTCGAAAAGTGGCGCGCTCGCGATCGAGGTCCGGCCGCTGCCCGAGCGGCCCGTCGAGCCCGTCGATGTCGCAATCGTGCCGCTGCCGGTCGCGCCAGACGATCCGCGTCTCGCGCACAAGAGCAGCGATCGCGCCTTTCTCGACGATGCACGACGCGAGGCCCGCACCTTTGAAGTGCTGTTCGTCCGGCCCGACGGATGCATCACCGAGGGTAGCTTCACCAGCCTGTTCGTCGAACGCGGCGGACAGTTGGTGACGCCGCCGCTCGGATCGCTGATGCCCGGCGTGCTGCGGCAGAAGCTGCTCGACGAGGGCAAGGCGATCGAGGGCGAGCTGCGCGCGCCGGATCTCGCCGGCGGATTCTTCATCGGCAATTCGCTGAGAGGCCTGATCGCCGCCCGCCTCGCTGCGCCTTTGCACAAGCACGGTTGAGGGTTCGACGCCACTCCCCTATAGCGCGCGCGTTTCTCAAGTCCGTATATCAGGAAAGCGCCTCGCCATGAGCCTCATCGCCCCGGCCCTCGACCGCATCTCGCCCTCGCCCACGCTCGCTATGACGAGCCGGGTGCTGGAGTTGAAGGCGAAGGGCGTCGACGTGATCGGCCTGTCCGCCGGCGAACCCGATTTCGATACCCCCGATTTCGTCAAGGAGGCCGCGATCGCGGCGATCCGCAACGGCCAGACCAAATATACCAATGTCGACGGCACCGCCGAGTTGAAGGCCGCGATCGTCGCCAAGTTCAAGCGCGACAACGGCCTGACCTACGAACCCGCGCAGATCAGCGTGAACGTTGGCGGTAAGCACACGCTGTTCAACGCGCTGGTGGCGACCGTCTCGGCGGGCGACGAGGTGATCATCCCCGCGCCTTATTGGGTCAGCTATCCCGACATTGTCCAGTTCGCGGGGGGAACGCCGGTGTTCATTCGCGCCGGCGCCGATCAGAACTACAAGATCACCCCCGCGCAGATCGAAGCGGCGATCACGCCACAGACCAAGTGGGTGCTGCTCAACTCGCCGTCCAACCCGAGCGGAGCCGCCTATAGCGCCGACGAACTCAAAGCGATCGCCGAGGTGCTGCGCCGTCACCCGCACGTCTGGATCATGACCGACGATATGTATGAGCATATCCTTTATGACGGCTTCGAGTTCGCGACGATCGCGCAGGTCGCGCCCGACCTTTACGAGCGCACGCTGACGATCAACGGCTGCTCGAAGGCCTATGCGATGACCGGCTGGCGGATCGGCTATGCGGGCGGGCCGCTCGCGCTGATCAAGGCGATGGGCAAGCTGCAGTCGCAATCGACCTCGAACCCCTGCTCGATCGCGCAGGCCGCTGCAACGGCGGCGCTCAACGGCCCGCAGGATTTCCTCAAGGAGCGCAACGACGCGTTCCAGAAGCGCCGCGACCTTGTCGTCTCGATGCTCAACCAGGCGCGCGGCATCCGCTGCCCGCGCCCCGAAGGCGCATTCTACGTCTATCCCGACGTGTCGGGGCTGATCGGCCTTTCGACCCCGGCCGGCAAGCGCATCGATAATGACGCGGCGCTGATCGACTATTTCCTCGACGAGGCGCGGGTCGCCGCGGTGCATGGGGCGGCGTTCGGCGTCGAGCCCGCCTTCCGCGTCAGCTATGCGACGTCGGAGAAGAATCTGATCGAGGCATGCGAGCGCATCCAGGCGGCGTGCGCGGCGCTCCGCTGAGGCGGACTTTCGGGGCGGCAGCCGGCCTAGTGATTGATATTATTTGGCTGATGCCCATCTGTGTGACATAATGATCACAAGGTGGAAAAAAAGGATGCCCTTTTGACGGACACTCCTAACCGGCCGCTGATCGCCGGGATCTCGGCCGGGCTGCTACTCCTGGCGGCGGCGGGTACGATGGCGACCCGTAGCCCCGCAATAGCACCCTCGCCACGGGTGGACCCCGGCCCGATCGTGCGGGCCCCCGCTCCCCTGCTCGATCCCGCCGAGCCGGGCCGGACGGCGACAGCGGTGTTCGCCGGCGGCTGCTTCTGGGGCGTGCAGGGCGTATACCAGCACGTCGAAGGCGTCACGTCGGCGCTGTCGGGCTATGCCGGCGGCAAGGCGCAGACCGCCGATTATCAGACCGTCGGATCGGGCTCGACCGGTCATGCCGAGTCGGTCAAGATCGTCTATGATCCGCGCCGCATCAGCTATGGCACGCTGCTGCGCATCTTCTTCGCGGTGGTGGCCGATCCGACCACGCTGAACCGGCAGGGGCCCGACCAGGGCACCCAGTACCGCACCGCGATCTTCCCGACGACACCGCAACAAAAGGCCGTTGCGGAGGCTTATATCGCGCAGCTTGCGGGCGCGAAATTGTGGAAGGCGCCGATCGTCACGAAGGTCGAGCGCTACCAGGGCTTTTATCCGGCGGAAAAATACCATCAGGACTTCCTGACGCGAAAGCCCGACTATCCCTATATCGTGTATAATGATCTACCCAAGGTCGAAGCGCTTCGGGTCGCTTTTCCCAATCATTTCCAGAAACAGGCAGTGACGGTCTATCCGATCGGGTAGCTTTTGATCGGCCGACATGGCGGGCGTCAGCAGGAAATCCGATCACGCCGCGAGCGGGAACCCCAGCAGCTTTTCCTGAACGGCGATCAGCGCACGCGCATCGCTGCCCACCGTCCGGAGAATTAGCGGATCGGCGGCGTCCATCCCGCCCGTCAGGACGCCGAACGACGGAAGGATCAGCTTGGTCCGGCCCGCGACAAAACACGGCCGCGAAACGCGACGCCCGCGCAGCCTGATCCTGTATTTCGGATGATAGTGGCCGGAAATCTCCGGGCCGGTCTCATGCGGATCGGCCTCGTGCCGCAGCATCATGCCATCCAGTTCGGCCATATTGACGATATCCCCCCCCAGGGGATCGGCGATCGTCCGGTCATGATTGCCGACGATCCAGGTCCACCGCGTCTTCGCCGTCAGATATCCCAGCAGCCCCAGCGCCTCGTCCGGCAACCGGCCCGCGCCGCCGCGATCGTGGAACGAATCGCCGAGACAATAGAGAGCGCACGCACCGGTCCGTCCGACGAGCGCAGCGACGCGATGCAACGTCTCGATCGAATCATAGGGCGGCAGCATCTGCCCGCGCAACGCGTAGCTGCTCGCCTTCTCGAGGTGGAGATCGGCCAATAACAGGCTGCGCGAGCGCGGATGGAACAGCCCGCCTTCGGCCAACGCGCACAGTTCGATGCCACAGAACGAAAAGGGAACCATACCGTCGGTATATCGCGATGCGCGTCGGGAGCAAGCGCCCATTGCCGCACCTGCGCCATTTCACGGGTCGGCGGCACGATCCGCGACGGATTCGGAACTGGAGGTCTTTCCCCGTCCCCCCAAAATGCTCTAGCCCTTCTCCATGGATCTTTACCTGCCCATCGCCGGCCTTTCAGTAAATATCCTCGTCATCATCGGCCTCGGCGGCCTGGTTGGCCTGCTGTCGGGGATGTTCGGCGTCGGTGGAGGTTTCCTGACTACGCCCTTGATGATCTTCTACGGGATTCCGCCGGCCGTCGCGGTGGCTTCCTCGGCGCCGCAGATCACCGGCGCGAGCGTGTCCGGCGTACTGGCCCATGGCAGCCGCGGCGGAGTAGATTATCATATGGGCGCGGTGCTCGTGGTCGGCGGCGCGATCGGATCGCTGATCGGCGGCTTTCTGTTCCGTGTCCTTCAGGACATCGGCCAGATCGATACCGTCGTGAACGTGATGTATGTGGTGATGCTGGGCGGCATCGGCCTGGTGATGGCGCGCGACGCGGTCGGCTCGCTGATCGACGAGTGGCGGGGCGAACGCCGCAAGATCGAAGGCAAGCGCCATCATCCGCTGATCGCGGTACTGCCCTTCCGTTGGCGCTTCTACCGGTCGGGTCTGTACATCTCTCCCCTCGCGCCGCTGCTCCTCGGCTTCGCGACGGGCATCATGACCGTGCTGATGGGCGTCGGCGGCGGCTTCATCCTCGTCCCGGCGATGATCTACCTGCTCGGCATGTCGGCGCGGGTCGTGGTCGGCACCTCGCTTTTCCAGATCTTGTTCGTCACGGCCACGACCACGCTGATCCATGCGATGACGAGTCGAGCGGTGGATCTGGTGCTCACCGGCCTGCTGCTGATCGGAAGCGTCACCGGCGCACAGATCGGTGCGCGCATGGCGCAGACGATCAAGCCCGAATATCTGCGCCTGGCGCTGGCCTTCATCGTGCTGGTGGTGGCGATCCGGATGCTGCTGGGGCTCACTTGGCGTCCGTCGGAAATCTTCACGGTGCAAAGCCTGTGAGGCGGTGTGCGCTGCTGTTGCTGGCGCCGCTGCTGATCGGCGCGGAGGCGCCGCGGCTGGTGCCCGACGTCTCGCAACGCAAGATCGAGATTATTTACAGCTTCACGGGCGCCGAACTGCTCCTGTTCGGCGCGATCCTCTATCCCGGCGGCCGCGCCCCGAGCGACGACGCGCAGATCGCGGTGGTGGTGAAGGGCCCCTCCGAACCCGTGCTGATCCGGGAAAAGCGCAAGATTGCAGGCATGTGGGTCAATGCCGACAGCGCCGATTTCCGCTCGGTGCCTTCCTTTTACGCGCTGGCCTCGTCGAAGCCGATCGCGCAGATCGTCGATCCGCGGACCGCGGTGATCTACGAACTGGGCATCGACAATCTCCAACTCTCACCGGCGAGCGCCGGGGATCCCGCCAAGGACCGCCGCTTCGAACAGGGGCTGATCGACCTCAAACGCCGCGGCGGATATTATTCCGAAACCCATCGTGGCGTGGCCATCAGCGAAGGCGTGCTCTACCGCGCCCGGATCGCGATCCCCGCGCGCGTGCCGGTCGGGCGGTATAGTGCCGAGACCTTCCTGATCGAGAAAGGCCGTGTGATCGCCGCCGCCACCCGCGAGATCGACATCGGCAAATCGGGAATGGAAGCGTTCGTCGCGCGGGCGGCCGAGCGGCATAGTTTCCTCTACGGAGTCTGCGCGGTGCTGCTATCGCTCGGCCTGGGTTGGGCGGCCAGCGCCGCCTTCAGGCGCTTGCGCGATTGACCGGTATGTCCGGGTGCCCGTGCAGGGGAACCCGCTGTTAACCGCCAGTCGCTACATACTTCCCGGTGCACGAAGGGAAGCGATGATCAAATGAATGACATGGTCGGCGGGTTTTCGTTGGAAGCGGCGGGTCTGGCCGGTACGGCGCTCGGCCGAATCCAGGCGGTCACGGGGGGCGGCGCGGAAACCAGGCTCGATCCCCGGATCTTGGATCTGATGGCGAGGGACGCCGATGTCGCGGTCGCGATGGCCGGCGAAATCGGTTCGATGATCAAGATGACGGTGGCGGGCCGCTGTGTCGTCGCCTCGGTTCACGATCTGATCAACGACGGCGGCGAGATTGCCGCGCGCATCTCCTTCCTAGGCGAAGGCCAGGCCGATGAAACCGGCCGGATCGCCAGCTTCCGGCGCGGCGTCACGCGTTATCCCCTGCCCGGCACGCCCGTCCATGCGGTTTCGAGCGCCGACATGGATGCGGTCTTCAGCGCGGGCAATGTGCCGCACATCGAGGTGGGCACGGTCCATCCGACTTGCTCGACCCGTGCCGCGCTGCTCGTCGACGCAATGCTCGGCAAGCATTTCGCGCTGCTCGGCTCCACCGGCACCGGCAAATCGACCGCCACCGCGCTCATTCTCCACCGCATCTGCCAGATGGCGCCCGCCGGCCATATCGTCATGATCGATCCGCATGGCGAATATGACGCGGCCTTCGCGGGCGTCGGCGCTGCCTATGACGTCTCGAACCTCGCCATGCCCTATTGGTTGATGAACTTCGAGGAACATTGCGAGGTCCTGCTGACGACAACCGGGGCCGAGCGGCAGACCGATGCCGACATCCTCGCCAAATGCCTGCTCGCCGCACGCCAGAAGAACCGGGCGGCCGACACCGTCGCCCGCATCACAGTGGACAGCCCGATCCCCTATGTGCTGTCCGACCTGACCAACATCATCCAGACTGAGATGGGCAAGCTCGACAAGGCGTCGAACAGCGCACCCTTTTTGCGGCTCAAGCAAAAGATCGACGAGATCCGCTCGGACCCGCGCTATCATTTCATGTTCTCGGGCATGCTGGTCGGCGACAGCATGAAGACCTTCATCAAACGGATCTTCCGGCTGCCCGGCGAGGGCAAGCCGATTTCGGTGATCGACGTGTCGGGCGTCCCCTCCGAGATCACGTCGGTGGTAGTCGCGGTGCTCGCGCGCTGCGTGTTCGACTATGCGATCTGGGCGCGGGGGCAGGCGCAGCATCCGGTGCTGCTGGTGTGCGAGGAAGCGCATCGCTATGTGCCTTCGGACCGCACGACCAACAACGGCCCGGTGCGCCGCATTCTCGAGCGGATCGCGAAAGAGGGCCGCAAATATGGCGTTTCGCTGGGGCTGGTGACACAGCGTCCGTCCGATCTCGCCGAAGGTGTGCTCTCGCAGTGCGGCACGATCATCTCGATGCGCCTCAACAACGAGCGCGACCAGGCGTTCGTCAAGGCGGCGATGCCCGAAGGCGCGCGGGGCTTCCTCGACGCGATCCCCGCGCTGCGCAATCGCGAGGCGATCATCTGCGGCGAGGGCGTGTCGATCCCGGTCAGGGTCGTCTTTGACGATCTCGAGGCAAACCTCCGCCCGGCCTCGAACGACCCGGTCTTCTCCGAACTGTGGCGCAACACTGGCGACGAGGATGCGCTGGTCGAACAGGTCATCGGCCGCTGGCGCAACCAGGGGCGTTGACGGGAATCTCAGATTGGGGCGAAGCTCATTTGAACAGCCCGCCCAATATCCCCCGCACCAATTGCCCGGCGACGCCCCCTGATCCGCGGCGACCGCCACCGAACACCGCCCGCCCCAGTTCGTTCGCGACCTGACGGCCCACCGAGGACGCCGCGGCGCGGGTCGCCGACTGGATCGCCCGATCGATGCCTGAGGGCTTGGCCGCCTCGCGCGCTGCGACCGCATCGAGCCGCGCCCGTTCCTTGAGCGCCTGCTCGCGCTGCCTGGCCTCGACCTTGGCCTGTTCCGCCGCGGCCTTGTCGGCCTCGGCCTTTGCCTTCGCAGCCTGGGCTGCCGCGGCGGCGGCATTGCCCCGCGCCACCAATATTTCTTGCGCCGATTCGCGGTTGATCGACTCATCATATTTCCCGGCGACAGGCGAGATCGACTGGATCACGCCCCGCTCCTTGGGGTCGAGCGGACCCAGGCGCGATCGCGGCGGCGCGATCAGCGTGCGCTGAACGATGCTTGGCGAACCGTCGTCCTGCAACAGCGACACCAGCGCCTCGCCGACCTTGAGTTCGGTGATGGCCCGCGCGACATCGAGCTCCGGATTGATGCGGAAGGTCTCGGCGGCGGCGGCGATCGCCTTCTGGTCCCTGGGCGTGAAGGCGCGGAGCGCGTGCTGGATCCGGTTGCCGAGCTGCCCGGCGACGTCCTCGGGGATATCGATCGGGTTCTGCGTGACGAAATAGACGCCGACCCCTTTCGAGCGGATCAGCCGCACGACCTGCTCGATCTTGTCGGCGAGCGCCTTGGGCGCGTCGTCGAACAGCAGATGCGCCTCGTCGAAAAAGAAGACCAGCTTCGGCTTGTCCGGATCGCCGACCTCGGGAAGCGTCTCGAACAGCTCGCTCAGCAGCCAGAGCAGGAAGGTCGCATAAAGCTTGGGGCTTTGCATGAGCTTGTCGGCGGCGAGGATGTTGACGAATCCGCGCCCCTGGTCGTCGACCGCAAGAAAATCGTGAATATCGAGCGCGGGTTCGCCGAAAAAATGCCCACCGCCCTGGCTGTCGAGTTGAAGCAGCTGGCGTTGGATCGATCCGACGCTCGCCTTCGTGATATTGCCATATTGCGCGGACAAGGCGTCGGCATTCTCGGCGCAATAGGCGAGCATCGACTGGAGATCGCCAAGGTCGAGCAGCAACAGCCCCTGCTCGTCCGCATAGCGAAAGGCAATGGTCAGCACGCCTTCCTGGACCTCGTTGAGGTTCATCAGCCGTGCGAGCAGCAACGGCCCCATCTCCGATACGGTGGTGCGGATCGGATGCCCCTGCTCGCCGTAGAGATCCCAGAAGATCGCGGGGTTGTCCCCCCAGGTAAAATGCTCCAGCCCGATCTCGGCGGCGCGGGCGACGAGCTTGTCGGCATTTTTCGCCGTCGGCGAGCCGGCCATCGCGATGCCGGCAAGATCCCCTTTGACGTCGGCGACGAACACCGGGACGCCGGCCGCCGAGAAATTTTCGGCGATGCCCTGCAGCGTCACCGTCTTGCCGGTGCCGGTGGCGCCGGCGATCAGTCCGTGGCGATTGGCGCGACGAAGATTGATATGCTGCGGCTGCGGACCCGCGGAGCTGGGGCTGGCACCCAGAAAAATGCCCTGTTCGTCGATCACGGCGCCACTCCTCACCTGCGGGACAGGAGAACTTAGCGCCCCGCCCGGCCAAGCGAAAGCCGCCGCCGCGAAGAGCGGCGCCGGACCATGGATATCGCGTTCGCGCCAAGCGTTTGTGAGGAAGGATCGCAGCCTATGGGAGACGGCATCATGCCCCGCGGAGACAAGGACGCTTACACCGACAAGCAGAAGCGCAAGGCCGAGCACATCGAGGAGGGCTATGAAGATCGCGGCGTTCCCAAGGACGAGGCCGAACGGCGCGCCTGGGCGACCGTGAACAAGGAATCGGGCGGCGGCAACAAATCGGGTTCGGGCCGCGGCAAGCCCGACACGCATGTCTCGTCGTCGCGCGGCGGGCGAGCGCACAAATCGGGATCGCCCGAACAGCGGTCCGCCGCGGCGCGCAAAGGCTGGGTGACGCGACGCAAGCACGCCAAGGGCTGACCCGGAAGGTGGATCGAGGCGATGCAATCGGCCGAGCAGCAAATCACCACGGATAATTTCAAATCAGACTCTCGACGAATTTTCCCGGAGACGCCCTCTCCTCCGGCTGCCAGGCCCGCCACTCTCAAACGGTTGGCGGCGCAGGTATCACCATCAACGCGATCGCACCGGGGAGATGAAGACCGCACAGGGCGACAAAGCGCGCGCAGTGTTCGATTTCAGCGCGCTGGCTCCTACTATACCGCTCAAGACCTATGGCGAACCCGAAGATCTGGTGGGCGCGCTGCTCTGTCTGTGTAACCAGCCGCGATGGCGTCGAGCAGACGCTGCAGGGCGCTGCCAACATGTCGGTCATGGAAGCGATCGGCGACGCCGGCATCGATGGAGTGCTGGTGTTGTGCGGCGGGGGCTGCTCCTGCGCCACCTGTCACGTCTATGTCGACTCAGCCTTCGCGGATGTGCTGCCGGCCATGACGGAGGACGAGAACGATCTGCTCGACAGCTCCGATCGCCGCCGCGAGAACGCGCGGCTGTCCTGTCAGATTCTGTTCGGACCCGATCTGGAGAGTCTGCGCCGACTGTCGCGCCTGAGGATGGAACAACGGGACAGCGGGGCCAGCGCGAATTGCCTGGCCCCGCCTCCGTTCAGGCCTGCGCGGTCAGCCCTGCGGCTTCGATTCCGGCCACCGTGCACGCTTCATCCTTGTCGCTGAGATCGCCCGAAATACCGACAGCGCCGATCGTCGCGCCGTCGCCGTCCACGACGATGACGCCGCCCGCGGCCGGGACCACCCCTGCCGGCGCGATCGGGCCGAGCGACGCCACGAAGATCGGTCGTTCGGCCACCATGTCGCCGATCTTGCGGGACGAGATGCCCAGGAACAGCGCACCCGCCGCCTTTCCGGTCGCCAGCTGAAGCCGGCCCGTCGATGCGCCGTCCTGGCGTTGGAAGGCGATAAGATGGCCTCCCGCGTCCAGCACGACCACGCCCAGCGGCTTGAGCGCAAGCTCCTGCGCCTTGGCAAATGCGCCGGCAATGATCTGGTTGGCCTGGGCAAGTGTGATGCGGCTCATGCGTTTTCCTTGGTGGTTGAGAGGTGGCTCAGGGCGGGCGGCATCGGGCCGCCGGTCGCCCAGTCGATCAGCTCGACGGTGTGGACGACTGGGATCGACGCACGCTGGCCGATCTGCACCGCGCAACCGATATTGCCGGTGGCGATCACGTCCGCGGCGAGGCGCTCGAGGTTCGCCACCTTGCGCGCGCCCAGTTGGCCGGCGATCTCCGGCTGAAGGATGTTGTACGTGCCGGCCGAACCGCAGCACAGATGCGCCTCGACCGGAGTACGGACGGCATAGCCAGCGCCGGCGAGCAGCAGCTTGGGCGCCTCCGTCACCTTCTGTCCGTGCTGGAGCGAGCAGGCGGCGTGATAAGCGACGGTGATGCCGCGTCCGTCGCCCGCAGGAAGATCGGGCTGCAGCGAGAAGAGCAGCTCACTGATGTCGCGAGCGAGCGCAGAGACGCGCGCCGCCTTTTCGGCATAGGCGGGATCCTCGCGCAGCATGAAACCGTAATCCTTGATCGTCGTACCGCAGCCCGATGCGGTGATGACGATCGCGTCCAGCCCTTCGCCTTCGATTTCACGAGTCCAGGCGTCGACATTGCGCCGCGCGGCCTCCAGGCTGGCGGCGTCGCGACCCATGTGGTGAACCAGCGCGCCGCAGCAGACTTCGCCGCGGATGTCGGCCACGGCATAGCCGCAGCGGGCGAGAAGGCGCTCGGTCGCAGCGCGGACCGCCGGATTGAGCACTGGCTCGGCGCAGCCGCGCAGGATCGCCACCCGTCCCTTGCGCGTCGCTCGCGGAACCTCCGGGGTCCGCGTGACCGCCGCCGGAGGAGCATCGGGCACCAGCGCCAGCATCGCAGCCAGCGGCTTGAGCGCCGGTATCCGGGCGAAGAGCGGACCCAGCGGGCGCGCCAGACTGCCCAGCGCGATCGCCCAGCGGAAACGGCCGGGATATGGCAGGACCGTTGCCAGCAGCCCGCGGGTCGCGCGCTCATGCCAGGGTCGGCGATACCGCTCCTCGACATAGGCGCGGGCGTGATCGATCAGGTGCATATAGTTCACGCCCGACGGACAGGTGGTCATGCACGAAAGACAAGACAGACAGCGGTCGAGATGCTTGACGACTTCTGGAGTCGGCTCCCGCTCGTTCTCGAGCATCTCCTTCATCAGGTAGATGCGGCCACGCGGCGAATCGAGCTCGTCGCCGAGCAGCACGTAGGTCGGGCAGGTAGCGGTGCAGAAGCCGCAATGAACGCACTTGCGGATCACCGCCTCCGACGAGGCCATGGCCGGTTCGGCGAGTTGCTCCGGAGAGAAGTTAGTCCGCATCTGCCTCTCCTAGGAAACGCCCGGTTTCGAACACGCCGGCCGGATCGAAGGCGCGGCGGACGCGCCGTTCCAGGGCCATCACGCCGCCCGCGCGCGGATGCTGCGCGGGCACGCTGGCCCAAATGGCGTCCGGCGCACGAACGAGCATCGCCTGCCCCCCCGCCGCGGCGGCGGCGGCGCGCACGTCTGCGGCCGGCGCCTCGCACGCCAGCCACACCAGCCCGCCACCCCAGTCGAACAGCCAGCGTGCGCCCATCGGCGCCAGCGATACCGTCACTCCGCACGCCGCCGACGGCGGTACATGCACCCTCCAGAGCGTCGGTCCGTCGAGCGGCGACGCATCGCGCACACGCGTCCAGAGTTGATCGGCCTCACTCGGCTCCGCCCGGCGCAAGCTGCAGCTGGCGCGCAGCATGTCCGGCAGCATCACGCAGCGCGCCTCCACCGAGGGCGCGAAGCCGGCGACGCGGAATAGCGTTGCCGCCGTGCCGCCATTCGCTTCGGCCGGCAGATGCGCCGCAGCTGAAACCTCGGCATGGCTGCCCAGCGCCCGGGTCATCGCGGCGAGTGCCGCGCGATCGCCCAGGCCGTCGGCGATCAGCGTTGCCGTTACCCGGGGGCGCGGCAGCACCTTGAGCGTGAGCTCGGTCATCGCCGCAATCCGGCCCCAACTGCCGGCCATCAGCTTGGGCAAGTCGTAGCCGGTGACGTTCTTGACCACCTTGGCTCCGGCAACGAACTCCTCGCCACGGCCGGACACGGCGCGGAAGCCGAGCAGATGGTCGCGCGCGCTGCCAGTCGTCACCCGCCGCGATCCGGCGACACCGGCCGCAACAACGCCCCCGATCGTCGCTGCGCCGGCGACGGCACCCAGCAACCGGCCATGATCGAACGGCTCGAAGGCGAGCATCTGCCCCTCGCCCGCGACAAGCGCCTCGACTTCGGCAAGCGGCGTGCCCGCACTGACCGTCAGCACCAGTTCCGCCGGATCATAATCGACGATGCCGGTAAAGGCCCGCATGTCGAGCAGGTCGACCTCGCGCGGGGCGCCGATCGCCGCCTTGCTGCCACCGCCGCGGATCTCCAGGCGCCGGCCGGCCCGCGCGGCATCAGCCACCGCATCGCACAGCTCCTGCGCGCTCGTCGGCCGGATCGTCACCATCAGAAGCGCGGCAGCTCCGGAAAAGGCAGCTGCCCACGGTGGACATGCATTCGGCCGAGTTCGGCGCAGCGATGCAGCGTCGGGAACACCTTGCCCGGGTTGAGCAGCAGGTCTGGATCGAAGGCGCATTTGACGCGCTGCTGCTGCCTCAGGTCGGCTTCGCTGAACATTTCCGGCATCAGGTCGCGCTTCTCGATGCCGACCCCGTGTTCACCGGTCAACACGCCGCCCACCTCGACGCACAGTCGCAGGATGTCGTTGCCGAACGCCTCCGCCCGATCCAGCTCGTCCGGACGATTGGCATCGTAGAGGATCAGCGGGTGGAGATTGCCGTCCCCCGCGTGAAAAACATTGGCGACGCCCAGCCCGTAGCGCTTGGACATCTCGTCCATGCGCCGCAGCACTTCGGGCAGGCGGCGGCGCGGGATCGTGCCGTCCATGCAGTAATAGTCGGGTGCCAGCCGGCCGACCGCGGGAAACGCCGCCTTACGCCCGGCCCAGAAGGCCAGCCGCTCCTGCTCGTCGGCCGAGACGCGTAGCGTGCTAGCGCCGTTGTCGCGGGCAATAGCCACGATCTCGTCGATCAGATGGTCACACTCGGCCGCCGGCCCGTCCACCTCGACGATCAGCAGCGCGCCGACATCGAGCGGATAGCCTGCTCCGACAAACGCCTCCGCGGCATGGATCGCCGGCTTGTCCATCATCTCCATGCCCGCCGGGATGATCCCCTCCGCGATCACCTGCGCGACGCACGCCCCCGCAGACTCGGGATCCGGGAAGCCGAGGAGGACGGCGCGCGCCGTCTCGGGCTTCGGCAGGATCCGCACGGTGACCTCGGTGACAACGCCGAGCAAGCCTTCCGACCCGACGATGACGCCAAGCAGATCAAGCCCCGCCGGATCGAGTTGGCGACCGCCCAGGCGCACTACCTCACCGTCCATGAGCACCAGCTCGACGCCGAGCACGTTGTTGGTCGTCAAACCGTATTTCAAGCAGTGTACGCCGCCCGAATTCTCGGCCACGTTCCCGCCGATCGAGCAGGCGATCTGACTGGACGGATCGGGGGCGTAATAGAAGCCGCGCCCGGCCACCGCCTGACTGATGGCGAGGTTGGCCACCCCTGGCTGCACCACGGCGCAGCGATTGTCGTAGTCGACTTCCAAGATGCGGTTAAACTTCGAAAGGCCCAGCAGCACCCCGTCCTCCAGCGGCAG
>Ga0070667_100002157_pt1 | contig 17328 bp, 13 predicted proteins | sample KBSS33metaG_FD_64659 | JGI IMG/M metagenome (GOLD analysis project Ga0070667, IMG submission 64659) | Switchgrass rhizosphere microbial communities from Kellogg Biological Station, Michigan, USA - KBS S3-3 metaG | ecosystem: Host-associated > Plants > Roots > Rhizosphere > Soil ... | reverse complement strand
ATCCGCAACCCGCAGGAGGCGCGCACGCTGGGCATCAGCATGGTGTTCCAGCACTTCAGCCTGTTCGACACGCTGAGCGCGGCCGAGAACGTCTGGCTCGGGCTGGACAAGTCGCTGAGCCTGGCCGAGGTCACGCAGCGCATGATGAAGGTCGAGAAGGAATACGGCCTGGACGTCGAGCCGCTGCGGCCGGTGCACACGCTGTCGGTCGGCGAGCGCCAGCGCGTCGAGATCGTGCGCGCGCTGATGACGAACCCGAAGTGCCTGATCCTCGACGAGCCGACCTCGGTGCTGACGCCACAGGCGGTCGACAAGCTGTTCGTCACGCTGCGCAAGCTCGCGGCCGAAGGCACCAGCATCCTGTACATCAGCCACAAGCTCGACGAGATCCGGGCCCTCTGCACCAACTGCACGGTGCTGCGCGGCGGCAAGGTCACCGGCACGGTCGACCCGCGCACCGAGACCAACGCCGGCCTGAGCCGCCTGATGATCGGCGCCGAGCCGCCGCAGCTGCAGCACAAGCAGGCGAAACTCGGCGCGGTCGTGCTCGACGTGCGCGGCTTGAGCCTGCCGAAGGAAGACCACTTCGGCATGAACCTCACCGACATCCGGCTGCAGGTGAAGGCCGGCGAGATCGTCGGCATCGCCGGCGTCTCGGGCAACGGCCAGCAGGAGCTGATGGCGGCGATGTCGGGCGAGGACACGCGCTCGCCGCCCGACTCGATCCATCTGTTCGGCAAGGACATCTCGAATCACTCGCCGCGAAAACGCCGCAAGGAGGGCCTGCACTTCGTGCCCGAGGAACGCCTGGGCCGCGGCGCGGTGCCGACGCTGTCGCTCGCCGCGAACACCTTGCTGACGCGCACCGAGGCCGTCGACCGCTCCGGCTGGGTGCGCACGGCCGAGGTCACGAAGCTCGCGCAGGAGTTGATCCGCCGCTTCAACGTCAAGGCCGGCGGGCCGGACGCGGCGGCCAAGAGCCTGTCGGGCGGCAACCTGCAGAAGTTCATCGTCGGGCGCGAGATCCACGCCAATCCGAAGCTGCTGATCGTCTCGCAACCGACCTGGGGCGTCGACGTCGGCGCCGCCGCGCAGATCCGCGGCGAGCTGCTGGCGCTGCGCGACCAGGGCTGCGCGCTGCTGGTCGTCAGCGAGGAGCTCGACGAGCTATTCGAGATCTGCGACCGGCTGGTCGTGATCGCGCAGGGCCGCGTCTCGCCGAGCGTGGCCACCTCGGCCGCGACGATCGAGATGATCGGCGAGTGGATGTCCGGACTCTGGGACAAGAGTGCCCGCCAGAATGAGGAGAGCCTCCATGCTCAAGCTTGAAGCCCGCCCCGAACAGTCGAAGCTGATGTCGGTGATGTCGCCGGTGCTCGCGCTGGCGATCACGGTCGTGATCGGCACGATCCTGTTCATGTTGCTCGGCAAGGACCCGATGCGCGGCCTGTACGTGTTCTTCGTCGAGCCGCTGAAGAGCGTCTACGCGCTGACCGAACTCGCGATGAAGGCCACGCCGCTGATCCTGATCGCGCTCGGCCTGGCCGTGTGCTTCCGCTCGAACGTGTGGAACATCGGCGCCGAGGGCCAGTTCGTCGTCGGTGCGATCGCCGCGGCCGGCGTCGCGATGCAGGCCGGCCCTGACACCGGGCGCTGGATCGTCGTGCCGGTGCTGGTCGCGGGCGTGCTCGGCGGCATGGTCTGGAGCGGCATCGTCGCGTTCCTGCGCGACCGTTTCAACGCCAACGAGATCCTGGTCAGCCTGATGCTGGTGTACGTCGCCGACCAGGTGCTCGGCTACCTGGTCTACGGGCCGTGGAAGGACCCGGCGGGGTTCAACTTCCCGCAGACCATCACGTTCCTGAAGTCGACCGCCGTGCCGAAGCTGTTCACCGGCTTTCGCGTCAACATCGGCGTGATCCTCGCGCTGCTCGCGGTCGGCGGCTTCTGGGTGCTGCTGTTCCGCACCTACGCCGGCTTCCAGTTGCAGGTCGGCGGCCTGGCGCCGGCGGCGGCGCGCTATGCCGGCTTCTCATCGCGCAAGGCGCTGTGGACCGCGTTGCTGCTGTCGGGCGGCATGGCCGGCCTGGCCGGTGCGCTCGAAGTGGCGGGGCCGCTCGGCCAGCTCACGCCGTACGTGCCGGCCGGCTACGGCTTCGCCGCGATCATCGTCGCCTACGTCGGGCGGCTGCACCCGGTGGGCATCATCTTCTCGGCGATCCTGATGAGCATGTTCTACATCGGCGGCGAGCTGGCGCAGTCGCGGCTGGGCCTGCCGAAGTCGCTGACCGGTGTGTTCCAGGGCCTGTTGCTGTTCACCTTGCTGGCCTGCGACACGCTGATCGTCTACCGCATCCGCTGGCAGGCGGCACGGCCCGTGCCGCCAAAGGCCATGCCGATCCCGGCCGCCACCCTCACCACCGGAAAGGGCGCCTGACATGGACTCCTTTGCACTCCTGCTCGCCGCGACGCTGAACTCCGGCACCGTGCTCGCGTTCGCCGCGTTGGGCCTGCTGATCAACGAGCGCGCGGGCATTGTCAACCTCGGCGCCGAGGGCATCATGCTGGTCGCCGCGGTGGCCGGCTACGCGACCGCGGTGCATACCGGCAGCGACACGCTCGCGTTCGCCGGCGGCGCCGCGGCCGGCGCGCTGCTGGCCGCCGCGTTCGGTGTGCTGGTGATCTGGCTCAACACCAACCAGTACGCGACGGGCCTCGCGCTGAGCCTGTTCGGCGTCGGCTTCTCGGCCTTCGTCGGCATCGGCTACACGCAGGCGAAGCTCGGCGAGCGACCGAACTTCGCCGTTCCCTATCTGTCGGACATCCCGTTCGTCGGCCCGGCCTTCTTCAGGCAGCACCCGATGGTCTACCTCGCGATCGCGCTGACCGCGGCGCTCGCCTGGTTCCTGTACCGCTCGCGCGCCGGGCTGGTGCTGCGCGCGGTGGGCGAGTCGCCCGAATCGGCGCATGCGCTGGGCTACCCGGTGCGGCGCATCCGGCTGTTCGCGGTGATGGTGGGCGGCGCGCTGTGCGGCATCTCGGGCGCCTACATCTCGGTCGTCTACACGCCGCTGTGGGTCGAGGGCATGGTCGCCGGCAAGGGCTGGATCGCGCTGGCGCTGACGACGTTCGCGACCTGGCGACCGGCACGTGTCTTGCTCGGTGCCTACCTGTTCGGCGGCGTCACGATGCTGCAGTTCGCGCTGCAGGGCGAGGGCGTGCAGATCGCCAGCCAGTTCCTGACGATGATGCCGTACCTCGCGACCATCCTGGTGCTGGTGCTGATTTCGCGCAACGCGACCTTCATCCGCGTCAACATGCCGGCCTCGATCGGCAAGCCGTTCTTCCCCGGAAGCTAGCTGTTCACGCCTTGTCACATAATTCCCCGCACCGCACACCCACCCCGTTCAACCTGGAGACGACATGACCCTGCATTCCAAGCGTTCATTGATCAAGCTGGCCGGCTGGAGCTCGCTCGCCGCGGCCGCCGCGCTCGTGGGCTGCGGCAAGAAGGAAGAGGCGCCCGCCGCTGCGGCGCCGGCATCGGCCGCGCCGGTGGCGGCTGCTTCGGCCGCCGCGGCCGGGCCGTTGAAGATCGCGTTCGCCTATGTCGGCCCGGTCGGCGACGGCGGCTGGACTTTCGCGCACGACAACGCGCGCAAGGCGCTCGAGAAGGAATTCGGCGACAAGATCGTCACCAGCTTCGTCGAGAAGGTGCCCGAGGCGGCCGACGCCGAGCGCGTGTTCCGCGACATGGCCGGCCAGGGCAACAAGCTGATCTTCGGCACCACCTTCGGCTACATGGAGCCGATGCTCAAGGTCGCGGCCGACCTGCCCGACGTCAAGTTCGAGCACGCCACCGGCTACAAGACCGCGCCGAACATGCGCACCTACGACTCGCGCACCTACGAGGGCGCGTACATGGCCGGCGTGATCGCGGGCGGCATGACCAAGACCAACACGGTCGGCGTGGTCGGCTCGATTCCGATCCCGGAAGTGATCCGCAACATCAACAGCTTCACGCTCGGCGCGCAGTCGGTGAACCCGAAGGTCAAGACCAAGGTGGTCTGGGTCAACGAATGGTTCAACCCGCCGAAGGAAACCGAGGCCGCGCAGTCGCTGATGAACGGCGGTGCCGACGTGCTGATGCAGAACACCGATTCGAGCGCGGTGCTGCAGACCGCCGAGAAGGCCGGCAAGTACGCGTTCGGCTGGGACAGCGACATGACCGCCTACGCACCGAAGGCGCACCTCGCCTCGGCCGTGATCAACTGGGCCCCGTACTACATCAAGGCCACCAAGGACGCCCTGGGCGGCACCTGGAAGGGTGACGAGCGCGCGTGGTGGGGCGTCAAGGAAGGCGCGATCGACCTGGTCTCGATCTCCGACAAGGTGCCGGCCGAGGTGAAGGCCAAGGCCGAAGCCGCGAAGGCCGGCCTGAAGGACGGCAGCCTCGTGATCTGGAAGGGCCCGATCACGAGCAACGACGGCAAGGAAGTGCTGGCCAAGGACGCGGCGGCCGACGACAAGTTCCTCGGCGGCATCAACTTCTTCGTCAAGGGCGTCGAAGGCAAGGTGCCGGGCAGCGACAAGAAGTAGGCTTCGCCGCTTCGTATGATCGAGAGGCCGCCGCGAAGCGGCCTCTTTTAATTCTGCGGGACTTCCCATGACTGACTTCGACGCCATTCCCCGCGACCGCCTGCCCGCTCTGCTGTGCGCGATGCCCAAGGCCGAGCTGCACATCCACATCGAGGGCTCGCTCGAGCCCGAACTGATCTTCGCGCTCGGCGCGCGCAATGGCGTCGCGCTGCCGTACGCGAACGTCGAGGCGCTGCGCGCGGCCTACGCGTTCACCGACCTGCAGAGCTTCCTCGACCTCTACTACGCCGGCGCCAGCGTGCTGTTGAAGGAAGAGGACTTCTTCGAGATGGCGATGGCGTACTTCCGGCGCGCCGCGGTCGACAACGTCGTCCACGCCGAACTCTTCTTCGACCCGCAGACCCACACCGACCGCGGCGTGCCGTTCGCCACCGTGATCGCCGGGCTGTCGCGTGCCGTCGAGGCCGCGCGGCGGGAGCTCGGCGTGAGCGCGCTGCTGATCATGTGCTTCCTGCGCCACCTGAGCGAGGAAGCCGCGTTCGCGACGCTCGAGCAGGCGCTGCCGTTTCGCGACCGGATCGTCGGCATCGGGCTGGACAGCGGCGAGCGCGGCAACCCGCCGGAGAAGTTCGCGCGCGTGTTCGCACGCTGCCGCGAGCTCGGCCTGCGACTGGTCGCGCATGCCGGCGAAGAGGGGCCGCCGGCCTACATCTGGAGTGCGCTCGACGTGCTGCACGTCGAGCGCATCGACCACGGCGTGCGCTGCGTCGAAGACCCGGCGCTGGTGGCGCGGCTGGCGGCCGATCGCGTGCCGCTGACGGTCTGTCCGCTGTCGAACGTCAAGCTGTGCGTGTACCCGACGATGGCCGCACACCAACTGCCCGCGCTGCTCGAGGCCGGCCTGTGCGCGACCGTCAACTCCGACGACCCGGCCTACTTCGGCGGCTACATGAACCGCAACTTCGTCGAGACCTTCGCGGCGCTGCCGCAGCTGACGGCGCGGCACGCGCACCGGCTCGCCGCCAACAGCTTCGAAGCCAGCTTCGTCGGCGCGGACGAGAAGCGCCGCTGGTCCGACGCGCTCGACGCGGTCTTCGCCGGCGCCTGAAGCGCGCACCTCATCCGGTCACTGGAACGCATAGTTCGCGCGCAGGTACACGAAGCGCCCACGCGGGTCGGCGTATTGCGGGTCGTAGCCGGACTGGAACGAGATCTGCCCGCCCGAGTTGGTGTACGGCGGGTCGCGGTCGAGCAGGTTGCGCACGCCCAGTGTCAGCTTCAGGCGGCTCCAGCCCGACCAGGTGGCCTGCGCATCGTAGGTCACGTAGGCGCCGACGCGGCGCGGTTGGAAGCCCGGGTTGGTGGTCGGGTCGGTGTCTTCGTTGGTGCCGGGGATGTCGTGGTAGCCCTTCTGATAGTTCTGCGCCAGCGTCACGCTCCACGGACCGCGCTCCCAGTTGACCGACAGGTAGTGCTTCCAGCGCGGCACCACGCCGCCGGTGGTCGCGTTGATCTGGTCGATGCCGCCGGTGAAGCTGCCGTCGGGGTTCTGCGTGTCGTACTGCATGAAGTAGGTGCCGTTCATGCCGAGCGTGAAGCGGCCCAGGTCGCCGGCCTTCAGGCGCCAGCTCAGCTCGAGATCGACACCCTTGACCAGCGTGTCGCCGGTCTGCAGATTGGTCTGGTCGATGCTCGCGATCGGCCCCGGCAGGTTCGGGAACGCCGCGTCCGGCGCCCCGCGCGTCACGTAGCTGCCGTACTTGGCGAGGTCGCCCAGGATCACCGCCGGCGCGATGCCCTGGCTGATCGTGTCGCTGAGCTTGACGTGGAAGAAGTCGATGGCCACCGTGCTGTTCGACGTCGGCTCGAACACCAGGCCGATCGTCTGGTTCGTCGACTTCTCCGGCTTCAGGCTCGGCTTGCCGCCGACCGCGGTCGCGAACTGGGTCTGGCAGTCGTTGGTGCTCTGCGTCGTCGGGCAGCGCAGCGGGTCGTCGAAGCCGACGGTGGTGACGCTGGTGGTGGCGGGCGCGTACAGGTCCTGCAGGCTCGGTGCGCGGAAGCCCTTGCCCACCGAGGCGCGCAGCAGGAGGGGCGCCAGCGGCTGCCAGCGCAGGCTGAACTTCGGCGTGGTCGAGTTGCCCACGCCCTGGTAGCGGTCGTAGCGCACCGCGGCGCCGAGCTCCAGCGTCTTCAGCACCGGCGCGCTGACTTCGGCGAACACCGCGTCGACGTCGCGCGTCCGACGGATCTGCGCGATGTTGCCGCCATAGCCCGAGATGTCGCCCTGCGCGAGCTCGGTGCTCGGCTCGAACTTGTATTTCTCGCGCCGCACCTCGGCGCCGAGCGCGAGCGCCATCGGGCCGCCCGCCAGCGTCATCAGCTCGCGCGAGGCCTTGCCGGCCACGCTGGTGATCGACGACTCGACGCGGTAGGCGTCGCCGGTGAAGTTGGTGGCGCGCAGCTGCGCATCGATGTCCGGCGTGTTCGGCCCGAAGAAGTTGACCGTGCCGCTGTTGAGCAGCGGCAGGATCTTGGTGTTGATCGGGAAGCCGTCGTTGACCTGCTCGCGGACCTTGCTCGAGGTGTAGAGGAATGCGCTGTCCAGATCCCAGCCCGCGGCCTGGCCGCGCACGCCGAAGGTCAGGCGTGGCGCCTCCGCGATGTCGGTGATGTCGCGGTTGCCGTTGACCGCCGCGCGGTAGCGCACCAGCAGGTCGGGCGTGGTGCCGCCGGTGAGGCCCTGCACGAAGGCGGTCGGGTAGAACGCGCTCGACGGCTTCAGCACGATCGTCGACGAGCCCAGCGGCGTGTACTGGTTGTACGGGGCAACGTTGAACAGCGGGTTGTTGTTCGGCAGGTTGAACTGGTCCGACAGCGGCACCGGCTGGATCACGGTGCGCACGGTGTTGCGATTGAACGAGGCCTCGGCGAAGCCCTCGAAGTTGTCGCCCAGCGCGATCCGCCCCGAGACGAACAGCCCGGCGCGTTCGGTGGCCGGCAGCAAGGCCAGCACCGACGAGGGGTCGTAGCGGCAGCGCGTGGGCAGATCGCCCGGTTCGAGGAACGAGTAGGGTGCGACGCAACCGGTCGCCGCCGTCGGGTTCACGCTGCCCGGGAACGAGCCGTCGGTCGCGACGATGTTGGCGGGGAAGGTGTTGCCCGAGGTGCTCGAATTCAGGTGCTCGAGGCTGTAGCCCTTGGCCGAGAAGTCGCGGTCGCCGCCGTACAGCGCGCCTTCCTTCTGGTACGAGCCGACGATCATCAGGTTGTAGCGATCGGTCGCGAGCTTGCCGATGCCCCAGGTGCCGGTCACGCGCCCCTCGTGTGCGCCGCCGCGGGTCGTGTTGCCGTATTCGGCGCCGAGTTCCAGGCCCTGGTAGTCCTTGCGCAGGATGAAGTTGACGACGCCGGCGATCGCGTCGGAGCCGTAGATCGCCGAGGCGCCGTCCTTCAGCACCTCCACGCGTTCGATCGCCGCGATCGGCACGCTGTTCACGTCCACCGAGACCGAGTCGTTGGTGAAGCCGATGCCGTACGGGGCGATGCGCCGGCCGTTGATCAGCACCAGCGTGCGCAGCGACGTGAGGCCTCGCAGCGAGACGGCCGAGATGCCGCCGGTCGTCGCGCCCGAGGCCGACGAGGTCGTCAGCCCGCCCGAGCTAGACACTGCGCTGACCGTCTGCAGCAGCTGCTCGACCGAGGCCGCGCCGCTCTTCTGGATGTCGTCGCGCGTCAGCACCTGCACCGGCAGCGCGCCTTCGCCCTCGACGCGCTTGATCAGCGAGCCGGTGATTTCGACCCGCTCCAGCTGCGCCGGCACCGGTGCGGTCTGCGCGTGCAGGCTCGCGGCGAGCAGACCGCCGAGCGTGGGGACGAGGTTGACGAGCAACTGCCGCTTGGTTCGCATGACGCGCCCTCCATGAGTTTTCGTTGGGGAACGTCAGCAGGCTATGGGCGCGCGCCTTGAGCGATGTCGCAGTTCTTGCCAATTTCGGCCACTGGAGCGCACGCGCCACACGCTGCAGCGCGCAGCGACCGTTCTGCAACAAACGTGAACGGGCGCGGCGCGACCGTTGCGCTCAGCCGGCTGCGTGAAGCCCCTGCGCGGCGCGGTCCTAGGTCGCCGCGTCGACGGCGTCGCCGTCTTCGTGCGGTTCGGGTGTGTCGACCGTCAGGCAGTAGCCGCGGCCGTGCACGGTGTCCAGGCGCAGCGCCGTGACATCGAGCGCGCGCAGCTTCTTGCGGATCCGGTAGATGTGCACGTCGGCGCTGCGGCCGGCGTCGGCCGAGGAACTGCGCAGCGCCCGTGCGATCGCTTCGCGATGGACGAACTGGCCCAGGCGGGTTGCCAGCAGGTACAGCAGGTCGAACTGGTGGGCGGTCAGCGGCAGCGGGCGATCGTCGATGCTGGCGCTGCCGCGGCGCGCGTCCATCGTCAACGGGCCGACCGACAGCATCGCCGGTGCGTCATCGGGCTCGGCGCCGGACTCGACCAGCCTGCGCAGGCGCGCGGCGAGCAGCCGGGTCGACGTCGGCAGCGTGACGACGTCGCGTGCGCCCGCCTCGAGGCCGGCGAGCTGCGTCGCCTCGTCGTGCGCCGGCGCCAGCAGCACGACCGGCGCGCTGACGCGCTTGCGCAGCGCGCGCAACGCATTGGCGGTGTTCTCGCCGAACGCCGCTGCGTCGAGCAGCACCGTGTCGAAGCGCCACAGCTGCAGCATCGACAGCGCGGCGCGGCACGAGTCGACGCCGTACGGCTTGAAGCCGAAGGCCGGCAGCTCGTGCAGCAGGCGGCGCGCAAAGCTCGCGTCGCGTTCGATGATCAGGCAAAGGTGCTGCATGCGTCGTACTCCATGGAAACCGCGGCGCGTGCGCGCAACGCCGCGGCACCGCTGCCCTGCTGCCGGCGCAGGTGCCGGAACAGCGACGAGCGCGTGCCCAGCCCGGTGCGCGCGGCGATGTCGTCCAGCCCGAGCCGGGTGCCGGCGAGCAGCCGCAGCGCGACCTGCAGCCGCTTGCGCGTCAGGTAGGCGTGCGGCGTGATGCCGTGCACGCGCCGGAACAAGCGCACCAGGTGGAAGGCCGACAGGTGCGCCGCCGCGGCGATCTCGTGCAGCGCCAGCGGCCGGTCGTAGTGGCTCTGGATGTGATCGGAGGCGATCAGCACGCGCCGCAGCAGCTCGCGCCGCGTCGCCGGCCTGAGGGCCGCCAGCGCCGCGGCGCGGCGTTGCAGCGTGGTCTCGGCGTCGATCGCGGCGTCGAGCAGCAGCACGATGCGCTCGTCCCACCACAGCGCGTCGTCCAGTTGTGCGCGCAGGCCGCCTTCGATCTGACGCAGGTGCCGGGTGACCGCGCCGCCGTGCGGCTGCAGCGTCTCGAGGAAGCCGGTGGCGTCGCCGCCGGGCTCGGCCTCGGTGCCCTCGACATCGGGTGCGAGCCGGCTCTGCGCGAGCGCGCCGCTCGCGAACACGATCACCAGCGCGCCGGCGTCGGCTTCATAGACGCTGCTGCGATCGGGGCCGGCATTGGCGACGAAGTAATTGTCCTGGTCGAGCCGAAGGCGGCGCGCGCCCAGGTTCAGCAATTCGGTGCCGCGCTGCAGCGTGCGCAGGCTGGGCCGGTCGAAGCCCGGCGGGACGGTGCCGCGCGCACAGTCGCCGCCGACGATGGCGTGTCGACCCGCGACGGCCGCATCGCGCAGGGCCGTGAACGGCGGCGCCGCGAGGATCAGCGGCAGCGTTGCGGGGTTGTTCGTGCCACTTATATGCATATGCATGTTTGTCGGCAAAAAAATTGATGGGACCGGGCTACGACACCTTGCGCGTCAGCCGCAGCAGCTTGGCGTTCATCTGCTCGATGCTGTCGTCCAGAGCGAGCGCGATCTCCTGCTGCGCGCGCTTCCACAGCGACAGCGCGCGTCCGAAGACGGCACGGCCCTCGTCGGTCAGCGAGACCAGGCGCTGGCGGCGGTCGGCGCCGACCTCGATCGCGACCCAGCCGTGGCTCTCGAGCACGCGCAGGTTGCGCACCAGCGCGGTGTCGTGCATCGCCAGCTTCGCGGCGATGTCCTTTACCGATGCGCCGTTCTGCCCGGCCACCGCCCACAGCACCGCCATCTGGCTCGCCTGCAGCCCGGCGCCGCGCAGGTGGCGGTCGTAGACCGAGCTGACGGCGCGCGCTGCCATGCGCAGGTTGCCGCAGACGCAGTCGTAGCCGCGCGTGGCGAGCTGATCGGCGAGGTTCATGAATCGATTGTAGATGCATATGCAGATACCTGTCACCACCACTCGTTGCGGCAGCGGCCTGCGACAATCGGCGCGAGACCGGCGGTGTGCCCCCGCGGCCGGCTCGTTCTCCGAACCGGGGCCATGTAGAGGAACACCATGTTGAAAAACCTCGCCTGCGCCAGCGTGTCCACGCTGGCTGCGATCCTCGCCCTCGCGGCACCCTTGATTCATGCCCAGGTGCCGTCGACGCTGCCGAAGCCGCCGCTGAAGGTCGCCTTCGTCTACGTCAGCCCGATCGGCGAAGCCGGCTGGACCTTCCAGCACGAGCAGGGGCGCCTGGCGATGCAGCGTGCGCTCGGCGCCAGCGCCGTCAGCACGGTGGTCGAGGCGGTCGCCGAAGGTGCCGACTCGGAGCGCGTGATCCGCGACCTCGCCGCGCAGGGCAACCAATTGATCTTCGCCACCAGCTTCGGCTACCTCGAGCCGACCTTGCGCGTCGCCGCCGAGTTTCCCGACGTGAAGTTCGAGCACGCCGGCGGCTACAAGACCGCGGCCAACGTCAACACCTACAACGCGCGCTACTACGAGGCGCGGTACCTGGCCGGGCTGCTCGCCGGAAAGACCAGCAAGAGCGGGATCGCCGGCTATGTCGCGGGCTTCCCGGTGCCCGAGGTCGTGCAGGGCATCAACGCGTTCGCGATCGGCATGCGCGAAGCCAACCCGAGCGCGCAGGTGCACGTGCTGTGGCTGAACACCTGGTTCGACCCGGCGCGCGAGCGCGAGGCCGCACAGACGCTGATCAACCAGGGCGCCGACGTGCTGACCAACCACAGCGGCTCGCCCGCGGTGCCGCAGACCGCGCAGGCCAGCTTCAAGACGAAAGGCGTGCGCGCGATCGGCTACCAGAGCGACATGCGCGCATTCGCGCCCGATGCGCAGCTCGCGGCGATCACCTTGCATTGGGGCGGCTACTACACGCAGGTCGCACGCTCGGTGCTCAACGGAACCTGGAAGCCGCAGCCGGTCTGGGGCGGCATGAAGGACGGGCTGCTGCAGCTCGGCGCGATCGACGCGAGCGTGCCGGCGCCGGTGCGCGCGCTGGTCGACACGCGCCGCCAGGCGATCGTCGCCGGCAGCCTGCGACCCTTCGACGCGCCGCTGGTCGACAACGAAGGGCACACACGCCTCGCGCAAGGCACGCTCGACGACGGCGCGATCGCGACGATGAACTGGTTCGTGCGCGGCGTCGTGGGATCGGTGCCGAAGCCCTGACCGCGCGCTCCCTCAGGCGGTCGTCTGCCAGGCCGCGGGCGCGATGAAGCCCTTGTTCAGCAGCGCCACCAGCCGGTGCACGCGCCACAGGCCGTCGATGAACAGGTAGTCCGGGCACACGCCTTCGTCGTGGAAGTTCAGCCGCTTCAGCACCTCGGCGCTGCGCCAGTTCTCGGGTCGGTAGGCGGCCTGGATGCGGTGCAGGTTGATGCGCGGCGAGAACATCTCGGCGATCGCGCAGCGCAGCGCCTCGGTCATCAGGGCCTGGCCTTCGTATTCTTGGTCGAGTGCGTAGCCGAGGTTGCAGCTCTGGAACGCGCTGCGCACGACGTTCGAGAAGTTGATGCTGCCGATCACCCGCGACGGGTCGCCGATCGGCTGCAGCAGGTAGCGAAAGCCCGTGCCGGCCGCGAACGCCGCGGCGGCATCGCGCAGGCGCCGCGTCTGCACCGCCGCGGTGAAGAAGCCCGGTTCGGTGGGCGGGTCCCAGGGCGCGAGGTGAGCGCGGTTGCGTTCGTGGAACTCGGCCAGCGCGCCGCCCAGCTGCTCGTCGGCCGCGACCAGCCGCAGCCGCGCGGTCAGCAGCAGCGGTGCGGCGACGGGGGCCGGGGCGGTGTTCTCCATCCAGGCAATCGCTTCAGGGCGCGACCTCGGCAGTCGCCGCCTCGAGTCGGTGCGCGAGGCGCGGCGCGTTCGGGCCGAAGGCGTAGGCGTCCATGCCCAAGCTGCCGAGCTCGACGCTCGCGTGCAGCCGCAGCGGCGCGTCGGTGCGCCCGCCGGCGCCGGCGGCCACGTACCACGGCAGCAGGTGCTCGTCGGTCGGGTGCATGTCGACCGCGTGCGGCGCGCGCCGGCGGTAGTCGAACAGCGCCTCCCAGTCGAGCGCCACGCTGCGCGCGCGCACCCATTCGCGGAACGCCGCGCTCTCGGGTATCTCGGGCTGCCCCTTGGCCGCGCGCAGCCCGCCGGCGAACACGCGCCGCAGGTTGTGCGTGATGCTGCCGGTGCCGAGCACCAGCACGCCCTCCAGGGTCAGGGCGCTGAGCGCGGCGCCGAGCGCGAACTGCTGCGCCGGGCTCTGGCCCGGCACGAACGCCAGCGGCAGGATCGGCACGTCGGCGCTCGGGTAGACGTAGCGCAGCGCGGTCCAGATGCCGTGGTCCAGTCCGCCTTCGGGCAGCGTGTGCACCGCGAGCTGTGCGGCCTCGAGCAGCGCCGCGACGCGCGTGGCGAGTTCCGGTGCGCCCGGCGCGTCGTAGCGCAGCTGGTTCAGGCGCGGATCGAAGTTGCCGAAGTCGTAGACCGCCTCGTGGCGCGCGGCGGCCAGCAGCACCGGCGCGCGCGCGGCGGTGTGCGCCGAGATCGCCAGGATCGCCTTCGGGCGGCCGAATTCGGCGTCGATCGCCGCGCCCAGCGTGCTCATGAAGGCGCCCGCCGCGCCGGGTTCGAGCGCGATCATCGGCGAGCCGTGGGAGACGAAGATCGGAGGCAGGGCAGCAGGGTTCTTCATGCAAGGATTACAGCATCGCGGCGTGCGGCGCGCGTTCGAGGCACTTGCACGCAGCATTCAACGCAAAGGCCTTGGGCACATGGGAGCGGCGTGGACTCGTGTAAGTTCCGCCCGATGAGCGAACTCACTGCACCGGCATTGCGGCCCGCCTCGTGGGCCGCGCTGGCCTGGCGCCAGATGCTGCGCGACTTCCGCGCCGGCGAACTGCGCCTGCTGGTGGTCGCGGTGATGCTCGCGGTCGCGGCGCTGAGTGCGGTCGGCTTCTTCGCCGATCGCATCGAGGGCGGGCTGGCGCGCGATGCGCGCCAGCTGCTCGGCGGCGACGCGATCGTGTCGTCGGATCGGCCGGCACCGGCCGCGTTCGCCGCGAAGGCGCGCGAGCTCGGCCTGACCACCGCAACGACCGCGGGCTTCCCGAGCATGGGCCGCGCCGCCGAGGCGCAGGGTGGCGCGTCGCGGCTGGTCAGCGTCAAGGCGGTCAGCGCCGGCTACCCGTTGCGCGGCCAGGTGACGCTCGCCGGCGCGCCGGGCAGCCCGGAGATCCAGCGCACCGGCGCACCGGAGCGCGGCAGTGCCTGGGTCGACCCGGCGCTGCTGGCCGCGCTGAACCTGAAGGTCGGCGACACGCTGCTGCTCGGCGACGCGGGCCTGCGCATCGCGCAGACCATCGTCAACGAGCCCGACCGCGGCACCGGGTTCGCGTCGTTCGCGCCGCGCGTGATCCTGAACGAGGCCGACCTGCCCGCGACCGGACTGGTCCAGCCTGCCAGCCGCGTCAGCTACCGGCTCGCGGTCGCGGCGGCCGGCGCGAGCGAGCAGCCGGTGCAGCAGTTCGTCGAGTGGGCCGAGGCCCAGGTCAAGAGTGCAAACATCCGCGGGCTGCGCATCGAGTCGCTCGCCACCGGCCGGCCCGAGATGCGCCAGACGCTGGACCGCGCGTCGAAGTTCCTGAACCTGGTCGCGCTGCTCGCAGCGCTGCTGGCAGCGGTCGCGGTGGGCATCGCGTCGCGCGACTTTGCAAACCGGCACCTCGACGACTGCGCGATGCTGCGCGTGCTCGGCCTGCCGCAACGCCGCATCGCGCTGCAGTACATCGCCGAGTTCGGCGCGGTCGGCCTCATCGCGAGCCTGGCCGGCGTGCTGCTCGGCTTCGCGGTGCACTACGTGTTCGTGCTGCTGCTCGCCGGGCTGGTCGAAGCGAGCCTGCCCGCGCCCAGCCTGTGGCCGGCGCTGTTCGGCGTCGGCGTCGGCTTCACGCTGCTGATGGGCTTCGGCCTGCCGCCGGTGCTGCAGCTCGCGCAGGTGCCGCCGCTGCGCGTGATCCGGCGCGACATGGGCGCGCTCAAGCCGGCCTCGATCGCGGTGCTCGCGGCCGGAACGATCGGCTTCGCGCTGCTGCTGCTGGCGGTGTCCAGCGATCTGAAGCTCGGGCTGATCGCGGTCGGCGGCTTCGCCGCGGCGATCGCGGTGTTTGCGCTGCTGTCTTGGCTCGCGGTGCTGGTGCTCAAGCACGCCGTCCCCGAGGCACGTGCGCCGAGATGGCTGGTGCTGGCGACGCGTCAGATCGCCGCGCGCCCGGCCTTCGCGGTGTTGCAGGTGTCGGCGCTCAGCGTCGGGCTGCTGGCACTGGTGCTGCTGGTGCTGTTGCGCACCGACCTGATCGCGAGCTGGCGCCAGGCCACGCCGAAGGACGCGCCGAACCGCTTCGTGATCAACGTGCAGCCGGACCAGAGCGACGCGTTCCGCGAGCGTTTGGAAGCCGCCGGCGTGAAGCGCTACGACTGGTTCCCGATGATCCGCGGCCGCCTGGTCGCGATCAACGGCAAGCCGGTCAAGCTCGATGACTACAAGGACGACCGCGCGCAGCGCCTGCTCGACCGCGAGTTCAACCTCAGCTTCGATGCCGAGCTGCCGCCGCACAACCAGCTCGCCGCCGGCCGCTGGACGCGCAACGAGCCGGGCGCGGTCAGCGTCGAGGAAGGTCTGGCGCAGACGCTCGCGCTGAAGCTCGGCGACGAGCTGCGCTTCGATGTCGGCGGCGTCACTGCGCAGGGCCGCATCACCAGCCTGCGCAAGGTCGACTGGAGCTCGATGCGGGTCAACTTTTTCGTGATGTTCCCGACCGCGACGCTGGCCGACGTGCCGCTGAGCTTCATTGCCGCGTACCACGCACCCGATGGACCGACCGGCGCCGGCGCGTTCGACAACGCGCTCGCGCGCGACTTCCCGAACATCACCAACATCGACGTGTCGGCCTCGATCGCCCAGGTGCAGCGCGTGCTCGATCAGGTCGTGCGAGCGGTCGAGTTCCTGTTCGGCTTCACGCTCGCGGCCGGGTTGGTGGTGCTGTTCGCCGCGGTCACCGCGACGCGCGAGGCGCGCGCGCGCGAGTTCGCAGTGATGCGCGCGCTCGGTGCGAGCGGCAAGCTGCTCGCGCAGGTGCAGCGCGCCGAATTGCTCGGGGTCGGGCTGCTCGCCGGCGTGCTCGCGTCGAGCGCGGCGATGGCGGTCGGTTGGGCGCTGGCGCGTTATGTCTTCGAGTTCAGTTGGAGCGCGTCGCCCTGGGTGCCATTGGCCGGCGGCGCGGCCGGCGCGCTGCTGGCGCTGGCGGCGGGCTGGTGGGGCCTGCGCGAGGTGTTGCGCCGGCCGGTGGTGCAGACGCTTCGGCAGGCGGCGGACGTCTGAGCGGCGCGTCGGCCGCTCGCGGTCAGTGCACGCTGCTGTTGATCAAGCCCATCTCTTCGCTGGCCATCAGGCCCTCGATGTCCATCAGGATCAGCATGCGCTCGGCGACGCTGCCGATGCCGGTGATGAAGCTGGTGTCGACGGCCGAGCTCATCTCGGGCGCCGGCTTGATCGTGTCCTTGTCGAGCGCGAGCACGTCCGAGACCGAGTCGACCACCGCGCCGACGACGCGGCCCTTCACGTTGAGCACGATCACGACCGTGAAGCTGTTGTACTCGGCGCTCTCGCAGCCCAGCTTCAGGCGCAGGTCGACGATCGGCACGATCACACCGCGCAAGTTGACGACGCCCTTGATGAACGGCGGCGCGTTGGCGATGCGCGTGGGCTGCTCGTAGGAGCGGATCTCCTGGACCTTCAGGATGTCGATGCCGTACTCCTCGGCGCCGAGGCGGAAGGTCAGGAATTCGCCACCCATCGCGGCAGCGCTGAGCGCGGCCTCGTGTTTGGCGATCTGGCGGGCGTCGGTCATCATGTCCATGGCGTGGGTCCTGTGTAGGTTCGCGGCGCGGTGTCGGCCGATGCGGTCGGGTGCGTGCCTTCCCGTGGTTCTATCGACGGGTGACGGAAAAGCTGAAGGGTGAATTTCGCGATTCGGCTCAGAAGGTTTCCCAGTCGTCGCCGGCGGGTGCCGCGGTGATCGGCGCCGGCGCCTTGGCACGGGCCGCGGGGATGCCGGGGACGACCGCCTGAGTCAGTGTCGGCAATGCGGCCGGCGCACGTTTGGGCAGCGGCTTCGACGCGACCACGGCGCGCGGCGCCGCGGCGGGGCGCGCGGTCGGTGTCGGCGCACTCGCGGTCGCCTGGGTGGGGCCGCCGAGTCTGAAGCCGCCGACCACTGCCGCCAGGCGACCCGCCTGCTCGCGCAGGCTCTCAGCGGCGGCGGCCGACTGCTCGACCAGCGCGGCGTTCTGCTGCGTCATCTGGTCCAGCTGCGTCACCGAGGTGTTGACCTCGCCGATGCCCTGGCTCTGT
>Ga0070667_100002154_pt1 | contig 17347 bp, 13 predicted proteins | sample KBSS33metaG_FD_64659 | JGI IMG/M metagenome (GOLD analysis project Ga0070667, IMG submission 64659) | Switchgrass rhizosphere microbial communities from Kellogg Biological Station, Michigan, USA - KBS S3-3 metaG | ecosystem: Host-associated > Plants > Roots > Rhizosphere > Soil ... | reverse complement strand
CTGATCGGCGCGCTCGCAGTCGAGTTGATGCACCGCGCGGGGATACCGAAGGACGTTGTTCAACTTGCGCCCGGTGCAGGCAGCGTGGTCGGCGGAACGCTGACCGCGCATCCGCTGCTCGCGGGTGTCGTTTTCACGGGCTCGACTGATACTGCGCGCATGATCAACCGCACTTTGGCCGAGCGCGACGGGCCGATCATCCCGTTCATAGCCGAAACCGGCGGGCAAAATGCGATGATCGTCGATTCTTCGGCATTGCCCGAGCAGGTCACCCGCGACGTCATTTCGTCGGCGTTCCAGAGCGCTGGTCAACGCTGCTCGGCCTTGCGGGTGCTGTTCCTGCAGGAGGATGTCGCAGACGGCATGATCCGCATGATCTCCGGCGCGATGGAGGCGCTGAAAGTCGGCGATCCGCGTGAATTCGACACCGATGTCGGACCGGCGATCGACGACGCGGCCAAGAAGGATCTCGACGAACACCTCAAGTGGCTCGACGAGAACGCGAAGCGGATTTGCCGGCTGGAACTCCCCAAGAGCACCGTGCACGGCAGTTTCGTTTCTCCGGCGATGTATGAAATAAAGTCGCTAAGTGAATTGAATCGCGAGAATTTCGGACCGATCCTTCACGTCGTTCGATTCCCCGCCGATCGGCTGGCCGACGTGGTCGATCAGATCAACACCACCGGCTACGGCCTGACCCTTGGCCTTCAGAGCCGGATCGACACCGTTCGTGACTATGTCGAGGAGCATGCACGGGTCGGCAATTTCTACGTCAACCGCAATCAGATCGGCGCGGTGGTGGAAAGCCAGCCGTTCGGCGGCGAGGGCCTCTCGGGAACGGGACCCAAGGCCGGCGGGCCGCACTATGTCGCGCGCTTCGCGACCGAGCGGGTGACCTGCATCGACACCACCGCCGCCGGCGGCAACGCCAGCCTGATGGCATCAATCGACGGCTGATTGTCCCAGGCTGATACGGTTCCGGATCACCTCTGGAGCAGCGACGCAAATCAATGGTTGGTGGCAGTGCGGGGTGGTCTTTAGCGAGACGGAACGCACCTCGCCGGAGCGGCCGGGCCATGCTCGGCCGCTCTGTTCGTCCGCAAAACATGCTACTTGAACGTGGCTATGTCCGAATCTCCGTCCAAGCTGATCGACGCGAAAATCAGAACTCTGACCGACTGGCGCGGCGACATGCTCAGCCGGCTTCGGGCCCTGATCCGCGAAGCCGATCCCGATATTGTCGAAACGGTAAAGTGGCGGAAGCCGTCAAACCCGATGGGGGTTCCCGTTTGGGAGCATGCCGGGATCATCTGCACCGGCGAGACCTACAAGGATAAGGTCAAGCTGACCTTCGCGCAGGGCGCTGCGCTCGACGATCCGTCGCGCTTGTTCAACTCGAGCCTGGAGGGGAACCTGCGGCGCGCGATCGACTTCCATGAAGGCGACAGGATCGGCGAGGCGGCGTTCAAAGCGCTGATCTGTGAAGGCGTTGCGTTCAACCGGTCGAAGGGCCGCTAATTCCGTTTGCGAAAGATGGCTCCCCGGGCCTGATTCGAACAGGCGACCATTCGATTAACAGTCGAACGCTCTACCGCTGAGCTACCGGGGATTGGCCGTCTTGCGAGGCAGGCGGGCTAAATAGCGAACGGGCCTTCAAACGCAAGGCTTTCAGGTCGCGAATTGCTCCATCGCGATTCGCTCGTCGAGCGCGTGTTCGGGGTCGAACAACAAGGTCAGCGACCGCTCGCGGTCAAGGCGGATCTCGACATTGGCCACATCCCGCACTTCATATTGGTCGGCGACCGCGGAAACGGGCCGGTTCTCGGGCTCCAGCACCCGGAAGGAGACCGAATTTTCGTCGGGCAGGATCGCGCCCGACCATCGCCGCGGTCGAAATGGGCTGATCGCGGTCAAGGCGAGCATCTTGGCCGCCAGGGGCAGGATGGGTCCGTGCGCCGAGAGATTATAGGCGGTCGAGCCGGCTGGCGTGGAAACCAGCACACCGTCGCAGACGAGCTCGGGCAGCACGACGCGGCCGTTGACGAGCACTTCGATCTTCGCCGTCTGCCGCGTTTCACGGAGCAGCGAGACTTCGTTGATCGCGGCATGCACGAACGTGTCCCCTGCGACGGTCGTCGCCCGCATTTCCAGCGGCGCGACGCGGATTGCTTTCGCCTGCGCGATACGGTCTGCCAGTCCTTCGAGGCGCCATTCGTTCATCAGGAAGCCGACGGTGCCGCGGTTCATCCCGAAGACTGGCAGGTGTGGGCATTCGCCCTCCAGCATGCGGTGCAACGTGTGCAGCATGAAGCCGTCGCCGCCCAAAGCAACCAGGGTCTCCGCGCTTTCCTCGTTCGCGAAGTTGTAGCGCTGGCGAAGCAACGCCAACCCAGCTTGCGCGCCCTCGCGGTTCGACGACAACAGGCCGATGCGCAAGGCAGCAAGATCGGTTTTCTCGTCGCGTAACGGAGTGGGCGCGTCGGCGTTCAAATCTGATCCTCGGACAGCTTCAATGGCCGTTCAACATAAGCGGATTGGGGAAGGGCGTCACTGTCCCGTTTCGGGTCGTGCCGCGAACCCCCGTTTCGGCGGCGAGAGCTGCGCGTTAGGCACCTCGCCATGTTCAAATGGGATAGCGTGTTGGAGTGGGGCAGGCGGGCGTCGGACCATCAGGTTCCGGCGCCCGCAACTTCTGTTCGGGACACTCTCCTCGAAACCGTGATCGCTCACGAAGGGATCGACGTCCTTTATCAACCGATCATCGAGCCGAGGACGGGCCACATCGTCGGCGCCGAGGCTCTGGCCCGCTCAACGATCGCACCCTCCGCCGAAGCCCTTTTTGCCCGTGCCGCTGCCGCCGGATTGAGCGAGCGTCTGTCACGGATGGTGCAGCGCAAGGCCTTGCGCAGCGCCGCGGTGTGGGAAGGCGCGCTTAAGGATTTGCGGCTGTCGATCAATCTTCTGCCGCAGGATATTTCGCGCACCGGCTATGACGAGTGGCTGTTGTCGGAGATCGCGGCGGCGGGGATCGATCCGGCGCGGCTGACGGTCGAGATCACGGAGAGCGCATTGCTGGTCGATCAGGATGCGGTTGCCGAACGGCTCGCCCGGTTGCGTGACGCTGGACTGCGCATCGCCGTCGACGATTTCGGCACGGGCTATACCAGCCTCGCTTATCTCACCACGCTTCCACTCGACATGCTCAAGATCGACCGAGGGCTGATCGCCGACATCGTTGGTGGCAGCCGCGACCGGATCGTCGTCCGTGCGCTGATCCAGCTTGCGCGCGACCTCGACCTCCAGGTCGTGGTCGAGGGCGTCGAAAGCACCGGGCAGCTCGCGTTGCTGGTCGAATGGGGCTGCGACCTCTACCAGGGTTTTCTCGGCGCTGGCGCGCTAACCCATGAGGAACTCACCCGGTTCGTTTCAGCCGCCCAGGTCGAAGCCGCCTAATCGTCCGTCGAAAAGGCCGGGACTTCGGACTGACCTTCTGATCTGGTCACTCGTTTGAAGGAAATGCGGCGATGAAACCCATCCTGTTTCCGTTGACGGCCGCCGCCATCATGGTCGCCGGCTGCCAAAAGGCGGAACAATCCCGACAATTCTCTCAAGCTGCGCTCGATCGGGCGCTCGCCGATCCGGCGCGCAAGGCGCAGCGCGACGCCGCGGATGAACGGCGCAAGCCGGGGCAGCTGATCGCGCTTGCCGGAGTAAAACCGGGCGACAAGGTTTTGGACCTGATCCCGGGCAGCGGATATTGGACCCGCATTTTCAGCAAGATCGTGGGCCCAAGCGGCAAGGTCTATGCGGTCTGGCCTCAGGCCTATGCCCGGTTCGCGATGGGCAATGTCGGCGACATGAAGAAACTGTCGGGCGACAGCTATTACGGAAACATCGTCACCGAGGTTCAGCCGAGCGCGATGCTCGCCGCGCCCGAGCCGCTCGACGTCGTGTGGACCTCGCAAAATTATCATGACTATCCCGACGAATATATGGGCCAGGACGCGGACCCGAACCTGCTCAACAAGGCGGTGTTCAAGATCCTCAAGCCCGGCGGCACCTATATGATCATCGATCATATGGCGAAGGCGGGGCGGGGCATGGCCGACACCGAAAAGCTGCACCGGATTGATCCGGCAATCGTTCGCCAGCAGGTCGAGGCGGCCGGCTTCCGCTTCGCGGGAGAATCGAAAGTGCTCAACAATGCCAAGGACCCGCTCGACATCCCGGTGTTCGACCCGTCGATCCGCGGCCATACCAGCCAGTTCGCCTACAAGTTCGTGAAGCCGCGCTAGGCCGGCTCGAGCTCCTTCTTCGCCGCTTCGCCTGATGCCGCTACCCGGGCAAGGCCGCGGGAGAGCTGGAGCGCGCCGTCGAGCCTGGCGGAGGATGTCGCCCAGTTGCGCGACACGACGAGCTTGCTGTCGGGCCTGAGTTTCGCCGCGCCCTTCAGCCTTTCCATGTAACCGAGCAACGCGCGAAGGTCGGGAAAGCCCGCATCGGCAAAGGTGACCACCGCGCCGCGCGCGCCGACGTCAAGCTTGGCGATGCTCGCGGCGCGGCAATTGAGCTTCACCTCCACGATTTTCATCAAGTTCGCGGTTTCGTCTGGCAGTTTGCCGAAGCGGTCGATCATCTCCGCCGCGAAAGCATCGATCGCCGGCCGGTCTTCGAGTTCGCCGAGACGCCGGTACAGGCCCATGCGCAGATCGAGGTCGGGCACGTAATGTTCGGGAATCAGAATTGGCGCGTCGACGCTGATCTGTGGCGTGAATTCCTCGGTCCGCGCCGCGCCGCCCGCTTTGAGCTCGAGGATCGCATCCTCGAGCATCGACTGATAGAGTTCGAACCCGACCTCCTTGATGTGGCCGGACTGCTCGTCGCCGAGCAGATTGCCGGCGCCGCGGATGTCGAGGTCGTGGCTGGCGAGCTGGAATCCAGCGCCGAGGCTGTCGAGGTCGGCGAGCACCTGCAGCCGCTTCGCCGCCGTATCGGTGATCGAGCGGTCCGCCGGCATCGTCAGATAAGCGTAGGCGCGGGTTTTAGAGCGCCCGACGCGTCCACGCAGCTGGTAGAGCTGAGCTAGCCCGAAGCGGTCGGCGCGATGGACGATCAGCGTGTTGGCCGATGGGATGTCCAGCCCGCTTTCGACGATAGTGGTCGACAGCAGGACGTCATATTTGCGGTCGTAAAAAGCGCTCATTCGCTCCTCGACCTGGCTCGCGCTCATCTGACCGTGGGCCGTGACGGACTTTACCTCGGGCACCTGCTCGCGCAGCCACTCCTCGGTATTGGGCAAGTCAGCGATGCGCGGCACCACGAAAAAGCTCTGCCCACCGCGATAATGCTCACGCAGGAGCGCTTCGCGCAGGACCACCGCGTCCCACGGCGTCACATAGGTCCGGATGGCCAGCCGATCGACTGGCGGCGTCTGGATCACGCTCAAATCACGCAGGCCCGACATCGCCATCTGCAGCGTGCGCGGGATCGGCGTTGCGGTGAGCGTCAACACGTGAACGTCGGCGCGCAGCGCCTTCAGCCGCTCCTTGTGCGCGACCCCGAAATGCTGCTCCTCATCGACGATCACCAGGCCGAGCCGCTTGAATTCGACATTCTTGGCAAGCAGCGCGTGAGTGCCAATGACGATGTCGACCGTTCCGTCAGCGAGGCCTTCCTTGGTTTTCCTGGTCTCGGCCGTCGGGACCAGCCGCGACAGCCGCCCGACCTGGATCGGGAAGCCCTGCAGGCGGTCGACGAAATTCCCGTAATGCTGCCGGGCGAGCAATGTTGTCGGGCAGATCAGCGCGACCTGCTTGCCGGACATGGCCATGACAAACGCGGCGCGCAACGCGACCTCGGTCTTGCCGAAGCCGACGTCGCCGCACACCAGCCGGTCCATCGGCTTGCCGGCTTCAAGGTCGTTTAGGACGTCCTCGATCGCGCGGTCTTGATCGTCCGTCTCCTCGTAAGGAAAGCGGTCGACGAACTGTGGGTAGCTGGCGTCGGCTTGAGCGACGATGCCGGGGCGGGTGGCGCGCAGCGCGGCAGTCCTGATCAGTTCGCCGGCAATCTCGCGAATGCGCTCTTTCATTCGCGATTTGCGCCGCTGCCACGCTTCGCCGCCGAGGCTGTCGAGCGTGACGCCTTCGCTCTCGCTGCCGTAACGCGACAGCAATTCGATATTCTCGACTGGCACGTAGAGCTTGTCGCCGCGCGCATATTCGAGCGCGACGCAATCGTGTGGTACCTTGCTGACGGGGATTTGTGTCAGGCCCTCGTAGCGGCCGATGCCATGGTCGGCGTGAACGACGAGGTCGCCGGGCGACAGTGTCGCGAGCTCTTCGAGGAATGCTGCCGCCGCCTTGCGCTTGCGCCGCCGGCGGACCAGCCGGTCGCCGAGCATATCTTGTTCCGTGAGAACAGCGACGTCCGGCGTGGTGAAACCGTGGTCGAGCGGTAGGACGAGCAATGCGGGCTGGGTCCTGGCGCCAAGAGCGTCCTGCCAGTTGTCGGCGAACTTGTGGCTCTTGAGGCCATTCTCGCTGAGCAGGCCGGCCAGGCGGTCGCGCGCGCCGGCCGTGTAGCTCGCGAGCACAACCTTGCGGTCCTGCCTGGCCAGCGCCTTCACATGTCCGGTGACTGCCTCGTAGACGTTCGCCTGCTGGGCGCGTTCGGGCGCGAAGTCGCGCGCCGCCTCGACGCCGAAGTCGGTAATCCGCTCCGACTCAGGCTCGGGGAAAGGCGAAGCGAGGTGGATCGGTCGCTCTGCGGCCGCGCCATCCCATTCATCCTTCGTGAGATAGAGCGCCTCGGGCTCGAGCGGCCGGTAGCTGCCAGGTTCGGCGGCCAATGCCCGGACCCGGTTCTGGTGGTAGTCCTCGATCGCATCGCGCCGGGCTTCGAGTGCCTGATCCGCGCCGATGTCGCGGATGATCAGGTCATTCTCGTCGAGATGGTCGAACACTGTTTCGAGCCGCTCCTCCAGCAGCGGAAGCCAATGCTCCATTCCGGCCATGCGCCGACCCTCCGACAAAGCCTGGTACAGGGGGTCCTGGGTCGAGCTTGCCCCGAACTTTTCGCGATAGGCCGAGCGAAAGCGCTTGATGCTGTTCTCGTCGAGCAAAGCCTCCGAGGCCGGCATCAGGGTGAACCCCTTGGCCTTGTCGGTCGACCGCTGATCGACCGGGTCAAAGCGGCGGATGCTGTCGATCTCGTCGCCGAAAAAGTCGACGCGCAGCGCAAGCTCCTCGCCGGCGGGGAACAGGTCGATCAGCGAGCCGCGCACCGCATATTCCCCGTGCTCGGCAACAGTGTCCGCGCGTTGGTAGCCGAGGGCATTCAGCTGGTTGATCAATGTCTCGCGCTCGATCTGTTCGCCTTGCGCGATCCGACGCGTCAGCTGGCGGACACGAAAAGGCGTCAGCACGCGCTGGGTCGCGGCGCTGGCGGTTGCGACCAACAATTGCGGCTTGTCCTGCTTCCGCTGAAGCGCGTTGAGCGTCGCCAGCCGCTCCGCCATCACGCGCAGTGCGGGGGAGGCCCGGTCATAGGGCAGGCAGTCCCAGCCAGGGAAGGTCAGCACCTCGACCTTGGGCGCGAACAGCGGAGCCGTCTCTGCCAGCGCGCGCATCGCGGCCTCGTCAGCTACGATTGCGACTGCCCTGCGGCCTTGCCCCGTTCCGTGCGCGGCCCGGGCCAGGTCGGCGGCAAGCCATGGCAGAAAACCCGTCGGAACGCCGGCGAGCGTCAGCGGATGCGTGGCGCGCAGGACCCGTTGCAGCGGCTCGCTCATCGCTTCACCGGGACATAGTCTAGCTTCTTCAGCGCCTCGGTCATGGGACCGGCGAAGCGTTCCGGAGGGTCGGCGGTTCCGTGCGCCCAAGCCATGATGTCGACGTCTTGCTCATCCAGCATAGCCGCGAACAGCGCTAACTCATTGGCTCTCCAAGATGCGTGGTGCGCGTCAAAGAAGCCGCCGACCAGCAGGTCGGCTTCCCTGGTGCCGCGATGGTGCGCGCGCCAGTGCAGACGCTTCAGGTCCGGGTCGGAAGGCATGAGCAGCAGATAATCAACTTGAGGCGTCATTGCGAGGCCTCGGGGAGGGCCGCGGCAATCCAGAATGCAGCACTGGATTGCTTCGTCACTTCGTTCCTCGCAAATGACAAAGAATGCGCCCTGAAATCCTCAATCCCTTGTTCGCCGAGGTCGAGGTTCTGAAAGGCGTCGGCCCGCAAGTCGCCAAGCAGCTCAAGAAGCTGGACATCACCCGCGTCGTGGACGCGCTCTATCATCTTCCGACCGGGGCGATCGAACGGATCAAGGCGCCGGCGGCAAGTGCGGAACTCCTCGGGCGGAACGTGATCCTCGAGCTGACGCCCTTCGAGACGCGCGAAAGCCGTTCGGGCCGAGGACCGATGCGCGTCTTCGCCGCCGATGGCGACGGCAATGCGATCAGCCTTATTTATTTCAACAATCCGGGATGGGCGAAGCGGCAGCTTCCGAGCGGGCAAAAGCGCATCGTCTCGGGAAAGCTAGAAGCCTATGGCGACGAGTGGCAAATCATCCATCCGGAGGTCGCGGAGTTGGGGAAGGGGCCAGCGCCTGCCCTTCGTGAGCCCGTTTATCCACTGACCGAGGGCCTGACCAACCGCCGCATCGGCGAACTGGCGCGGGAAGCGTTGGAGCGGGCGCCTGAATTGCCGGAGTGGATCGAACCGAGCTTGCGCGCCCGCGAGACCTGGCGCGACTGGCGCGGATCGCTTGCCGAAGCGCATCGCGAGCCTGGCGCGGAGGGTTCTCGCAAGCGACTGGCCTACGACGAGATCTTCGCCAACCAGCTCGCTCTGCTGCTGCTGCGCCAGTCGCAGCGTCGACAGCGGACGTTTCCGCTCGCGGGAACCGGCGAGCTCATTCGGCGCCTAGAGCTCCCTTACCAGCTGACCGACGCACAGCGTCGCGTGATCCGCGAAATCCGCGGCGACCTGGTTCAGGCGGTGCCGATGCTGCGCCTGCTTCAGGGCGACGTCGGTTCGGGCAAAACGCTCGTCGCGCTCACTGCGATGTTGACGGCCGTTGAAAGCGGCGCGCAGGCGGCACTGCTAGCGCCGACCGAGATCCTGGCGCGCCAGCATCACGCGACCTTGCTTAGCCAACTCGATAGTCTTGGCGTGCGCGTCGCAATCCTGACCGGACGCGAAAAAGGCCGCGCCAGGGACAGCGTTTTGATGGGCCTGGCCGACGGTTCGGTCGACATCCTGGTGGGCACGCATGCGATCTTTCAGGAGAAGGTCACCTACAGGAATCTGGGCCTCGCCGTAATCGACGAGCAACATCGTTTCGGCGTGTCGCAGCGGTTATTGCTCGCCTCGAAGGCCGAGCATCCGCCGCATCTTCTGGTCATGACGGCGACGCCGATCCCGCGCACGCTGACGCTGACCCAATATGGCGAGATGGACGTCAGCCGCATCGACGAGATGCCACCGGGCCGGACGCCGGTCGAAACCCGCGTAATCAGCGATGAGAAGCTGCCCGACGTCGTCAATGGTCTCGGGCGGCACATCAGCGGCGGCGGCCAGGCCTATTGGGTCTGTCCGCTAGTCGAGGAGAGCGAGAAATTAGACGCCGCCGCCGCCGCAGAGGAACGGGCGCGCGCTCTCAAGCTGCGCTTCGGCGACGAGCGCGTAGGCCTGATCCACGGCCGCATGAAGGGTCCCGAGAGGGACGCGGTGATGGCGCGGTTCGCCGCGGGAGAGCTGGCCGCGCTGGTGGCGACGACGGTGATCGAGGTCGGTGTCGACGTGCCGAATGCGACGCTGATGATTGTCGAGGGCGCCGAACGCTTCGGCCTAGCTCAGCTTCACCAATTGCGCGGCCGTGTTGGGCGTGGATCGGGCAAAAGCACGTGCCTGCTGATTCGCGGGCCCAGCCTTACCGAAGTAGGGCGCGCCCGGCTCGCTCTGATGCGCGAGACCAATGACGGTTTTCGCATCGCTGAAGAGGATTTGCGCTTGCGCGGACCAGGCGAGATCCTCGGCACCCGCCAATCGGGTGAGGAAGGGTTCAGGGTCGCGCGGCCCGAGGATGTCGAAGCGCTGGCGCCGGTCGCGCAAAGCGACGCGCAATTGCTGCTCGAGCGCGACGGCGGGCTGTCGGGCCCCCGCGGGCAGGCCGCGCGCGTGTGCCTCTATCTGTTCGAGCGCGACCAGGCGATCGGGCTAATCCGCTCGGGCTAGCGGACCAACAGCGCGTGGCGTTTTCTGCCGAGGCTGAGTCTCATTGGCTCGTCGCTCCCAGTCAGCAGTAGCCCAGGGTCGTTCACCGTCACGTCGTCCAGCCGCACCGCGCCCTCTGCGATCTTGCGCTTGGCCTCCTTGTTTGACGGCGTGAATCCCAACGCTGTCAGCGCGTGGGCGACATTCATGCCGTCGCCGATGGATAGTTTGGGCAGGTCCTCGCCCGAACCCCCTTCGGCAAAGGTCGTGCGCGCCGTATCCTTGGCCGCATGGGCTGCTTCGCGCCCATGGAGCAGCGCCGTAGCCTCCGTGGCGAGCACGATCTTGGCGTCGTTGATTTCGGCGCCAGGAAGGGCCTCGAGGCGCTTGATCACGTCCAGCGGCAGGTCGGTGAACAGCCGCAAGAACCGGCCGACGTCCGCGTCGGCGGTATTCCGCCAGAACTGCCAATAATCGTAGGTACTCAGCAGCTGGTCGCTTAGCCACACCGCACCTTGAGCAGTCTTCCCCATCTTTGCGCCATCGGCCGTGGTGATGAGTGGCGTCGTCACGCCGTAAAGCTCGGCTCCGTCGATCCGGCGCCCGAGTTCGATGCCGTTGACGATATTCCCCCATTGATCCGATCCGCCCATCTGCAGCCGGCAGCCGACGCGCCGCGACAGCTCGAGGAAATCGTACGCCTGGAGGATCATGTAGTTGAACTCGAGGAACGTCATCGGTTGTTCGCGGTCGAGCCTGAGCTTGACGCTCTCGAAGGTTAGCATGCGGTTGATCGTGAAATGCCGCCCGACCTCCCGCAGGAACGGGATGTATTCAAGCCCGCTAAGCCAGTCGTCATTGTTGACGAGAATGGCGTCGGTCGGTCCGTCTCCGAATGTCAGAAACCGCTCGAAGCTCTTGCGAATGCTGCTGATGTTGTGGCGAATCTCTTCGTCGCCCAGCAGCTTTCGGCTCTCGTCCTTGCCCGAAGGGTCGCCGACCTTGGTCGTCCCGCCGCCCATGACGACGATCGGTTTGTGGCCGCTCTGTTGAAGGCGCCGCAGCAACATGATCGACACGAGATTGCCGACATGGAGGCTCGGAGCGGTTGCGTCGAAACCGATGTAGCCCGGCACGACTTGCCGATCGGCAAGCGCATCGAGCGCCACGGCGTCGGTGACCTGGTGGATGTAGCCGCGCTCGTCGAGCAGCCGGAGTAGAGCGGAGCGGTAGGACGTCATGCACGTGCGCTTAGCGTCAAGCTGCGCGCGCTGCTACTGCATGGCGATGCACTTCAATCTCGTCCCGCACCCGGCGGCCCCGCCTTCTGCGACGTTCAAGGTCTGGGCCAACGTCGAGCATTCGGGCGCACTGAGTATGGTGGCCTCGACCAATATCTGGTTCGGAGTTGGTGCGCCGGCGGCGTGGTTCGTGATTCCGGAAGCTCGCGAGCCTGCGCGCGCCGAGGATTTGTGGCAGACGACCTGCTTCGAGGCGTTCCTTCGAGTTCCTGGCGAGGATGCGTACAGCGAATGGAATTTCGCGCCGTCGGGCGAATGGGCCGCCTACGATTTCGAAGCGCATCGCGAGAGCCGGGTCGAGGCCGACGTCGCGCCGCCTTACATCCGTTTGGAAGACAATCTGACCTGGTGGGCGCTCGGGGCGACGTTCGCGGTGGACGCGCAGACGATCTGGGCGCTGGGGCTTTCCGCCATTCTCGAGGAACGGGACGGCACGAAATCTTACTGGGCGCTGGCGCATCCGTCCGGCGACAAGCCCGATTTTCACGCGGCAGATTGCTTCGCGGCGAAGCTTCCTTAGACAGCCGCCAATGACCCTGTTCGGAATCGACCGGCTGCTCATCGAGTCTGAGTTGCGCAAGCCTCTGGAGGGCCGACGCGTCGCCCTGCTCGCGCATCCGGCCTCGGTGACGCGCGACCTCACGCACAGTCTCGATGCGCTCGTGGCCGCCGGCCTCAACGTCACCGCCGCGTTCGGTCCCCAGCACGGCCTGCGTGGCGACAAGCAGGACAATATGGTCGAATCCGAGGACTTCACCGATCCGGTTCACGGCATTCCGGTGTTCAGCCTCTACGGCGAGGTCCGCCGGCCGACCGGCCAGTCGCTCGGCACATTCGACACGATCCTGGTCGATCTCCAGGACCTCGGCTGCCGGATCTACACCTTCATCACCACGCTTCTCTATATTCTCGAAGCGGCAGCCGAGCACGGCAGGAGCGTGTGGGTGTTGGATCGGCCAAATCCCGCCGGTCGTCCGGTCGAAGGGCTGATCCTACGCGAAGGATGGGAAAGCTTCGTCGGCGCCGGACCGATGCCGATGCGCCACGGCCTCACGCTGGGGGAGATGGGGCGCTGGTTCGTTGATCATTTTAAGCTCGACGTCGATTATCGCGTGATCGGGATGGAGAGCTGGAAGCCCCACGACGGACCGGGCTTCGGCTGGCCGCCCGAGCGCGTGTGGATCAATCCGTCGCCGAATGCCGCCAACTTGAACATGGCCCGCTGCTACGCGGGGACCGTGATGCTCGAGGGCACAACGCTCAGCGAGGGGAGGGGAACGACGCGCCCGCTCGAGTTGTTCGGCGCGCCCGACATCGACCCGGGCAGGATCATCGCAGAGATGGAGCGTCTGGCGCCGGAGTGGCTGGCCGGCTGCAAACTGCGGGAAGTCACCTTTCAGCCCACCTTTCACAAACATGTCGGGGAGATGTGTCGCGGCGTCCATATTCACGCGGAGGGCGCGTGGTATGATCACCAGGCATTCAAGCCGTGGCGGCTGCAGGCACTCGCGTTCAAGGCGATCCGCGGGCTCTATCCGGACTATGAGCTGTGGCGCGACTTTCCTTATGAATATGAATTCGGGAAGCTCGCGATCGACGTCATCAACGGCTCGCCGCTGCTTCGCGAGTGGGTCGATGATGATGAGGCGGTCGCTGCGGACCTGGACGCCTTAGCCCACGCGGATGAGGAGGATTGGCGCGCCGCTCTCAGCGAAGCTCGAGATTCATGAGCAGTCAGCGGGAGTCGCTCCCTCAGGGGCCTGACCCAACGATGAGCGAAGCGGAAGCGGAGATCCGGCTCCATCACGACCGGTTCGATATCCTCGCTTTGACGGCCAAGGGCCGCCATCGTTTCGATGCCGGCGATCATCGTGCCGCCGGGGCATTTTATAAAGTGGCAGCGAAGGTCGCGCGCGAGCGCGGGGTCGCCGACCCGGCGGCGGCCGCAGCGGCCGAACATGCCGCTGAGATGGGCAAGTGGCTCGACCAGCGGTTTCGAAACCATTTGCTGGCAGGTCTCGACGCTGCCGGGCTTCCGAGGGAGAAGCGGCCCGAACGATTTCAACATGCGCTCGAGATACTGCTCGGCGGGCGCGAGCGTGACCCGGTTTCAGAAGAGTATCCCCAGCTACCGAATGGGCTTTTCTATCCTGGCTTACCCTACATCGACTTCGCAGACCCGGCCGATTTCGCTTGGCGTTCTGCACTGGAAGCATCTTTTCCCGAGATGCGGGACGAAGCTTGGGCGCTTCTGGAGGATGCCGCCCAATTCAATCCTTATGTGAGAGCGACCAAGGAGCGTCCGCAAGGCGACGTGCACGGGCTGCTCGAGAATCCGAACTGGAGCACGTTGCACCTGTTCGAGAGCGGCGTTCCGGTGGCTCGCAATGTGGAGCGCTGTCCGGCGATCTATCAGGCCGTGATCGATCACGCGCCCCTGTGCCATATTGGGGTGAGAGCTCCATCCGTCATGCTCTCATTATTGAAAGCGGGCGCGCATATTCCTCCACACACGGGGATGCTCAACGTTCGGTACATCGTGCATTTGCCGCTCGTCGTTCCTCCGCGCTGCAGCTTTCGCGTTGGCGGCAGGACCGTCGAGTGGCGCGAGGGCGAAATCATCCTCTTCGATGATACGGTCGAGCATGAGGCGAGAAACGACGGCGATCGCGACCGGCTGGTCCTCATCTTCGATGTCTGGCGGCCCGAGCTCAGCAAAGACGAACGAGAGGCGATCGTGCGGCTGTTTCAGATTATCGACTCTTATTAGTTCGTTGACACTCGTCCCCGCGCGACGCGGCTGAGTCCGCCCGCTCCTAGGCCTTCAAACTTACGGGCATTCGACGCCGCATACCTTAAAGTTGTTATTTCCTTGGTTTATGTTCGTCGGTATTCCTCCTATGAACGACGGTGCAATTTGACCGGAGAATAGCGATGATGCCCTTCCTCTTAGCCGCTTCGATTCCCGCGATGCTGTGGACCATGGGTAGCGGCGCGCCCGACGCCAATGACCAGATGGTTCGCGCGGCGCAGAACGGCGAATTCCTGTGGAAATACTACCCTCCCGGAGCTCTGAAGCGCGGCGAGCAGGGCAGGGTAGCCTTCAGGCTGACGATCGAGCCTACGGGTGTCATTTCCTCGTGCGACGTCACCGAGAGCAGCGGGTTCAAGGCGTTGGATGCGGAGACCTGCGAGATTATGAGCCAATATGCGCAAGTTCAGCCAGTGCGAAACTCCGATGGCCGGGCAATCCGCTCGAACACCAACGGCTACATTGCCTGGAAGCTCCCCTCGGGCGCGACGAAGATCGCGATCGCATCGACGGACAAGACGATGCCGAAGCCGGATAAGCTCATCTGCCGGAAGGACGTTTCAACGGGATCGTGGATCGCGACGACCAAGCAATGCCTTACTAAGGCGGAGTGGGCGCGCCAGGAACGCCTCACCCGGGATTCGGTCGAGCACATGCAAAACAAAGACACGATCATGCAGGGCAATTGACGAACCCCGTTTTCACCGGGCTGTCTCGCTTGATTTTTGCTCTGGCCAGAGCCGGCGCCGGTCGTGGTTAACGAAGAAGTAGGACGTTATCCGTAATCCGCTTCCACGTTGTTGGTGGGAGCGGGCGGTCAATGGCCACTCAGGGGATCGAGGAAGTCACGGAGAATGCGATCCGCGCGGTGGCGCGCGATTGCGGCTCGCTGTCGATGGAGTGCAGCGACGTTTCCGGTTACGTAAAGGGTGTCTCCGAGCGCATCGGCGAGCATCTGCGCATGCTCGACCAGCTCGAAGAAGTGACGACGCGGCTCCTCGGTGACCAGGCGCGCGTCAGCGATTCCACCGACGAAGCGCGCCTGCTGTCGGAACAGGCCAAGGCCAAGCTCGATGCTGGGCGTGAAGCCATCGAGGGCACCATCGATGGCTTCAAGAGCCTGACCGAGCTGATCGTCCAGCTGGGCGAGCGCATGGCCGGCTTCGCCTCCGCGATGTCTCAGGTTCAGACCGTCTCCTCGACGATCGAGACGATCGCCCGCAAGACCAACATGCTCGCGCTCAATGCGACGATCGAGGCGGCTCGCGCCGGCGACGCCGGGCGCAGCTTCGCGGTTGTCGCCGCAGAAGTGAAAAAGCTTGCGCACGACACACGCGCCGCGACCAGTCAGATCGCCTCGACCATCGGCGAGCTTACGCGTGAGGCCGGCGCCGTGACCACCGAGATCAAGACCGGCGTCGAGCGCAGTCGTGCCGCCCAGTCGGGCTTTGGAACGATCAGCGAGACGGTGCGCGAAGTGAGCGAGATCGTGGGCATGGTCGACCGCCAGACCGAAGGCATCGCCCATTCCACCAACATGATTCAGACCAGCGTTGACCGGGTCAAGGCCGGCCTAACCGAGTTCGCCGGGGACGCGCGCGCCAACGGCAGCGAGCTCCAAACCGCGCAAAAGCGACTGGCTCATCTCGAAATGTTGTCGAACACGATGCTCGACACGCTCGCCAATTCGGGCGCCGAGATCGACGACACGCCTTTCATCCTCAAGGCTCAGGAAACAACCCGCCAGATTGCGATCGCGATCGAGCGTGCGATCGACGAGGGGGAAATCACGGTCGAGGACGTGTTCGACCGCGACTATAAGGTCGTCGAGGGATCAAACCCGGTCCAATATGACGTTCGCTTCAACGGAGCGGCGGACCGATTGGTTCGGCCGATCCTCGATCGCAACAAGGCGACCGACAATCGCATCATCGGCTCGGCGATCGGCGACATGAACGGCTATCTCCCGACGCACCTGTCGGAGCGCTGTCATCCGCAGGGGCCGGACCCCGTTTGGAACGACGAGCACTGCCGCAACAAGCGGATCATGATCGACGACGTGACCCGGAACGCGTTGGCCAGTGACAAGCCCGCAACCCTTGCGACCTATCGCATGGAGCTCGGCGACAAGTTCATCGCGGTGAAGAACATCTTCATTCCGCTGTGGATCAAGGGCCGCCGCTGGGGCAATTTCGAGCTCGCTTACCGCGACGACTGATGGGACGGGGCGCCCGCTCCGGCGACAGTTGACCCTTCGGAAATCTTACGCCGCCATAAACCTCCTCTTTACGCCCTTGGTTTAGGACCGGTTGGAATAGGCTCCGCCTCAGCTCAAGCGAACGAGGGGATAGAATGGCGATCAATCGGTCTGTCGCAAACAACCCGGTCAGCGTTGCCGAAGCGCAGCTCGCCCGTGTTGCGGGAGACGGATGCGCGCGCCATCCGTATTTGAACGCCTTGCTGGAAAGCGCGGGCCCTCACTCCGGCCGAGACTTCGCGGATGCGGTACACCTCTTGTGTGCTCTTCATGGCCGCTACCCGGGGCTCATCGAGCTCGCGCTCCAGCGCTGCCCAAAAGGGCCGGTCCATTCCTGGCTGTCGCGCGCCAGCGAGGCCTTCGAACGGGAAAGGCTTTACCTTGTCCGCCTGACGTCCTCAGTCGGTCCAATGCCGAGCACGCCCGGCGCCGCGGAAACCGAGGGAAGCCTGTTGGCCGCTCGCCATGCGCTCGAGACACTGGCGCTTTCCGAGCGCAATGGGTGTGCCCTTGGTGCAGCGACGGCGCTCGTCGGCGACTGGTGGGCAATCCGCCGCCTGCTCGACCGCGTCGCCACACGTGCTGGGACCGAGACGCCGGCGCCGTCGCTCCCCGACGAAATGTCCGTGATCGCGGTCATCGACCAATGTTCGGATGTCGCGGCCGCTGCGCGCGCGCTCGGGTTCGGGGGAGAGCAGTTGCTCCTCCAGCACCGGGCCTTGTTCGACTTGCTCGAGGCTCGCGCCGAAGCGCGCGGCGATTATTA
>Ga0070667_100002152_pt1 | contig 17352 bp, 18 predicted proteins | sample KBSS33metaG_FD_64659 | JGI IMG/M metagenome (GOLD analysis project Ga0070667, IMG submission 64659) | Switchgrass rhizosphere microbial communities from Kellogg Biological Station, Michigan, USA - KBS S3-3 metaG | ecosystem: Host-associated > Plants > Roots > Rhizosphere > Soil ... | reverse complement strand
CCAACGTCGGCCTGAGACAATATCTCCGACCAGGGTGGCGGGAGAATTTCAGGCTCACGAGGAGGAATGCAGTACGCATTCCGCATCGTGAACTGAAATTCTCTGTGCAGTGGGGGCCACCACCAGATACTACTTAGCAAGTTCTTTGAGCTTGGCCACGAGGTTGCGAATTTGTTCTTCGGTGGTAAATCGCCCCATAGTAAACCGCAGCGAACTCTGCGCCTCTTCCTGCAAAACGCCCATAGCCCGCAACACATGCGACGGCTCATCATTACTGGCACTGCACGCACTACCGGCGGCACACAAAAACCCAGCTTCATCTAACCCAAAAATAAGCCGCTCGTTATCTTGGCCAGGCAGTGTGATATGTACGTTGTTTGGCAATCGATGCGTGCGCGAGCCGTTCACGACCGCGCCCGGCAATTCTTGCTCCACCAAGTCAAAAAACAGCTTTTGCAATTGTTGTAGCCGCAAGGCCTCTTCATGCCGCATCTCTTGGGCTTTATCCAGCGCCTTGGCAAAACCAATGGCACCAGCCACATTTTCAGTGCCGCTGCGGGCACCACGCTCTTGGCCGCCGCCAGAAATTTGCGCCTTAAACCACACATGGCTGGCAGCGTAAAGTGCGCCTACTTGCTTCGGCCCGTAGATTTTCCCCGCGTTTAAGGTAAGCAAGTCAACTCCTAAGCGAGCAGCATGTAAATCGAGGTAGTTGGCAGCCTGGGCCGCATCAGAATGCAAATAAAGCGGCATTTTATTACCCGCTGCCTTGCGGGCAGTGCGAATTTTCTCCAGCTCAGCACTAATTGCACGCAGCGGTTGCACCGTACCAACCTCGTTGTTGGCGTACATAACACTTACCAAAACCGTATTGTCGTCAATAAGTTTGATAAGTTCAGGCACGCCAACAATACCATCAGGAGTTACCGGAGCAATATGGCCGCCCAGTTCGCGCGCGGTTTCTAGCACAGAATCATGCTCAATGGCCGATACGACCAAATTTCCCTCAGGGAAATGTGCCAATACGCCCCGTAAAGCCAGGTTGTTCGCTTCAGTGCCACCGGCAGTAAAAATAATTTCAGCAGGGCGCGAGCCAACCCAGTGCGCAAGGCGAGCGCGGGCAGCCTCTAAGTCGTTACGAACGGACCGCGCTGCCGCATATGTTGCCGAAGGATTGTAAAACTGCGTGGAAAAATACGGCTGCATGGCCGCCGCCACGTCCGTATCCATCGGCGTTGCCGCCGCATAGTCGAAATACAGATTGTCCATAACGCTAAAGGTGGCTGTAAAGTTCGGCTTTCACAGATTTATTATACAGCTTGGCTGCTCTGTACAGGCGGCGGCCTTCTTGCACGCTTACCGGTTGGTAAGGCTGACCGTCTTGCGCTTTAAAGATGCCTTGCGGGCGTACGTCGTAACGGGTAGTAATGGCGTGATGGCCTTGTACGTCGTCCCATTCTTCGTGCCACACCCAAGTGTTACGGTCTAGGCAGAAGAATTCGCGGCGGCCGTTCTTTGGCACCTCGCCGAATAATTTACCGCCAATAGAAGCTTCGCGGCGGATAAGGTCACGGTAACGGCGAGCGCGGCGCTCTGCCCTGGTTTGTGAAAAAGCTCCGGTGAAAAGCTTACCAAACATCCCTACACTCCTTGGTATGGCTGGATGTAAACTTGCTCTTCGACAGGTACGGGACGAGGGGTGTCGACTGGCATGTCGGCGCCAAGGGTGTTGCCAGAGATAGCGTTCAGGTAGTCAGGGTCAAAACCGCCGCTGTGCATGATGTCTTCAAACTGAGAAGTTTGGGTAGTGGCGTGCGGGTGCGCCTCAATTTGCGTGCTCATAGCGGTAGCAGCCAGAGGTTGCGGGTCGTATACGTTGCGTAATGCGTCTAGATTGTGGTCGGCTTCGTCAATTTCATGCGCACGAGCAACTTCGGGCGCAATAATAATATCGTGATTACCCGGGCTATTTGGAGTCCGAGCTTGCTCACCATTCCTAAGTGCTAGTGTAACTTGATTTGACATATGCGTCCTCACGAAAGACCAAAGAGCGTTCGTGCATTCTTGGTTGTGGCGTCTGTGAGGGCTTTAACGGGTTCGCCGCGGAGCTCGGCCAGAAACTTGGCAACCTCCTGCACATGTCTTGGTGCATTGATCTTACCACGCAATGGTTGTGGCGTCAAGAATGGGGCATCCGTTTCTAACACGAGTCTACTGAGAGGTACCGCCTTGGCCGCATCTAATTGCTTAACTTGTTTAGTAAAAGTCATGATGCCGTTCAGGCCCACATATAAACCGCGGGCCAAGGCCTGCTCTAATTCTTCAGTTGTCGCAGTGAAACTATGCACCACACCACGAATGCCCTGGTACTCGTCAAAAATCTTCCAAAAATCGGGGAATGCGTCGCGCACGTGAAAAATCATCGGCAAATTGTGCTTTAACGCGAGCTCTATTTGGAAGCGCAAAATAGGCTCCTGGGCCTCGCGCGGCGAGTGTTCGTAAAAGTAATCCAGTCCGCATTCCCCTACCGCCACCACCTTTGACCGATTGGCTAGGGCGGCAAATTCATCTAATAGTTGCTGGTTGCCGACGTATTCCTGCGCTTCATGCGGGTGAATGCCGATACTTGCCCAAACGCCGGTATGCCGCGCTACAAATTCGGTGGCCATGGCAGAGTCGCGCAGTGTGCAGCCGACGCAGATTAACCGGCTCACGCCTGCTTGTTGTGCGTCTTTTAACAACCAATCCGGATCCTTTTGGCCCGACTTATGCCACTTTTCAGCCACCGGGCCGGATGCATCGGGATCGGCCTCATGAATGTGACAATGCGTATCGGTAAGGCCGCTCACAAGATTACTCCAGATTACTCCGCTTGCGGCGTATCAAGCTTAGGGAACAGCGTGCCGTTTAACGGTTTCACCACGCCGCTGGCAAAAATATTCTCAATTTTTTGGGCGGTTTCGGGCATGAATGGCACCAGCAATCGGCCAATTTCCAAAATATCACTTACTTGGTAGGCCAACACTTCCTGCAGATGCTCTTTTTCTTCATCTTTTTTGGCTAATTCCCAGGGCTTTTCTTCCTCGATGTATTGGTTTAAGCCACGGACTTGATCCCAAATTTGGTCGAGCGCGCGGTCGAAACGACATTCCTCCAAGGCTTCTTCAATGCCTTTGGTGTCGTGCTCGCCCGGAGGCATGTTGCCAATAATGCCATCCTGATATTTTTGGATCATCACCGCCGTGCGCTGCACCGCGTTACCAAGTTCGTTTGCCAGTTCGTTGTTATAGGCGTTTTCGTACATTTCCCAAGAGAAATCACCGTCGTTATAGCTGGGGATGTGGCGCAAGAAATAGTAGCGGAAGGCGTCTACGCCGTAGCGGTCCACGACTTCCTTGGGGGACACGACGTTGCCGATAGATTTACTCATTTTCTCGCCGTTCACGGTAATAAAACTGTGCACATAGAGCTGCTTGGCGAGCGGCAAATTTAAGCTCATGAGCATTGCAGGCCAAATTGCGGCATGGAAACGGGTGATGTCCTTGCCAATTACCTGCACGTCGGCGGGCCAATAATCTTTGAAATCCTGTTGTTCTGGGTAGCCAAGCACCGTGATGTAGTTCATGAGTGCTTCAAACCACACGTACATAACTTGGTCTTTATCGCCAGGAACGGGAATGCCCCAGTCTAATTTTTCCTTCGGGCGCGAAATGCTGATATCTTCCAAACCTTCCCGTAACAGAGAAAGAATTTCGTTACGGCGAGCTTCAGGTACGATTTTGAACTTGCCCGACTCAATTGCTTCGCGAATTGGCTGGTTGTATTTGCTCAAGCGGAAAAAGTAATTTTCTTCTTCAAGTTTTTGGTACGCCTGCGGGTGGTCGGCCTTCATGCGTTCCGGGTCAGCTTGGCTTTCGGGCACAAATTCTTCCTGGCGCACGTCATACCAGCCAATGTATTTGGCTTTGTAGATATCTTGGCCGAGCGCTTTCCAAATAGCCTGGGCGCGCTTTTCGTGCTCTGGGTCGGTGGTGCGGATGAAGCGGTCGTTGCTGATGTTGATATCTTGCAGTAGCACAGTAAAGGCGCTGCTTACTTCGTCGGCGAAAGCTTTAGGCTGCTTGCCTGCTTCGGCCGCTTTTTGGGCTACCTTTGTGCCGTGTTCATCGGTGCCGGTGCTGAAAATTACTTGGTCGCCACGCTGACGCGCAGCGCGAGCCAATACGTCGGCCTCAAGCAACTCCATGGCGTAGCCAATGTGCGGCGCAGCATTCACATAGGCAATAGAAGTCGTAATGTAGTATTTCATGATTTTAGTCTACCTGGTTATGTATTGATTAAGAAGTGGGAACGAAGAGAATTATGCCCTGCGGGGCATCATGCGCATTACACCTGATTGTTGCGACTTGGTCATGCGCAGAACTATATCATCGTTTGCCCGAGTTTAAAAGCTAAAACAAGCTCGCTTGGGCTGGCGGCACAGGTGGATTTTTGCCTTTTTTGGCAGGCTCGGAGGCATCCAGCGATTCGCCCAATTCTTTGGCTAATGTCTCCAGCAGTGGCACTTGCCCGCTCACCAGCTTCTTTTTGGCAACTTTGAGGGTAACCCAAGCGGCGCGGTCGCATTCCGGAAATTCCTGCTGCACACCACTTTTTGGCGGCCATTCCATGGTGAACATATTGCTTTTAAATAATTCCAGGTTGAAGTCGTTTTCCAGCGCAAAGCCGTGCACAATTTTGCCGCTGCGCTGCTTAGCCTGGCCCAGCGGTAGATAGTTGCCGATGGGTGCCGGAGCGCCAATTTCCTCTTGGAACTCGCGCTTGGCGGCCGCCATGGGCTCCTCACCCTCTTCAAATTCCCCCTTAGGAATAGACCACGCACCCACGTCTTTCTTCGCCCAAAACGGCCCACCAGGGTGCACAATTAGCACTTCCGCCCCACTTGGGGAACGGCGAAACAACAAAATTCCAGCACTCTGTTTTGGCATGATTGTATTGTAACAGGACATCTAAATATCGGGGTGGCGACCTTTAAATTCACACGCAAGTTTACGAGCATGAGAATTTAAAAAAGTTGACAGGACCCCTTCATTTTCATAAGAAGCACAAAACAAAAACAGGCGGAAAAACGCCTGTTTTTGTTGGTGGGCGAGGTGGGACTTGAACCCACAAGACTTTTGGTCAGCGGATTTTAAGTCCGCCGCGTATACCAATTCCGCCACTCGCCCGAATGGGAATGGGTGTATTATACAATAAAATATGCGTAGACCCTCTCTTTTTGCCGTAGAAAAAGCCCATGCCGATGTTTTAGCAAGCCGCGCGGAGGGTTGGCCGAAGCCTGGCAGCCCCTACGATAAGCTAGTAACCGCCGAGCTCCACGCCCGACGCATAACACAAGTAGGCGGGGTAATCGGCACCCTACTAGAAGAGCAGGTCGTTAAGGCAAGCCAACTGAAGCACGGATTTACAGAAAAACAAATTCAACGCAACGACCGCCTGCATCTAGCCCGCAGAGTTATAGTTGCCGACCGCGCAGCCAGCGGCGCGCTCAAAATAACCACGCTCATGCCCACCGACGCAATTATGCCCACGTTTGAAGCCGCCCCTTGGCTGGCCGCTCGGCAGCTACAAAAGATTATTGATGCCAGCCAAAGCGGTTGGGACGTTCGAATGGCAGCGCCAATTGAATTCGTCGAATTCATGCCGCCAAATGCGTACGACCTCCACCTTATTGGAGATCCTGCAGCACCGGAGGCCGTGTATCTGCAAGGGCTCGACCCATCAATAGATCCACATGAAGCCTGGCAAACAAGCGATACCGAATTGACAGCGGCGGCAGCTACTTACGCGCATATTTCACGGGCCGCATTAGACGAAGAAAACACCCAATATTACATGGAGCATATGCATCAATTCTTCAGTGGCAGCGTAGTGTCTAACGGAAAGTAGGTTATCTAGAGTAGTATGCCCAGACCATCACAATTTGAAGTTGCAGCAGCCCACGAGGAAGTTCGAGCGTCATACCTCGAAGGCTGGCCGGTCCCCGGTAGCCCGTACGACTGGCTTATCCAAGCAGAGCTAATCGCCAGCCGTATCACCCACATAGGCTGCATTCCCGGCGTGATTTTAGACATGGGGTACGTGTACGCGCGCCAAGCCAAAATGAACATGCCGCCAGATATGGCTAACGAGCGCAATCACCTGCACGTAGCACGCAAGACAATTGCTGCCGACCGTGTGGCAAGTGGCGCGCTCTCAACTACGGTATTTATGTCGATTACCGACGCAGCGGTTACATTCGAACAAATGGGTGCGTCCAATCGGTTATGGCGTCAATTCACAGACCTGAGCAATGCCAGTAAGGACGGCTGGAATATCCGCTTAGTCTCCAATGAAGAAATCGCCGAAGTCCTGCCAAAAGACGCTTCTAACCTGATTATTATTGGCGACCCGGAAAAACCCGATGCAGTGTACGAAGAATTCGTGGATGGAGCGCCCGCTCCGCACGAAACCTGGCGAACAGATGCAGAAGCCCGGGAAACGGCCACAGCTGCATACGCCCACATTTCCAGCATAGCGCTAGACGGCTCCACATCACAGACGCGTCTGGAAAAAATGACGGAATATTACCTTCACCTGCCGGTAAAAGTAGATACTACATAGATATCAAAAAAATGGAAAGCAAAATGGAGGCGCCTACCGGAATTGAACCGGTGTAAAAGGTTTTGCAGACCTCTGCGTAACCACTCCGCCAAGGCGCCATGTGGATGATTATACGAAAACAGAGGCGAAAAGCCAATCACCTGCTAGGCGGCTGCGGCCAGCAGACTTCCCGCTGCCTGGCCAATACTGAGACGCCGCCATGATTGCACCGGATCCTGTACCTCGGCGCGGAAATCGCGGCCTATAAGTTGCCTGGTAGCGCCAATTTGCATACCAAAACCCTTTTGCACCGTTTCCGGTCTCTTGCCGTATTCGCCGCCGTTCACAAATTCTTCGGGACGCACGACATTAACCTTCTCGCGAATGTGGCCGTAAGTATCCAATCCGATTTGTACGGCGCGTACGCCGCCTAGCCCTACTTCTGCTGCCTGGATTAGCGGCTCGGGGTCATGCCCGTTCAATTCTGCTTCCATGGCGGCCATTTGGAATGATTCGGCTGCGAGCATAATAGTAGACATCCAGCCACGATTCTCGCCCTTCTTGCCAGATTTTTCATCGTCAGGGTCCCCGTCCCACTGCTGGCCGGTCGTAGCACTGGAGATAAGATAGCCATACTGTCGCCCAAGGCGTCGCCTGAACAAGTTAGCCGTGCGCACGGCGCGGTCATATGGTACCTGACCGCCCACAATTAGCGGGTAGGCCATAGTAAGATCGAGCGCATCAATGGGCTGACCGTTTGTAAGAATATCGCCATAGTGGCCTTCGTTCGGGCCGGTTTCACGCCAGAAACGGCGGTTCAACACGTCGCCGATGCGGTTAGATTCATCCTGATATGGCTGCCCGATTTGCGGTTCGCCACGAGCGCGCCACGCAGCGGCGGTAACACGGCATAGATGCGCTATCAAGGATTGCAACATCACCGGCGCCATTTCGGTAGTACGCATTTTATGCAAACTGAACCCGTCGACGGATTGGGAGCTGGGCTGGAAGTCTTTCGTGCTTTCGCAGGCGGCGCGAATATTTATGCACAGCTCGTTGAACCGGCGCGTGCGTGCCTCGCCAGTCAGGCCATGGAGCGCGCGCTCCATGATTTCATTGTCTTCTAGCAAGCTTTCCAGGCGCAGGCCGCGCAATGTGTCCATGTCCGGCTTTTCATCGGAGAAATTCCGGTACACATAATCTGGCTCGCCGTTCGGGGCACGGCCAGGCAACACCGCTTGGCGCTTATGTGCCGCCGCCTCACCAGGTGGTGTGTTGTGAAGTTGCTCGCGGCCCTCCATCCAGGAATCACAGATCATTTTCAAAGGCACAGCATAGTGTGCCAGCACTTCGTCTGCCCGGTTGCCGTATGCGTTCGCAAAAGCTTCAATAGCCAACGAAACGTGCGGCGTTTGCCAACGATCCAGCGAAAAAGCAGTTGAAATATTCGGTATGCCACCAAACCGCATCACATTATGCATAATGTTGTCGATGCTACGCTGGGCGCCTTCCAGGTCGCCTCGACGCACTTTACCCATCGCCACAATAGAAGTATCGAAAGCGCCGAAATCACTCCTAAAGCGCGTACCGGGAATATCCATAGGATTCGGGCTGCGCAAATCCATGCCCCGGTCGGCAGGCATGTTGCGCTGTAAGGCAGTGCCCGCCATATAATCCATATAGTCTTCCAAAGTTTCACCGTCCAGGCGGTCGCGTACTGGTGCAGCGGTACCGCTCATGTCGAAATATCGGCCGTGGATTTTGCGCGGGTCAATACCTTTATCTAGTGCGCTGGAGGCAACGCGCCCCACCTGTGCATACGTATAGCCTGGGCGTAAACGCCCGTAAGCGACCGCCAAGCCGTCCTCATACCCTTGCGGATACTCAACACTCTCACGAACAGCAAGATAAAGCTTGCGAACCCCGGGACCTACATCCTCGTGCATCGTCATACGGTCTACGGGGGCTACCTCGGCAAACTGACTACTCAGTTCAGGTAGTTTCGCGGCCTGTGGATCCATTAGGACTCCGGCTTCCGGTGTATAGGTTGCTGTCATATCTCTAATAAAATGAAACGTACCTTGCGGTACGGAGGCCCAACGCATCGCTATACATATGCACAATACACCATGTCAGCATGCGAAGTGGAGGGAATAGGATCCATTATTGCGCGGGAACATGCCCACGTCAACGGTAAAATATTACAAAAATTGCCGGTATAGCATAAGTGGTTTATAGTGGTGGCTAAGGAGCAAACCAAACATGGAAGAAACCGAAAAACCTCAGCTCAGCACCAAACGGGTGTTAGTGACGGCGTTGGGCATAGATATTTTCGACTTAATCATGAACGCTATAGTGGCAGCTGTAACCGGCAGCGCAATCATGCTAGTAGAGGCAATAGAGGGCTTTGCCGGGCTGTGTTCGGTAGGTATGCTGTTGTTTGCCGACAAGCGTAGCAACACCAAAGCTACTAAGCTACATCCGTTTGGGTACGGGCGCGAAATCTCGTACTGGAGCACCATTGCTGCGTTTATTATTGTGGCTTCGGCAGGCGTATTTGCGGTGCACTTAGGGTATCAAAAAGTATTGTCCGACAACCCGGCGCCGGTGCGCCACGTATGGCTGGCATTTATCGGGCTGACAATTGCGCTTGGCAGTAACGGCTACTCGTTCTTTACTTCGCTGCGCAAATTGCTGGACGGCGCACCGGTAGAATCTATCAGCAGAGTGTTTATGACATCGCCGCGTGTGGCGCCCAAAACAACGGTTGTGCTCGATGCTATGGGAAGTGCCGTGGCGCTGGTAGGTTTGTTTATCTTGAGCGTTTACGTACTGGGTGGTTCAACGGTTGCCCGGCTGGACGGCGTTGGCGCATTAGCCATGGGCCTAGGCATGATTTTATCTGCATTTGGATTGCTGTTGAGTGTGCGGGCGCTGGTAATGAACCAGGGTGCGCCGCGCGAAATGGAGCGCAAAATCCGCGACGCCGCCCGCGAGGTTCCCGAAGTGAAGCACGTCGTTGGCATGCAAACCACCATGGTGGGCTCCGACAAAGTGCTGGCTAACATCGACGTTCACCTAAAAGACGGCCTTAACACCGACCAAGTAGAAGAGGTGGTCGAAAAAGTGAAAGAAGCTACCGAGCAAGTCGAAGGCGTGCAAGTACACGTTGAACCCGATGCCATGGAAGACGCTCATCACGACTTCCACCAGCCTGCAAAACGTTGACAAAAGCACTATACAGGTATAATCTGATGCCTATGATTACTATCGCCGACACCGGTATGATGATGTCCTCAATGCATTGCCCTGAGTCGGTTTAAGATAGCTACAGAATGAATCACCGGCCCAGGGCCGGTTTTTTTGATTCGTTCGGTAACACGTAAGGATTTTGAACACATGTCAGGAATTGAACAATTACAAGCACACCTCGCAGCGGGTACACCGGTAATTATGGACGGCGGCTTCGGCGAATTGGTTACAGCGCGTGGCGGCAATACGACTATGCCGCTATGGGCTACGCATGAGCTACTTAAACCGGGTGGCGGCAACATCGTAGGTGGTATTCATGCCGATTATATTGACGCTGGGGCTGCAGTAATAGAAACGGGCACCTTCCGCGCCCAAGCCGAGACATTCGCCGACCATCAAACCAGGGCTGCACAGGGCGAAGACGGCCTACAGATTATTGAAGCCTGGGGCATCCCGGACCCCTCCCATTTGTCGCGGAACGCCATCCACACTGCCGGGCAGCTGGCAGTCGCAGCCCGCGAACAATCTGGAAAATCAGACATTATCATTGCCGGTTCCGTTGGCCCGATTAAAGACTGCTACACGCCAGAAGCCACGCCGAGCGACCGCGATCTTGCCGAAGCTCACGAGCGCTATATTAGGGCATTCCTAGCGAGCGGCGTTGACTTTGTAAGCATCGAAACCATCCCCACTATCCGCGAAGCCATTGCAGCAGCCAAGGCCGCAGAAGCAGCAAGCCTTCCGTACAGTGTCAGTTGGTGGGGCGCAAAGGGCGGCAGCATCGGCCATGACGAATCACTGGGAGACGGGGTGCGCGCATTAGAAAAGGCAGGTTTGATTCCCCTGTATGTCGGCGTAAACTGCGTGCCGATTGCCATTGCAGGTACATCTGTAAAGGAGCTGCGTAATAACACCGGCCTGCCTATTGCAATCAGCGCCAACGGCGATGGTGATCCCAAGCAACACAACACCTGGAAATACCAGCACGAACATAACCAACACTACGCCGAAGCGGCTAAGCGTTGGGTACAGCATGGCGCAGTGTTAGTTGGCGGCTGCTGTGGCACCACTCCCGCAACAATTAAGGGTGTTGCCGAAGCGCTCGGCCAAGCCGCTTAAGTCCTACCCGGCCGCACGCCGCCCATGCTAAAATGGCACTAAATGAAGCTGAAGCTGCACGACATAGATCTCCGAGTAATTGCGCTGCTGCGCAAATGGTTCCTGCCGCTGGCGCGCCTGGCAATTTTTGTGGTGTACTTTTGGTTTGGCATTCTTAAATTGTTGGATTTAAGCCCGGCCAGCCCGCTAGCATCGGCGCTCACCGACAAAACTATTGGCGCAGCGCACTTCGACACTGCGTTTGCTATTTTGGCCGTGTTCGAGTGTGTTATCGGCATTTTATTCTTGTTCCCAAAGATGACGCGCGTCGTCATCCCCATGCTGTTCGTTCACCTTATTGTGGTATGCTCGCCGCTTATTTTAGTGCCGCACGAAGCCTGGACGCACTTTTTAGCGCCTACGCTCGAAGGCCAGTACATCATTAAAAATCTGGTGTTAGCGGCGCTGGCCATTGGCATTGCCGCGCAAACCACGCCTTTGGCACACCGTAATAAAAAGGATTAGTCATGGACGAACCCGGCTCGCCCGCGCCAAACCCAGCGGATCAACCGAATCCGGCAAATTCGGAGCACATCCCCACCACGCCCACCAACCCAAACAAAAGCAATAAAAAGAAGATACTCATTATTGTGGTAATTGCAGTGGTGCTGCTTGGCCTCTTGGTAATGGATTGGTGGGCGGGTAGGAAGAATCCGGTTACCGTCACCGATAACGCGGCGACCAACGCGCTCGCCGCTAAGACTACTAATGAAGCGACAACTGCGAACGACGGGCATCTCACTCTGGACACCAGCAAGAACTACGGCAACAAATACGCCAATGGCTTACTACCGGTGGGCGATGGCAAGTATGATTCCGCCGCCAAGAAAGGCTACATCTACACCTGCAGTACGTACGCCAATAATCTCACCAGTGGCCAAGGCGGCGGTGCCAGTCAACGCGGGCCGTGGTTCACCAACAACAACACCGAGTACGACATCAACAAAAAGTCACACATTGCCGGAAACGTGGTGTGGCAGGCCAGCTTCAGCAATACGGTAAGCGGCGACGCGCGCACCATCGTCACCAACGACCTACCCAGCCACCACACCGGCACGTTCCCCGTGACTAGCAGCGACCCTGCCTATGCCTACGACCGCAATCCCAACACTATCAAAGGCCAGTCGCTTACCTACAGCCTGAGCGCTAACCCAACCTACGGCGATCCGCAGTGCATGGGCGGGCAAGTGGGCGTAATGCTGACCGGCGTCGCCATTTTTAACGGCTTTGACGCTGGTGGCCGCGATGCAGGAGCCTGGGAAGTGCAAGACACCTGCGACGGCCACCCCGAAAAACAGGGCGAATATCATTACCACACGCTCAGCGCCTGCATCACCGACACGAGCGTGCAAACCGTTATTGGCTACGCACTCGATGGCTTCCCCATTACGGGTCCGAAGGTGGGCGCTAATAACTATCTCACCACCAGCGACCTAGACGAATGCCACGGCATAACCAGCCAGGTCATGAAAGACGGCAAGCTTGTAACCACCTACCACTACGTTATGACGCAAGACTTTCCGTACTCCGCCAGTTGCTTCCGTGCGAAAGCCATCGACCCGCCCGGCATGCCCACGCGCCCATAGCCATGCAGCCGCAGCAATGACCCAAATCACAGCCAGCGACCTACCACGCCGGATACGCTATAATACAGAAAGAAAAAATCGGGGTGGCGACCTTTTTAAATTCACACGCGCAAGTTTACAAGCATGAGAATTTAAAAAGGTTGACAGGACCCCTCCATAATATTTATCGCAAGGAGCACGAATGGCATTATCAAAACGGACAGTAGTAACGGGCTTAGCAGGCGTCTTGCTCGGCGCGCTAATAATTCTAGGTATCCGCTTCATAACCTATCAGCCAGAGCACGTCCACTACCACGCCAACTTCGCCGTATACATCAACGGCCAACGCGAAAAATTCGCCAGCCCTTTCTACTATCAAGAAGTCGGCGGCGGTAGCTGCGACGCCGACGGCATCACCACCCCTGTTGAGCGTACGCACATGCACGACAACGTAAACGACGTGGTGCACGTGCACGACCACGCCGTAACCTGGGGCAACTTCTTCGAGAACCTGCGCTGGGCCGTAACCGATACCGTTATCAAAACGCCACAAAACGTATACGTTGCCGATGACGATCACCCCATTACCTTTATGGTGAACGGTCACGAAATCCAGGACATTAGCACCGAAGTTATTCACGACCGCGACCGCCTGCTGGTAGACTTTGGCGCCACGAGCGACGCCACCCTGCAAAAAGAAGCTAAATCGGTAAGCAGCAGCGCCATAAAGTACGACACCGGCCACGATCCAGCCGCCTGCAACGCCAACACCAAGCCCACGCTAAAAGACCGCCTCAAGCACTTGCTGTAAGTGCGGACGCTCTTTTAGACCGGGCTAGAGGGCGCTACACGCTGGCTAAAATAATCGCTTGCTTGATCTCTTTTTCGAGCGAGTCGCCGTACCGCTCCAGATCGTTGGCGGTCACCCAGGCATATTCCTGATGTTCGTCGCTCAACACCACTTCATCTGGCTTGCCGTGTGCTTTACAGAGGAAGAATATGGCCACAATGTGCTTCAACTCGCCCTCGGGCTTGGCGAACCATTCGTCTACATGGATTACTTTGCCTACTTCCAGATCGGTGATGCCGGTTTCTTCCTGAGTTTCGCGGCGCAAGCCATCTTCCAGCTTCTCGCCCTTTTCTAAGCGGCCGCCAACGGCTTGCCAGCGTTCGCCTTCGCGCAATATCAAAAACTTGCCATCTTGGTTTTGTATAACTGCTTTGACTGCTACTTGGCTATCCATAAAACCATCATACGCCATGTTGCAATTTAGTAAAAACTGGTATGATGCATACGATGCGGTGGCCGAGAATAGGCGCTGGCTTGCAAAGCCAAACACGGCAGGTTAATGTCTGTCCCGCATCTCCAACACTTACTTATGACAGCACAAGACTCCATACAATCAGCACTCAATAAGCTCAAACAACCGGTTGAGTTGCCGCAGCCTAAAAACGAGGCTGAGTTAATTGATACTATTTTCAAGCTCCTAACTTCCAAAAAATTCCGCAAGTATTCGCTTACGGAGGAATATGCCGCGCACATCAGAAATGCCATTACCGAGAACGTGCGAGCTAGCCAACCCATCAATCTGACGTTTTTGGGCGGCTGCTACAAGCTGTGGCGGCTAGACGAGGCACCGGAATCCGATTGGGCAGAACTGTTTGCTGGCATGTATTACTCGCGCTGGCTAAAGCCCGTGTGTGCAATATACGAGCCGGGCGTATGGTTCGATTTCTTCCTCGACGACATCATCGTTTCGCGAATCAACAACCTGCCAGAAAGCGATGTGGAAGCGTACCGAACAAGCCGTCAAAATGTGCTGGATTTCCTGAAACCGTACCAGCCCAGCAACTTCAACATGACGTTAACCGGCATAAGTAGTTTATTTAAAACGCGCGACGAGTACGAACAAAAGTTAGAGCAAGCTATCCAAAAACTCTCGTCTGAACTACCGGGTGGCCTACCAGAATTATCTGAAGCCGACCTAGCAACTACTGCCCTCAACGTAAAAGCCACTCCCGAACAGCTCGCCGACCCCAAATGGCGTGAAAAAGTAGAACTTGTACACAGTGCCTACATGATGGTAAAAGGGGCAACTGGCTACTCCGCGCCCGCCAGTAAAATCCGCGTGTTCACCCAGCCGTTCCCGAATGGCACTTGCATAGCCGTCGGCACTACAAAAGATTCAATCGCCAAATTCTGGGTGAGTGTTGGCGCTTTGCAACCCCGCGGCGAAGACCTCAGGCAGTTAGTATTGTCGCCCAAACAACTCGAGGCCGCCACATTCAACTGGCAAGATGTGCACCTGGAAGGCCTCAAGGGCAAAAACTTCTCTAAAATCCGCGTTTTGGAACCATAATATATTACAAGCGGGGCGAGTTCACAACCGCAGAACCAGCAGCGCCAGCCGCCTGTTGTTTGCGGGCTAACGCGCGCTCGGTGATTGTTTCAGCCGGAACGCCAGAGCGTGCGGCCAGTATTTCAACCAACGGCTGGGCGTGGCGGTTCTCGACGGGCATGGCACGGTAGCCATTTGCCCCAAAGAATTTACCAAGGTCTGCGACATTAGGCGCACGGCCTACAATAACCGAACCGTTTGGCGGGCAAGCTACGAAGTCGCCAGTCTCTCGCACAATACCAGCCCAACCGGTGCGTTCTGCGGCAATTTCGGCTTGGCGCTTCTGCGCATGTGTGTTCACATCGCGGAGTGCGGCTGACGCCTGCCGACGCGCCTGTTCCTCGTTCCGTTTGTCGGCAGCCATGTCTAGGAGCTGTTCTTTGGTTAGGCTGGGAGCTACACCCGCTTGTTTCTTACCGTGGGCAACTGCCTCCTCACCGTGGAAGTCGGGATGGCGGGCGTCAAGTACATCAAGAGACGCGTCCCTGGTGGTCTTTGAATTTTCATACCTAGCGTCAGTTGGCCAAGCCGTGCGGTGCTCTGGCAGCGTAATATCAACGACGCCTTCCGCTTGGCCCATCCAGTAAGAAGACGCGACCGTACTACCTTGGGCGAGTGCTTCGTGCAGCTTGGTTACGGGGTTAACTTCAGGTGTTGGTACTGTAAGCTCGTGCATAAAATCCACCTCAATGAATTAAAACATTATATCATAAATACAGATAAAATGCAATAATCTTGCTGCTCATAGCCATACTATGAGTGTAGCCGCCTTATTTCACGCCAAAGAAAAAAACCATTATTCAGGTTAGCCGTAGCTGGATTAAAAGAGGTCGGGAACGAGCAAGTAGCTTGCGTGATAGGTTTTCACCGCAGGCCCTTGGGGCTATAATGGAGCCTATAAACAAGCGATGGGCATACAATGAACAAAAACAACACGGCACCTGCAAAACTAACGCGACGCCCGCCGTTTTATAAGCGCAAGGGATTTTTATGGCCAGTGGGCGTAGTGCTCGGCCTATCTGTTGCTATCTTGCTACTGTTTGAGCTAAGCCCGGTGCCAGGCGCTCTGCTGGTGCGCTTCACGTTCACCCAGAATGATAAGCAATCGCTCGCCGCTCTGCAGAAATACACGCCCAGTACGCCAATCACCACTTTTGCCAACCAGCAATATACCCCGCACAACCACCGCGCACTGTTAGACGTATATGTTCCCAAATCTGCCGAACAATCCGACACACAGCTACCGGTGGTGATTTGGACGCATGGCGGCGCCTGGGTGTCGGGCGACAAGGCGAACGTCGCGCCCTATTTTAAGCTGCTGGCATCTAAAGGCTTCGTAGTGGTTTCGGTTAATTACACGCTTGCGCCCGAAAAGAAATATCCCGCCCAAATTTTTGAGTTGAATGACGCGCATGCCTACGTTTTAACAAATGCCGCACGTTTTCACATTAACCCCAACAAATTTTTCATTGCTGGCGATTCTGCGGGTTCGCAGCTTACCAGCCAAATGGCCGCGCTCATTACAAATCCGATGTATGCGAAAGCGCTCGGCATAACGCCAGCATTGAGTCCGCAACAACTAGCCGGTGCTATTTTATTCTGCGGCATTTACCAAATGAAGGGCCTCACCGAGGCCGATCCCAACCTGCCAAAGCTCATCAGTTGGGGCGACGACCAAGTAGTGTGGGCGTTTAGCGGCACTCGCAATCACGACAGCCCCATTATTCGCCAAATGTCTCCTTACTTTTACGTAACAAAAGATTTTCCCACCACGTTCATTAGCGGCGGCAATGGCGACCCGCTCACCGACAAACAATCGAAGCCGCTGGCTCAGAAGCTTAACAAGCTCGGCGTGCCGGTGACCTCACTATTCTACGCTAAAGATCACCAGCCCAGCCTCCCGCACGAATATCAATTCAACCTCGATAATACCGACGGCCAGCAGGCGCTGGCGCAGCTTGTACAATTCCTCCAGAAGGAGCAGGACTAACTTTACAGTGCGGCTGTGATCCCAATCATAGAAGATTTCTGCAATCTGGCGGAAACTAGTTATTGGGAGGGACAAATGCAACATTACATACTTACCAGACGACACCCGATGCGGGCCAAGCTTTCGCCAGATTTACCAAGCGAGCCGAACCGCGACTGGGAACGCAAAGCACGCACCTTACGCATCCGTCGCGAACGACTTCTGAAACAGCAGCGCCGGTTGCATGGGTAGTGGGGTTTACCCTGGGTGAAAAATAGCACCGCTCGTTTTGGGCGGTGCTATTTGTTGGCCAGAAGGTTAGCTCCAGCCAAAGGCCTTGCTCAGAATCCACAGCGCAAACGCAATG
>Ga0070667_100002151_pt1 | contig 17357 bp, 13 predicted proteins | sample KBSS33metaG_FD_64659 | JGI IMG/M metagenome (GOLD analysis project Ga0070667, IMG submission 64659) | Switchgrass rhizosphere microbial communities from Kellogg Biological Station, Michigan, USA - KBS S3-3 metaG | ecosystem: Host-associated > Plants > Roots > Rhizosphere > Soil ... | reverse complement strand
ATACGCCGGCTGCGTCAGCTCGGCCAACGCCTTCGGCACGCTGCGCGCCGACGTCGGCACGATGACGACGAGCGCGTTGGCGACGACGTCGCGGCGCTGCGCTGCCTGGACGATGCCCTGGCTCTGCGCCTGGTCCATCGTCTCCTCGTCGGCGCTGACGAAGACGTCGACCGGCGCCCCGCCCTTGGCGATCTGCTGCAGCAGTGCCCCCGACGGGCCGAAGTTGAACACCACCTGGGTGCCCGGCTGGGCGGCCTCGAACATCGGCCCGAGTTCCTTGAACGCGTTGGTGAGGCTCGCCGCCGCCGAGACGGTGAGGTCGGCCGCGTGCGCGCCGGCCGCGGCGACCGCCAGCATGACGGCGACGAAGGCGGCACGTCGCCACGGGGCGGGCGGACCAGGATGCATGGGTCAGCGCTCCGATTCGGGATATAACACTTTATACGACGACCTCGCTGCCCGCGACAGGGCACGCACCGAGGCGTTCCCCGAGACATCGTCCACCATGGGCGCGACCGATGTATACCTGATGTGATTGCGCCGCCGCGTGCGGCCGACCGCCTCGGCGCAGCGCCGCGGCGTTGCCGGTGGCACGCATAGACTCGGTGCCTCGTCCCCTGCAGCAAGCGGCGCGCGAAACGACATGACCGCCTCCGATCACTCCGGCAGCCACGCGGCGGCGACCACCGCGCCGCGCGACGTCCGCATGCGCGGCTTCAGCCGCCGCGCCGAAGTCGGCGACGTCTGGCAGTGGATCGATGCGCACGCGACTGCGTTGCCGCCGGAGACGGTCGCGATCGACGACGCCTGCGGCCGCGTCCTCGCGCGCGACGTCGTCGCGACCGCCGACGTTCCAGCGTTCGACCGCGCCGCGATGGACGGCTACGCGGTCCGCGGCGACGAGACGACGGGCGCCGGCGACTACAACCCGCTCGCGTTTCGCGTCGTCGGCCGCGCGCTGCCCGGGCAGCCGTTCGCAGGGACCGTGCGCGAAGGCGAGGCGGTGCGGATCATGACCGGCGCACCGCTGCCCGCAGGCGCCGACGCCGTCGTGCCGGCCGAGTACGTCCGCGACACGCCCGACGGCATCGAGACGTCGATGGCGTTCGGCCCCGGCAAGCACGTCGGCCGCACCGGCGAGGACATCGCCAGCGGCGCGACGGTGCTCTCGGCCGGCCGGCGGCTGCGGCCGCAGGACGCCGGCGTGCTGGCGTCGCTCGGCATCGACCGCATCGACGCGATCGCGCGGCCGCGCGTCCGCCTCGTCGTCACCGGCAACGAGGTCGTCGCGCCCGGCCGCTCGAAAGGCACCTACGACATCTACGACGCCAACTCGGCGATGCTGCGCGGCCTCGTCGCGCGCGACGGCGGCGTGCTGCAGGCGCACGTGCGCGCGGGCGACGAGCCCGCGGTGATCCGCGACGCGCTCGTCGCCGCCGGCGCCGACGTCGTCCTCGTCTCGGGCGGCTCGAGCGTCGGCACCGAGGACCACGCCCCGCGGCTGCTCGCCGAGGTCGGCGAGCTCGCGATCCACGGCGTCGCGATGCGGCCGTCGAGCCCGGCCGGATGCGGCCGCGTCGGCGCGACGCTCGTCTTCCTGCTGCCGGGCAACCCGGTCTCGTGCCTGTGCGCGTACGACTTCTTCGCCGGCCGCGCGATCCGCATGCGCGGCAGCCTGCCCGCGCAATGGCCGTATCCGGAGCGGCGCGCACGCGTCGCCCGCAAGATCGTTTCGGCGATCGGCCGCGTCGACTACTGCCGCGTGCGCTTGCGCGACGGCGAAGTCGAGCCGCTGGCGCTGAGCGGCGCGTCGGTGCTGTCGTCGACGACGCGCGCCGACGGCTTCGTCGTCGTCGCCGCCGACAGCGAAGGTCATGCGCCGGGCAGCGACGTCACCGTCCATCTCTACGACGCCTGCTGACGTGGCGGAACTGACTGCGCGCACCGAATCGCCCGCCGCCGACGGCCGGCAGACGCAGTTCCTGAGCGTCATCACCCGCGACGAGGCGACGGCGCGCTTCCGCAGGCATCTCACGCTCGCGCCCCTCGGCGACGAGACGGTGTCGCTCGCGGATGCGCTCGACCGCGTGCTCGCCGTCGACGTCGTCGCCGGCGTCGACGTGCCGGGCTTCGACCGCTCGAACGTCGACGGCTTCGCGGTGCAGGCGAGCGACACGTTCGGTGCCGGCGAAGAGGACCGTCGCGGCCTGGAGCTCAACGCCGAGGTGCTGACCCCCGGCATGGTCGCGCGCGAGACCGTGAGCGCAGGACGCGCGACCGTGATCGCGACCGGCGCGATGCTGCCGCGCGGCGCCGACGCCGTCGTCATGGTCGAGCACACCGAAGTCGTCGCCGCCGGCCACGGCGCGCGCACGGTCGAGATCGGCCGCGCCGTGACGGCGGGCGAGAACGTCAGCTACGCCGGCACCGACATCGCGCGCGGCGAGACGGTGCTGCGCGCCGGCCAGGTGCTGACGTCGCGCGAGATCGGCGTCCTCGCCGCGATCGGGGTCGCCGCGGTGCGCGTCTGCCGCCGGCCGCGCGTCGCGATCCTCTCGACCGGCGACGAGATCGTGCCGCCGGGCGCGCCGCTGCCGCTCGGCGCGATCTACGACTCGAACGCCGCGATCATCGGCGCAGCGGTCGCCGAGCTCGGCGGCGAGGCGGTGCAGCTCGGCGTCGTCCGCGACGACGAGGACGCGCTCAGCGCGGCGCTGACGCGCGCACTCGAGCACGACGTGGTTCTGCTCTCGGGCGGCACGTCGAAGGGCGCAGGCGACCTGTCGTACCGGGTCGCGAGCCGCCTCGGCGACCCAGGCATCGTCGCGCACGGCGTCGCGCTCAAGCCCGGCAAGCCCATCTGCCTCGCGGTCAGCCACGGCAAGCCAGTCGTCATCCTGCCCGGGTTTCCGACGTCGGCGATCTTCACCTTCCACGAGTTCGTCGCGCCGGTGATCCGCGCGTTCGCGGGCCTGCCGCCGGAGCGGCGGGCGACGGTGACGGCGACACTGCCGATGCGCGTCAACTCCGAGCGCGGCCGGACCGAGTATCTGCTCGTCGGCCTCGTCGAAGGCGACGGTCGGCTGAGCGCGTATCCGATGGGCAAGGGATCGGGGTCGGTGACGACGTTCAGCGGCGCCGACGGCTTCATCACGATCGACCAGCACACCGAGATCGTCGATGCCGGCGCCGAGGTCGACGTGCAGCTGCTCGCGCACGGGCTCGAGCCCGCCGACCTCGTGATCGTCGGCAGCCACTGCGTCGGCCTCGACGCGATCGTCGGCCGCCTGATCCGCGAAGGCATGCGGCCGAAGGTGCTCTACGTCGGCAGCATGGGCGGCGCCAAGGCGGCACAGCGCGGCGAGTGCGACGTCGCGAGCGTCCACCTGATGGATCCGGCGACCGGCGACTACAACCGCCACCTTCTCGGCCGCACCTTGACGCTCGTCCCCGGCTACCGCCGCATGCAGGGCATCGTCTTTCGCAGCGGCGATGCGCGCTTCGCCGGCAGGACAGCGAACGACGCGGTGCAGGCCGCCCTCGCCGACCCCGAGTGCACGATGGTCAACCGCAACGCCGGCAGCGGCACGCGCGTGCTGATCGACCGGCTGCTCGGATCGCGCAGGCCCCCCGGCCACGGCGTGCAGACGAAGTCGCACAACGCCGTCGCCGCCGCGGTGCACCAGGGGCGCGCCGACTGGGGCGTCGCGATCGACACCGTCGCGCGCCAGTACGGTCTCGCGTTCATCGCGCTGCAGGAAGAGCACTACGACTTCATCGTGCCGACCGCGAAGCTCGAGCGGCCCGCGGTGAAGGTGTTTCGCGCGCTGCTCGCCGACGAGGACGTGCGCGACGAGCTGACGCGGCTGGGCTTTCGCCTGTAGGGCGCCATCGTGGGCGCCGGCTGCACCGAAGAAGCGGTCGCCGGCGGCGTCGCGCTCAAGCTGTGGACGCGCGGCGTTCCGGTCGAGGACGGAGCGAAGCGCCAGCTCGCCAATGCGGCGCGCCTGCCGATCGTCTTCCGGCACATCGCGGCGATGCCCGACGTCCACTTCGGCATCGGCGCGACGGTCGGCTCGGTGATCGCGACGGTCCGGGCGATCATCCCGGCCGCGGTCGGCGTCGACATCGGTTGCGGAATGATCGCCTGCAAGACGACGCTCACCGCCGCGGACCTGCCCGACAACCTGGCGCCGCTGCGCGCCGCGATCGAGCGCGCGGTGCCGCACGGCCGCGCGCCGCGCGGGCGCGATCCGGGCGCGTGGAGCAAGGTGCCGGCGTCGGTCGACACCGCGTGGGCCGGGCTCGAGCCCGAGTTCGCCGAGCTCTGCCGCGACCATCCCGGGCTGGCGAACACCAACCACCGCGCGCACCTCGGCACGCTCGGCACCGGCAACCACTTCATCGAGGTCTGCCTCGACGAGCAACGCGCAGTGTGGTTCATGCTGCACTCCGGCTCGCGGGGAGTGGGCAACGCGATCGGCACGCGCTTCATCGAGCTCGCGAAGGAGGACGCGCTGCGCAACGAGGCGAACCTTCCCGACCGCGACCTCGCCTACTTCGAGGAGGGCTCGCGCCACTTCGCCGACTACGTCCGCGCGGTCGGCTGGGCGCAGAAGTTCGCGCGCGTGAACCGCGACGTGATGATGCGCCGCGTCGTCGAGGCCGCGAAGACGGTCATCGGCAAGAGCTTCCAGAGCCACGTCGAAGCAGTGAACTGCCACCACAACTACGTGCAGCGGGAACGTCACTTCGGCGAAGACGTCTTCGTCACGCGCAAGGGCGCGCTGAGCGCGCAGGCGGGCGAGCTCGGCATCATCCCGGGCAGCATGGGCGCGCGCAGCTACATCGTGCGCGGCAAGGGCAACCCCGAGAGCTTCGCGTCGTGCGCGCACGGCGCCGGCCGGACGATGAGCCGGGGCGAGGCGAAGCGCCGCTTCACGCTCGCCGACCATCGCGTCGCGACCGCAGGCGTCGAGTGCCGCAAGGACGCCGGCGTCATCGACGAGACGCCGGCGGCGTACAAGGACATCGACGCGGTGATGGCGGCGCAGAGCGACCTCGTCGAGGTCGTGCACACGCTCAAGCAGGTCGTCTGCGTGAAGGGCTAGCGCAGAGCGAGAACCCGACGTCGTCGCGCCGCGAAGGCCCCTGCGTTCTTGCGGGCTCTGGTCGCGGTCGCCTGCTCCGATTGACCGAGAATCCACGCGTACGCCGCCAGGGGGATCAGATGCCCAAGTACCCGCTCACCGTCGCAGCGAAGCGAGGCACCGCGCTGCGCGATCGCGATCGCGACGGCGACGCGGTCGCGCCGGTCGCGCCCGTGCCGACGGGCTTCCTCAGCTTTCGCTATTCGTCGACGGTCGTCTCGTCGCAGGGCGGCCGCACCCACGTCAAGGCCAGGCGCGTCGCGTTCGAGGACGGCACGCTGAGCAACGAGTCGTTCGAGGGCGAACTCGACGGCCGCGCGCACGAGGATGCGGTGCGGCGCGCGCAGCAGCAGGTGCTCGAGGACGCTGCGCCGCTGCTGCGTGTGCTGCGCTGGATGCTGCCGATGCGTTAGTCCGCCACTGCCCCGACAAGGCGAGACGGCCGGGATGTCGGAGCCATTTCCGTTTCCCTCGCGACGGGCCCGGCGTCCGGCCTACTCCGCGTGCCCGGCAAGCGCCGTCACTTCGCCGCGCACGGCCAGGCCCTGGGACGTCCACACACGATGTCGCGCATGACCTCGGCTCTCTCCAGATACTCCTGATGCGCTCGTCGCGGATCCTCGATCTTTCCGAAATACGTATCGGCATTCGACACGATGACGTCGACGACCTCGTAGTTCGGACCGGTCGGAAGCCGCTCGACGTAGGGCAGGAGGGTGAAGGAGAGGACGTCGTTCGGATCGCTGAACGCGATCGCTCGCAGCTTGGGCGATTTCCGGGCGACGGCAAGCTCGCCCAACGGATCGGCCGGGAAGCGAGGCTCCGTCGCCGGCTGAAGGCTCGTTCCTCGCACGCTGATCGGCGTGTCCGCCAATGACAGAGCAGGCAGCTGGTTGGCGGCCATGAACACCTCGGTCAAAGCCGCGGCGATCGCAGCCGCCGCCGCCCCGACGTCGCGGTCCTTCGACATCTTTCCGTAGAGAAGGCTGTCGAAGACGATCTTGCTGCCGAGGCTTTCGGTGATCACGACCAGCGGAGCCTTGCTCGCCGCGGCGGCATCGGTGATCGTCCGGCTCGTCGATCCCGCGCCTCTGCCCGAGGTCGCGCGGGCGAAGAGAAGCGCGCGCAGCATCTCCTGAACGATCGCCAGGCGTGCCTGTCCCTGGTAGACCAGCATGTCCGAAAGGCATTCATCGAGCAGCCAGTTCTTGGTCGCTGCGTTGACGTCCGCACGCACCCAAGGATATTCGTAAGGCTTCGGATCGGTGCGTCCGACACACGATCCGGACTTCACCGACTGGTCGTAGCACAGCGTCCCCTTGGCACGTCGCGTGAGGCCCGACCAGACGATGGCGTTGACGTTGACGATCCGGCCGTCGACCTCGAATCGCGCCTGGTGCACCTTGATCTCGTCGAGCGGCTCGTCGTTCGGTGGCGCGGCATACGACGCCGTGGCGTTCAACGACCGGGCGATCGCATCGATGGTCCGCTGCGCCCACTCGCGGCCGTGATCGCACATGCCGTGCACCGCGAAGACGTCCAGCGCTGCTCCGGTGTCCTGCGTTCGGATGATGGTTCCGAGCCCTTCGAACGAGCTCGTCGTCGGGCGGTACTCGTGGCCTGGGTCGTAGGGCGTCGCGCACGCGGAGCACAGGGCTGCAATCAGGAGCGATGTCCCACCGACGGTGCGCAAGGTCATGGTCGCCTCCAGTCAGCGATGCCCGGCAGCCCGGAGCACGGTTTCGAGCCATCCGGCGAGCATTGTGAGTTCTCCGCTCGCGCGTCATCATTCCGAAAGGGGAGAGCCGACTCGGCGGACGTGAATACGCTCAAGCGCCGCTCCGGTTCGACGAGCGCGCGAAGGGAGACCTCATGGCAGCGAAGAAGAGTGAGCCTGCCTCCGCCGGCAAGGCGCGTCGACAGGCGCTTGCGGCGGATCCGTTCTTGGCGAACCTGCAGAAGATCGACCATCTCGTCGTTCTCATGCTGGAGAACCGCTCGTTCGATCACCTGCTCGGCTACCTGAGCCTGCCAGGCGGGCGAAGCGACGTGGATGGCCTCGAGGGAACGGAGACCAACGACTATCGCGAATCGCCCGGATCGCCGCCCGTGACCGTCAAGGTGCACCATCTGCCGTCGACCGCGCTCGGTCGCAAGCAGGACCCCTGCCACTCCGGCGGCTGCGTCGATGCTCAACTCTCGATGAACAACGGTGGCTTCGTCCAGAACTACCGCGACACCCATCCCGGCGACGCCGACCCTGGTCTGGTGATGGGCTACTACGACGCCAGCGACCTCCCCGTCTACGACTTCCTGGCCACTGAATTCGCGATCGCCGATCGCTGGTTTTCTTCCGTCCCCGGTGCGACGTGGCCCAATCGCCTCTACATGATCAGCGGCAAGGCCGCAGGAAGTCGTGACAACAAGACCGTGCCGCTCTATCGGAACAGGTCTTGGCTTCGCCATCTCGACGCCGCGGGAGTCTCGTGGAAGGGATACGGAGACAACCTCCAGGGGCATCTGACCCTGCGTTTCGGCGACGAGAACTACCGCTCGTCGTCCAACTATGAGCCTTTTGACGGAACCTACGGCTTCGTTCGTGATGCCGCGAACGGGACGCTGCCGTCCGTGTCGCTGATCGACCCGGTCTTCTTCAAGAACGATGATCATCCGCCGGGGGACGTGGCCAAGGGGCAGCTGCTGGTGGCGCACGTCTACGACGCGCTCGCGAAGAATCCGGCCGCCTGGGCGCGAACGCTCCTGGTGGTGGTCTACGACGAGCACGGCGGCTTCTACGATCACGTCCGCCCCGAGCCCGCCGCGGACGACGATGTGAACTTCGCGCGCTACGGCGTTCGCGTTCCGGCGATCTTCGTCGGACCGTATGTACCTGCCGGGCGGTGCTTCAAGACGGTCTTCGACCATGCATCGCTGGTCAAGACCATTCTCCTGCGATTCTGTGAGAGGAACGGCGCGATCCCCGACATGGGCAAGCGGGTCGCCGCTGCGACCCACTTGGGAGAGGTCCTGTCGGAAGCGGTCGCGCGGCCAGCCGAGAGCCTGCCGGTCGCGGCGGTCAAGAAGCTGACACTCCGCCACGAGCAGCTGACCCTCGCCGAGTTCGCCAAACCCGCCGAAGCGCACCCGGTTTCCGAGGACGAGGCCGCGATCATTCGTGCGACCAAGCAGTTGCAGGCTTCCTTCGCAACGCGGATGCAGACCACGACCAAGCGGGCAATCCCGCTGCGTCCGCGCGCATCCGAGCGCGGCAAGGCGAGCAAAGCGCGCAGTGGGACGAAGGCGTCGGCGAAGACCAGCCGTCGGCGCGCGTAGACACGAGCCACCATGTGGTCGGCCATGAGATCGACGGCGGTCGGCTTTCTCGTCGCGATCAGCGGCTGCGCGTCTCCTGTCGATACTGAAACGTCAGCACAGACGTTGCTTCGCCTTCAAGCCGAGTTGTACGCCCGGGCGATCGCCGGACCCAAGGGGAGTGATCTGCACGTTCGCCGCTACGAGCTCGAGCGCATCAAGTGGGCGCCAGGCCGCTTCGCCGCTGGCGTCGGACGGACGGACATCACGCCGCCCCCTGGGTTCCCGACCGGCGGCGACGGTCCGGCAGGCAATCTGGCAAGGGGGTACTGGACGCGCCTGCACGCGCGAGCATTCTTCTTCGCCGATCCGTCCGGAAGAGTCGTCGTGCTGGCGACGGCCGACCTGTTCGCGATCCCAGGAGGACTGACCGCGAAGGTCGCGGAGTGCGTCGGTCAGAACGCGATCGCCAAAGGCATCACGATCCCTCCCGAGGCGATCACGATCGCGGCGACGCACACGCACCAGGGGCCGGGCAACTTCATGACCGCGAGCGCCTACAACCAGTTCGCTTCCAAGTTCGGTGGCTTCAGCCTGCCACTGTTCGAGTTTCTCGTGGCCCGGATCTGCGCTGCGATCGACCAGGCGGTGGACGACGCGCGCGCGGATGGTTCCGTCGATCTGTATCTCCGCACCACGCGGGCAGACCGGCTGCAGATGAATCGGTCGCCCTTCACCTTTCTGATGAACGCCGACAGTCAGAAGCTGATGAACGACTTCCACGACCGAGACCCCCGGTGCGAGCGGGTCGTGTCGCGAGGAGAGGCGGCCGAACCGACGACGTGGACGCTGCCCGGATGTCCCCGGCTTCGCGCGGCCGATCCGACGCTGATCACCCTCGAGATCCGTCGCAGCAACGAACGGGTCGGGGTGCTCGCATTCTTCGCGATGCATCCGACGGTGCTTCACCCGGACGCACCTGTCTACAGCGGCGATTTTTCCGGCGTTGCCGTCAGCGATCTCGAGCGCGAGTTCGAGGCCGGCGGCGGCCGCCCGGTTGTCGTCGGATTCTTCAACGGCGCGGAGGGCGATGTCGTCGCGCGACGAGACGTTCGCGACCTGCGCGAAGTGGTCCAGGTGGCGCACGCGTTCGAAGACCACGTCAGACGAGCGCTCGGTCTGCGAACGCCCGCGATGGAATCGCCCGCCATCGTGGTCCGCGCGGACGCGGTGGGCCCGGCGGGTGAGTGCGACGACGCCGCCGGCACCGGCCGGCGTGTGGCGCTGGCGAAGGCGCCCGTGTTCGGTGCCGCAGGTCTCGGTGGTGGCGAGGACGATCGGACGTCGCTGTACGCACTTGGCTTTCGCGAAGGCGTTCGCTACCTGGCGCGGGACGGCCAGGGCCCCAAACTTCCCGGACTCGACTCGTCGCTCCTTCCGCAGATCCGGCTGACGCACATCGTTGCGCCGCCACGTGCATTCATGGACGAACTGCCGCTGCGGTTCATGCGAATCGGCGGCTTGACGCTGGCCTCGATTCCAGGCGAGGCCAGCACGGCGGTCGGGGTCGATGTCAGGCGCCGGCTGCGGCACGACCTTGCGCCGGTGGCGATCATCGGTCTGGCGAACGAGTACAGCAGCTATGTCGCGTCCGCCGACGAATACGGTGCGCAAGACTACATGGCGGCTTCGACGATCTGGGGACCGTTCGAAGCGACCGTGCTGGCCTGCCGGCTCCAGCAGCTGGCCGATGCGAGGGACGGGCCGATCAGCGAGTCAGCGACGATCTCCGCCGGAGGTCGGACTTACTCCCCCGGAGCGCCGCCGCTTCTCGACTTCGGTCCGCTTGCCGTCGGCGAAGCGCGCGCTGCACCGGAAGAGGAGCTCGAGCACGTCCTCCTCACCAAGGATGGAGCGCCCGCAAGGACCCTTCACTCCGTGCTGTGGCAGGAGCAGGTCGTGCCTCCCGATGTCTTCAAGGCGGCACAACGTCGAACCATCCAGATTCAGATCCGGCGCGACGGCGTCTGGACTGCGCGGACGGTTCCTGTTCGAACGTCCGTGCGAGGCGACGGTGTCGACGCCGCTCGCGTTGCCCAGGTTGTCGACGACGACTCGGGGACCGGATTCCTGAGCCTGCTGCGACAGTCGCCGGCGCTGGACGGGACATGGGGGCAAACGTTGGATTGGCAGACGTTCTGGGTCGCACCCGTGCTGTCGGAAGACCCGCTGCCGCCCGGTCCTTATCGTTTCGAGGTGAGGACGCAGGACTTCAATGGCGTCGTCAGCATCTGTCACTCGGCGGAATTCCAGTGGACGCCGGATTCCGTTCAGACTCGACCCGCCGCCCTGAACTGCGTTCCGTCGTTGCGCTGACGTCCTGGCGCGAAGCGACGTGTCGATGGGGCATGCATGATGAAGATGCCTGCCCCACTCACCTTCCGCCTAGGGCCAACTCGCGTTCTGCAGGACGACTCGATACCCGTCCGGGTCTGCAAATGTCCTGCCGCGGGCCGACCAGTACGGGTTCGACGATGCGACCTCGAGAAACCCGACGGCGACGAGGAGCGCGCACCTGTGCTGCCATTCGTGCACGGACGGCAGATACAGAACGACTAGATCCTCGGCAGAGGGACCGGGCGCAGCGTCTCCGACACGCTTCACGGTGAACTCGAAGTGGTACGGCGCCTCTGCGTCACCGACCATCGCACCGTCGAACCCCTCGTGATCTGCGAACGTCGCCAACACCTTCCAGCCGATCCCGTCGCAATACATGCGCACGGACCTGGCGAGATCGGTCACCGGACGGGCGATTCTCAGGTGCTGGAGCACCGGCCGCGCAGTGACGTCGGCGGCCATGGGGCGTGGCGTGCCCGTCGCACGCAAGCCGCCGAGGCGCTTGGCAAAGACGATGCTGCTGTAGCCGACCGGATGGTCGGTGACCTCGGCTCGGCGCACATAGCCGTGCCTTTCATAGAAGCGCGGCGACTGGAAGCTGTGCGAGGCCAGCAGCACGACGGTGCAGCCCTTCGCCTCCGCGTGGTCCTCGGCTGCCAGCAACAGCGCGCTGCCCAGCCCGCGCGCGCGCAGCGGTTCGCTTACCCAGAGGTGCGAAACGTAGCAGCAACCGGCCCAGGTGTAGCCGGAAATGCCGGCGACGATGGCGCCAGCGGCGTCGCGCCGTGTCGCCGCGAAGCGCTCGCCGTCGTCGCGCGACGTGGCACTGGCGTTGAACTCGTAGATGCGATCACCGAGGAACCGATCGATCGCGCCCGATTCGTCGGCATGAACCTCGATGGCGATCGGGTGCGGCGCGGACATCGGGCGTCAGGTCGGTGCTGCGCGGCGGTCGAACGCAAGCTGCGCGAGCGCCTGGATCTTCTCGATCTCTGCCGCCGCGCGCGCGAGGAAGATGCGAAAGATCGAGTCGACGAGCAGGTCGTCGCCGCGCGGCTTCGAATCGAAGAACGCGAGGTGCCCGAGCATCCGGCCGTCGCTGGCCACGATCGGCAGCCCCAGGAACGATTCGACGCCCTTCTCGCGCGGGAACATGCGCGAGACGCCCTCCGGATGAAAGCATGCCCTGCCCTCGCCGACGACCTCGGCGCAGGGCGTGCCGTCGAGCGCGTACTCGAAGTTGGCGGTGTGTCCTTGCGACTTCGACCACACGGCGAGCGTGCGCACGCGCGTCACCGGCTCGTCGGCGCATTCGGTGACGAACACGCGGTCGACCTCGAGCGCACGCGCGAAGTGGCGCACCATCGCGCGGAAGAATTCGTCGCCGAACGCGCCCGCGGTGCCTTCGGCGACGGCATCGAGGACAGTCTGCACGCGCTTGAGCCGGGTCACGTCCGTGTCGAGACCGACCAGCCGGTACGGGCTCCCGTGCTCGTCGCGCAGCGCGATGCCGCGCGAAAGCACGTTGCGAACGCTGCCGTCGCGGTGGAGCAGCCGCAACTCGTGCTCGAACCGCGCTTCGGTCCCGGCGAGATGGCGTGCGATGGCGGCGTCGACCGCAGCGCGGTCATCGGGATGGACGCGCTCGCGCCATGCCACCCGGTCGTGCCCGATGTCGGCGGGGACGAATCCGAGCATGCCCAACCAGCGCGGCGAAAACTCCATCGTGCCGGTCTTCAGATCGCACTCCCAAAGGCCGTCCTGGCTGCCGCGCAGCACGAGGAGAGTGCGCTCCTCGGCGGCCCGGCGCTCGGCATCGGCAGTGCTGCGCGCCGCATCGCTCAGCGCGGCGGCGGCGCGGTGCGTTTCCGATCGCTCTTCGGGCAACGCCAGCTTCCGAGCGAGCGCGCCGCGCTCGGCCTGCAGCTGCTGCCGCGTCGACCACAGCAGCCAGCCGACGCATGCCAGCGCCGCGACCAGCGCCGCCGGGCCTGGGCGCAGCCACAGCCAGAGCAGCGTCCCGAGCAGGCCGAGCAGCGAGGCGACAGTCATCGGGTGAACGAACATGTGCTCTCCTACGCCTCGGCCAGCGGCAGGTCGAAGCTGATCCGCGTGCCCTGGTGCTCGGTGCTGTCGATCGAGAGCGTGCCCTCGTGCAGATCGACGATGCGCCGCGCGATCGCGAGCCCGAGCCCGCCGTGTCCGCTCGTGCGTTTCGCGGCGCCGATCCGCTCGGCGCGGTAATAGCGGTCGAAGATGCCCGGCAGGTCGGCGGCGGCGATGCCTTCGCCGGTGTCGCTGACGACGAGCCGTGCCCGGCCCCGGCATGGCGACGCGTCGACCGTCACCGAGCCGCCGGCAGGGGTGTGCCGCAACGCGTTCTCGACCAGGTTGTCGAGGACCCGCTCGACGAGTCCGATGTCGGCAACGACGCGCAGCGGCGCCGCCGCCGGTGCCGCGCCGACCAGCGACTGGAGACGAACGCCGCGCCGCGCCGCGTCGTCGGCAAACTTCTGCAAGACGTCGTGCGCCAGCTCGGCGATCGGGAACTCCTCGCGTTCTGCGCACGCGTCGCCGGACTCGAGCCGCGTCAGCTCGAACAGATCGGCGACGAGACGGCCGAGGCGCTCGCTCTGGCGAGCCGCGGTCTGCAGATACGTGCGCGCCTCGGCACTGTCGAGCGACGCCTGGCCGAGCAACAGCAGCTCGAGATAGCCCTGGATCGAGGCGAGCGGCGTGCGCAGGTCGTGCGACACGTTGGCGAGGAGGTCGCGCTGCTCGCGTTCGTTGCCGGCGAGCGCGGCGGCCTGCGCCGTCAGCCGGTCGGCCATCGTCTCGACCGTCGTCGCGACCGGGGCGAGGTCGCTGCCCGCCGCACCGGCGGCAGCCAGGCGAAGCGCGAGCACGTCGCCGGTCTGCACGAAGGCATCGGCCGCGCGGCGCAAGCGCCGCACACGCGCTGCGAACACGGCCTGCATCACCGCCGCCGTGACTGCGGCGATGACGGCAGCCCCGAGCAGGAGCCAGCCGATCGCGTTGGCGTCGAGCTCAGCCACGCCGCTCCGCGAACCTGTAGCCGACGCCCCAGACCGTCTGGATGAAGTCCGGGTTGGCAGGGTCGCGCTCGATCTTGTTGCGCAGGCGATTGATGTGCGAGTTCACGGTGTGCTCGTAGCCGCTGTGGCTGTAGCCCCAGACCTGGTCGAGCAGCTGGGCCCGCGTGAACACGCGACCGGGGCTGCGCGCGAAGTACACGAGGAGCTCGAACTCCTTGGCCGTCAGCTCGACCGGACGGCCTGCAACCGACGCCTGGTGGCGATCGACGTCGATCGAAAGCCCCTCGACCTCGATCCGCGCCGACGCCGGCGACGCCGCCGCGGTCGCCTTGGCCGCAGCGAGCTGCTCGGCGCGGCGGAACACGCCCTTCACGCGGGCGGCGAGCTCGAGCATGCTGAACGGCTTGGTGAGGTAGTCGTCGGCGCCGAGCTCGAGGCCGAGCACACGGTCGAGCTCGGACGATTTCGCGGTCAGCATCAGGATCGCGGTCTGCACGTCGGCGGCGCGCAGACGGCGGCAGATCTGCAGGCCATCGAGCCGCGGCAGCATGAGATCGAGGATGACGAGGTCGTAGCGCCCGGCCTCCGCCTCGGCGAGACCGGCGACGCCGTCGTCGACGAGCCGGCACTCGCAGTCGAGCTCGCGCAGCTGCAACGTGATCAGGCGGCCGACGTCGGGGTCGTCCTCGATGACGAGAACGCGTCGCGTCACGCTGTGCCCTCCACACCGCCCTCGTCGCCGTCGGCGAGCGACCACGCGCGAAACGTGCCGAGTGCGAGGTGGCGCGCCAGCGTCGACGCGAAGTCGAATCCGGAGTCGACGTCGAGCGCCGCCGGCACTGCGAAGGCCAGCGGCCGGCCTGCGGCGAGCTCGCGCAGGAACCGATCCTCGCCGGCGCCGAGGACACGGAACTCGACCGCGAAGTCCTGCCGCGCGACGAGCGCGTGCACGCCGCCGTCGGCGAGTGAAACCGTGGCGACGGCGTCGTCGCCGGCGGCCTGGTTCGCGCGCCAGATGGCCAGCACCGGAAACGGCGACGCGACGAAGCGGGTCGCGAGCTGGAGATGCAGGCGGATCCGCGTCTGCGCTTCGGCAGCGACGCCGGCGAGCGCGGCGACGTCGAGCGTCTGCTCGTCGGCCTCGTGGTAGACCTCGTGCACGGCCCATTCGAGCGCGGCAACGTCGGCGAGGTACGGCAACGCCGCGAGCGACTCGTGCCGGCCGACGAACGCCGGCAGCAGCGAACCGAACGCGTGCAGGTCGGCCGAGGTCGAGGGGTGCCTGGCGATGTAGGCACGCGCGAGCTGGCGGAAGAAGTCGTCGCCGACCAGCCGTGCCGTCACCGGATAGACGGCGGCGAGCGCCGCAGCGAGGCCGGCGACGTGGTTGTTGCGGTAGACGTGGAGGCGCCGCTCGGCCGCGATGCCGTTCGCATCGCGCAGCAGCGCAGTGACCCGCGCGCCGCCGCCGCGTCGCAGCGCGTCGGCGACGAGCGCCTGCGTCTCAAGCAGCGAGAGCATCGTCGACCTCGAACGACGGCGCGCGCTCGAACGCGGCGAGAAGTGCGTCGGCCTTCCGCGCCTCGCCGACCAGCACCGCGAGCGGCGGCAGATCGTTGTCCCACTCGACGAGCGTCGGCACGGCGCCGAACCGCCGCAGCGCCAGCGCGTACAGCGCCCACACCTCGGCGCAGACCGGCTCGCTGTGGCTGTCGATCAGGATCTCGCCGCCCGGAACCGGCCGCCGCACGTGGCCGGCGAGGTGCAGCTCGAAGACGGCGTCGCGCGGGATGCGCTCGATGTAGTCGGCAGCGTCGAACCCGTGATTGCGGGCGCTGACGTAGACGTTGTTGACGTCGAGCAGCAGCCCGCAGCCGGTCTGCCGCACGACCGCGGCGAGAAACTCCGGCTCCGGGATCGTCGAATGCGCGTATTCGAAGTAGCTCGACACGTTCTCGATCAGGATCGTCCGCCCGAGCCGCTCCTGCACGGCGTCGACGCGGCGGACGACGTGCGCCAGCGCTTCGGCCGTGAGCGGAAGCGGCAACAGGTCGTGCAGGTGCGTGCCGCGGTGCGACGTCCAGCACAGGTGCTCGGACACGAACGCCGGCCGGAAGCGCGCGACGAGCTCGGCGAGACGCTGCAGGTGCGCGTCGTCGAGCGGATCGGTCGAGCCGATCGAAAGCCCGACGCCGTGCAGGCTCAAGGCATGGTCGCGGCGGGCGCGGCCGAGGACGTGCAGCGGCAGGCCGCCGCGGCCGAAGTAGTTCTCGGCGTGCACTTCGACGAAACCGACGTCGGGGTCGGCCTCGAGGAACTCGCGGCAGTGCTCGGCGCGCAGACCGATCCCGGCGCAGAGCGCCAACGCCGGGCGGGGCAGCCAGTGCGATCGGGACAACGGCATCGGCGATCTCCTGCAGGCAGTCTACGAAGCGGGCCAGGCTCGGGAAGCGCCGTGATCGAAATGTGAAGACTCGGCCGGCGTCGCTCAGGCGACGCGGTTGCGGTCGCGGGTCCGGGCCCTGAAGCCGCCGCCGGCGAGCTGCACCGTCGCGATCGTGACGCACATCGTCGCGAACGCGAGCCACGCGTACGGCTGACCGAGCGGCATGCCGACCAGGATCAGGCCGTCGTTGCCGCCCGGCAGCAGCAGGCTGCCCCAACCCATGAGCATGCCGCCGGCCAGGCAACGCGCGAGCTGGGTCGTCGAAAGCGCCGTGCTGCGGAAGCGGCCGGCGGTCCAGCCGCCGAGCGCGGCGCCGGCGAGGAGCGCGACGGCGAGCGTCGCACGTGCGCCGACGCTCGCCGTCATGCCACGCGCGAGCTCGGCGAGGACGTCGGTGTACGCCCAGCCGCCGACGAGGAGCAGCAGGACGACGAAGGTGATGCCGATGACGGTCGTCGCGGCATGCGGCGACCAGACGCAGGCAGCGACGCGTTCGTGCCAGCGCGCTGCCGCCGCGCGCCGGGCGCTGCGCCAGCCGCCCACCGTGCGCCAGAGCGCGAACGCGACGAACGGCAGCACGAGCCACGCCGCCGAGCGGAGCACCGGCGACGCCTGCGCGAGCCTGGCCGGCGCCGCAGCAGCGAGCAGGGGACCGACGGTGAGGCAGCCGAGGTAGAAGCCGAGCGGCGTCAGCACGTACGCCCACTCGCCGGAGCCGAAGCGCGCGATCGCGCCGAACACGCACGCGCCGTTGACGTAGGCGCCGAGGCCGAGCAGTGCGCCGCCGATCACGGTCCACGCACTGACCGCATAGCCCGTCGGCATCTTCGGCAGCAGTTGCAGCGTCTCGGCGACGACGAGCCCGCCGGCGACCCAGACCGCGGCCTCGACGAGGCTGTGCAGGCGACGGAACGAGCGATCGCTGATCACCTCGTCGACGGCGGCGACGGTGCACGTCGCGCCGCGCTGGATCGCGTAGCCCATGACGCCGGCGCA
>Ga0070667_100002147_pt1 | contig 17366 bp, 13 predicted proteins | sample KBSS33metaG_FD_64659 | JGI IMG/M metagenome (GOLD analysis project Ga0070667, IMG submission 64659) | Switchgrass rhizosphere microbial communities from Kellogg Biological Station, Michigan, USA - KBS S3-3 metaG | ecosystem: Host-associated > Plants > Roots > Rhizosphere > Soil ... | reverse complement strand
CAGTTTCCAACCCGGGTGCGCTACGCCGGTTCCTCGCTGGCCTACACGATGGTAGGGATCATCGGTGGCGGCCTGGCGCCGGTCATATTCACGCTATTGCTGCGTCACTACGGTACCCTCGCCATCTCCGTCTACCTGGTAGTGGCGCTAAGCATCAGCGCCGTGGCGATCGCCAGCGCGCGGGAAACTAGCAGACGGCCGCTCGAGTAGCTTGGGGCGCGGACGCTGTCTGTTGGGGCGCGAGCTAATTAATGGCTAGGCGTTGTTCTTAGCATTTCGACCGTATCTTCCCACAATGATTCGCGCGCTGCGTCGGTATGTCCAGTAAGCGGCGGCCCAATCGATCAGCACCACCAGCCGATTGCGGAAACCTATGAGGAAGAATATGTGCGCTCCGAGCCAAATCCACCAAGCCACCAATCCAGACAAGCGCACGCGACCAAAATCTATCACCGCTGCCTTGCGCCCGATGGTTGCGAGCGAACCAAGATGCCGGTAACGGAACCTCTCCACGGGTCGATTCGCGAGCCGATTTACCAGTGTCTTGCCGACGTGGTGGCCCATCTGTTTGGCGGCCGGCGCAATGCCGGGCACGAAGCCTGCGCCATCTGCCACGCTAGCCAAGTCGCCGGCCACGTAGACTTCGGGATGATTCTCGATACTGAGATCGGCTGCGACCGACACGCGTCCGGCGCGATCGACCTTGGCGTCCAACATACCACCCAGCGGCGAGGCTGCCACCCCCGCCGCCCACAACACAGTGCGCGCTGATATGGATTCATCGCCGACGGCGACGCCGTTGCGGTCAACGCGGGTAATCGGTCGTCCCAGCGATACTTCGACACCCAGTTTCTGCAGTTGGCGCAGCGCCGCTGCCGACAGTTCGATAGGAAAGGCAGGCAGTACGCGCGGTCCAGCTTCCACCAGCAGGATTCGCGCAGATCTTGGATCGATGCGCCGGAATTCCCGCGGCAGCGTATGTCGGGCAATCTCAGCCAGAGTGCCCGCAAGTTCGACGCCGGTCGGCCCCGCGCCGGCTATTACGAAAGTCATCCAGGCGGCGCGTTCCCCGCCGCCCTGCGCGGCCTCGGCATTTTCAAAGGCGCTTAGCACCCGGCCACGGATTTCCAGCGCGTCATCCAGGGTCTTGAGTCCCGGGGCATACTCAGCCCAGTCGTCACGGCCGAAATAAGCGTGTGTGGCCCCGGCGGCAATTACGAGATAGTCATAGTCGTAGGCAACATCGGTGAGCATTACACGGCGTGCTGCTGCATCGATCCCCGTCACCTCGCCCATCAGCACAGTGACATTGCGTTGCCGGCGCAGAATGTGCCGCAGGGGAGCTGAAATGTCGGGGGCCGCCAGTCCTGCCGTTGCTACCTGATATAGCAAGGGTTGGAAAGTGTGATGGTTGCTGCGGTCGAGCAACAGGATCTGTGCCGGTGCCCGGCGCATGGCGCGAACCGCTTCGAGGCCGGCAAAGCCACCGCCGATAACGATGATTCGAGGATTCGCGTTCACCGGTGCATCATGGCGGCTGCAGATCCCACACGCGCACTTCGTAAGGCTGCAACCGGACAACGACCGGCCTATCGGCGGACCAGCTCAAGGGCTTTGCCGCCCGGCGCGGGTTGTTGACATGCCAGGAACGCGCGGCTCCTGGCGGCAACTCCAGCGCTGCGGCCAGATCGAGCGCAAAACTTTGAGGGCGATTGGTGGGATTGCGGAGTGCAACAACGGCGCCCGCAGGAGACCAGGAAGCCCAGCCATATACCTGGCCGCGCGCTGGATCACCGCCCAGCCAATGACTGTCGCGCAGCGTGCCCGCGCGTGCGCGCGACCAGCGAGCCGCCGCCGCCAGCTCGTTCCAGTCACGATCACTGAGCAGGTCGGGAGAAATATAGAGTTCCTGCAGCCCGGTGCCGCTCGCGAAGTATGACCACAGCTCATCGCTGAAGTCATGACCAGGATCGCTGTCCAGACCCTGCGCATGGCGCGCATAGATCACGCCATGCAGCATTAGCGAATTGAGGGGGTATAGCCAGCCCTGGCGCACGATCCCACCGTACGTGCCGGCATCGCGGTAAGTGATCCAGCGCTGCCGGTTGCTCCCTTCGCCGGCGAACGCATGATCGTCGCCGCCCCGCCAGATCGAATCCACCGTGCGCAGCCAGAATGGCGAGGGCCAGGTTCCCGTCGTGAGATTGATGAACAAGTCAGGCTGCTTTTGCCGCAGGTCATCGATCAAAGTAATCGCCGCGGCAAAATCGCTGTCGAATTCGCTTCCCGGAGTCACCTTGTCGGGGCTGCCCGTGCCGTCCAACTTGAACTGGTTGATCCCATAATTCTGCAACAGGTCGAGCGTCACACGGTGGAACAAGCCGTAATACTTGGGACCGGACAGCGCGAGCCCCTGATCATCGACTTCGTAGCCGTGGGACCGCGCGGTCTGCAATCGGGCTTTGCGCGGTGCGCCGTACCCGCCCCAGGGAGACAGCCATATTCCCGGAGCGGCCCCAAAGCGGGCGGCCGCCTCTGCCAGTGGCGCGAAGCCTCGAGGAAATCCCGAGTTGAATTGCCAGAGTGCCGAGGTATCGTCCCAGCCGTCATCAAACAGAAAGGAATCCATGCGCACATTGCGCTTGCGCACCAGCTGATCACCGAAAGCATTGATGGCCTTCAGGGCGTCCTCCTGCGTGTAGGGCGTGAAGTAGCCGATGTCGTACCAGGAGTTGTAATGCAGAAAAGTACGAAACGGATGGGCGCGCTCCTCCTCGAGGTAATTGAGAAACGCGCGGCGCAATTGCCCTTCGGGCGCTACACCGAATACCGCGGAATAGCTGACACCAATGCCGGATCGGAGCGGCACAGTGCGCTTCAAGGAGGCGAGCGCGTGGCCGGACAGCACGCTCGCCGCAGCCATAGGGTGTTCAAAACCGAAGAATCGTTCCTTGGCCACGATCGGCGAGCCATCGACGGTGCCGGCGACCGATGCGTCGAGCAACTGCAGATCGATTAAGTCAACCGTGGCAAGGTCGAGCTCGTGCTCTGGCTTGAGCCGAATTTCCTCGCGCGCGTAATTCGCGCCATCGCGCAGAATCAGCCGCCAGTCGATAATTAGCGCGGTGCGCTTATCCTCCAGCACGGCATGTAACGCTTGGGCGGGATGGCGCGCGGCGGAGCGGGTAGCCGCAGGCGCCGCAGGCTCGCGTTCGCAACTTAATGTCCCTGTTAAGTTCATGCTGCTGGCGGTTATGCGTTGGCCATCACGCAGCCGCAACGTGAACAGTTCCCCGCCGAGCGGCTGGCTTATGCGGCTGAATTGATTGTCGAAACTCTGCGGTCGAAGCTCGCCATCGCGCAGCGACACGGCAATCTTGAGTGCCGAATTCTCCAGCCATGCCACGCCGTCGCTGACTTGGCAGCGGGCCGTGCCGGGACTGAGCGGCAGCCATGCGCCCTGTGCCTGCGCTATGGGTGCAAGCAGCAGCCCAAGGACTGCCAGATTGCAGCGCAAGGAGTTCATCGGTTGCCAGAACAATGCGATTCGCAGCTTCAGGCAGCCGGGCGCGTGACGCGTAGAATGCTGTACATTAATAAGAGTGACCTCACCGACTGCACGGCGCGCGGCTGCCTGGACTCCGCCTCTGCCGGCTGCGCAACGTAGTCCAGGGCAATTCGACACGTCAAGGGGATCGGGACCATGAACGCGACCGTCGCCGCCACCGCCGTCACGGCGCAACCCGGCACGCTTAGGATTTCCTGGAGCGACGGAACCAAGGGAGAGTTCGCCAGCGTTTGGCTGCGAGACAATCTTCCGGAGGATCGCGACCGTCACAGCGGCCAGCGGCTAATCGATGTCATGGACATTCCGTCGGCCCCGCGCATCCGCTCGGCCTCCCTGAGCAACGGGACTGTGAATGTGGACTGGGCTGATGAGCAGAGAACAACTTCTTTTGACATTGCCTGGCTGTATGAATGTGCGGCAGGCGGCATGCGACGGCCGGAACTGCAAAGGCACCTGTGGCTAGAGGGCGCCACTCTGAGTCCGCAAAGCGACTTTTGCACCTTGACCTTCGAGGCCCTGCAGTCCAAGTCCAGTTCGCGGCTGACTTGGCTGACAAGGCTCCTGCAGGATGGCATTGCATTTCTCAAAGATGTGCCTCGCCGGAACCATGCCATTCTCGAGGCTGCCGCCTGTATCGGCTACGTGCCCGAGACCAACTACGGCCGCGTCTTCGATGTGAAGGCTGTGCCGCAGCCTGAGAACCTCGCCTACTCGGATCTGGGACTAGGTCTGCACACCGACAATCCGTATCGAGACCCGGTGCCAGGCTTTCAGGCCCTGCACACACTGATGGCAGCACCCGACGGGGGCGATAGTCTGTTTGCCGACGGCTTTGCCATTGCCGAACACTTGCGGCAAACCGAACCCCAGGCGTTTGCGCTCATTAGCCGCACACCGGTCCCGTTTTGGTATAGAGCTGCGGACACGGACTTGTACGCGGAACGCCCGCTGATCGAGCTCTCCTGCGCCGGAGTTGTGGTCGCGGTCACTTACAACAACCGGGCCGCCCGGCCGGTGCACATGGCGGCCGCCGACTGCGCTGCGTATTACGCGGCGTATCGGAAGTTTGCAGCCCTGCTCCGGGAGCCGCGCTTGCAGATGTCCACGCGGCTCAATGACGGGGATCTGGTCGTATTCGACAACCGGCGCATTTTGCATGGACGCACGGGCTTTGCATCGGCACGTCACCCGCGGCATCTGCAGGGTTGTTACCTGACGCGCGATAGCGTCTACAGCGCAACCGCGGTATTGCGCCGCCAACTTGAGGGCGGTGCGATGCAATGACGATCGCTGATGAGATTTTCGCAATCTATGCGCGCCACGGCGCACAGGCCTATTTCGGCGAAGAAGTGAGTATGAGCGAGCATGGGCTGCAGGCTGCGCATTTCGCGCAACAGGACAATGCGCCCGACACACTATTGCTGGCGGCTCTGCTGCATGACATCGGCCATCTCACCGAGTCCGTCCCGGCCGACATCTCCGAGTGGGTCAAGGATGCCAGGCATGAGCGCAGCGGCAGCCGCTGGCTCGCGAAGCACTTTGGTCCGGAGGTTTCAGAACCAGTGCGTCTGCACGTGCCGGCCAAACGCTACCTGTGCGCCACCGAGCCCCCCTACTTTGCCCAGCTCAGTGCGGCATCGGTGGCTACCTTGAAACTTCAGGGTGGACCCATGGCTGCGGCGGAAATTGCGGCCTTCGAATCGGAGCCATACTGGCGTGAAGCGGTACGGGTCCGCCGATGGGACGATCAGGGCAAGATTGCCGGACTCAAGACTCCGGAGTTTGCACACTATCGCCCGCTGATCGAGCGGCTAGCGCACCGCACCGGCGCCGCTCCGTCCGGTCTGGCTGAGCCTCGTGTGCGCGCGCTGCTCTTTGACCTGGATGGCACGCTTATCAATACCGAAATACATACCGATGCCACGGTCAGCGTCGTCATGGCGCGCTTCGGCATCCCCAATTTCACGCTGCCTCACACTGAAACGCACGGTCGGACCTGGACCCATGTCGCCAACACCATCCGTGCACGCACCGGCACCACGGTCCCGGCCGCCGAGATCGCCGCCGCCATGCTTGAATATTGGAGTGGCGCCGTGCGCGAAGTACAACCCATTCCAGGAGGAGCTCAGGCCATCCATTCGGCGGTAGCGGCCGGCCTGAAGATTGCGGTGGTCTCTTCGAGCCCGCGCTCAGTGATCGACTACTTTGTCGAGAAGCTCGGCATCGGCGATTGCGTTGCGCCCAACGCGCGCATCGGTGCGGAGTCGGTGCGGATCGGCAAACCGGACCCTGAGGGTTTTCTGCTGGCGGCCAGGGCATTAGACGTGCAACCGACGGAGTGCCTGGTGTTCGAGGACAGCGAGGCTGGATTGCTGGCGGCTCGCGCCGCGGGAATGCGCTCGATGTTCATAACGTGCTGTGCCGTGGACATCGAGGTCAACAGCACCCGCGCGACCTCCACCTTCAGCCATTACGAAACTCTGCCGGCGGGATTCTGGTGCGATCTGGCCGCGGGTCGGATGGCCCTAGCGAAGCGGACATTCCCGTGACGGCGCCGGATTCCGAGATGCTGCGCCACTACCGGCGGCAGCTGTTCACCGCGACTTGGCTTTCATACGCTGGCTTCTACCTGTGCCGCAAAGTCTACGCGGTGGTCAAGCAGCCGCTCAAAGTGCACTTTGGCTTCGACGATGAGCAGATCGCGCTGCCATGGACCATCTATCTGATCTGCTACATGCTCGGACAGTTCCTGGCCGCCTGGTTGGGGCGCCGGATGGAGAGTCGACGCATTCTCCTTTACGGCATGAGCGCCGCGGCCGGCTGCAATATTGTTCTTGGATATCTGGTGGACTCCCACCAGGCAAACGCCCTGCTCTGGTTTTGCGTAACCATGGGTATCCACGGTCTCGCCCAGGCCACTGGCTGGCCGCATAACGTCGCGCTGTTTGCCAATTGGACACGCCGCTCCGAGCGCGGCACCTTGTTCGGGGTCTGGGGCACGTGTTACCAGCTAGGCGCAGTAGCGGGCAAGGGCCTGGCCGGATTCCTGCTGGGGTGGCTGGGCATGTCCTGGTCGTTCTACGGCTCGAGCATCATCTTTTTTATCATTACCGTGGCCTTTGCCTTCCTGGCACGCGAGCGTCCGCAATCCGTCGGCCTTTCGCTCGCGGACGATGCCGAGCCCGACGTGGCCCCACCCCAGGCGCGTGGTGCGGCCCCGGCGCATGAAGCACCGCTGCCGCCCGGATTCATGGGTTTGATCATTTCCATGGGCCTGATCTATTTCGGGCTCAAGTTCCTGCGCTACGCGCTCGACAGCTGGTCGGCGCTGATTCTTAGCGAGCATTTTGCCGTGGCCCCTTCGCTGGCCGCGTATCTGTCGACGGCATTCGATTGGATCGGTCTGTTGGGTGTGATCGTTGCCGGGTATTGGTCCGACCGCATCCCGGGCTCGCGCCGCACGCCGGTCATTTTCTACATGTGTTGCTGCTGCCTGGTGGCGACCGGCTTGCTTTGGTTTGTTGGCCTTTCCTCGACGCTGGTGTTCGTGACGCTATTGGGCGTCATCGGCTTCTTTGAGATGGGCCCCGATGCTCTATTGGCCGGCGCCTGTGCCATGGATGCCGGCAGTCGGCGTCAGGCGGCGCTGGCCGCCGGCGTGATCAACGGCTTTGGCTCGATCGGACCGATTCTGCAGGAGCCAATGATTGGCTGGCTCAAGCAGAGCTTTGGCCTGCATTCGGTGTTCCTGCTGCTGGTGACGGTCGTGTTCATCACGACTATCGCCACCTGGCTGTTGATGCGCTTTGAACGCGGGCGGCTGTAGCGGCCGCCCGCGGTCTGCTAAATGGCTCAGGCCGCAGCGCCCAGTCGCCCACTTCGATAATCGTCGATGGCTTGCTCGATTTCCTCGCGCGTGTTCATCACGAACGGGCCGTACTGAACCACCGGTTCGTGCAGCGGCTTTGCCGCCAGCAACAGAAATCTCGCCCCGGAAGCGCCCGCCTGCGCGCGCACCTCGTCGCCGTCCGACAGTACGCCGGCGGCACGGTTGGGCAAGGCTGTGGCTGCACCGGTCGTACCGATGCGCGCGTCGCCCTCGTAGATGTACAGGAAAGCGTTGTGTCCCGGGGTCAGCGGGATCGTCAGATCCGCGCCCGCAGGCATGTGCACATCCAGGTACGTCGGATCGGTGGTGAGCCGGGCCCCAGTTCCGTTGATAGGGCCCTGGGCCGATGAGCCGTCCGCACCGAATTTTCCGGCGATTACTCGCACCTCGCTGCCCTTCAAGCTCACGGTCGGAATGTCCGCGGCCGGGATGTCTCGGTAAGCGGCAGGACGCATTTTCTCCTGCGACGGCAAGTTGAGCCACAGCTGAAATCCACGCATGCGGCCCTCACTCTGCTGCGGCATTTCCGAATGGATGATCCCTCCCGCGGCGGTCATCCACTGGACATCGCCCGGTCCCAGATCGCCGCGATTGCCGAGGTGATCCTCGTGGCGCATGTGGCCGTCCAGCATGTAGGTCACGGTCTCGAAGCCCCGGTGCGGATGAGCCGGAAACCCGGCGAGGTAGTCATCCGGATCGTCGGAATAAAATTCATCGAGCATCAGGAACGGGTCCACATGCAATCCGCGCTGGCTTCCCAGGCTGCGCCGCAGCTTGACGCCGGCTCCGTCCGAGGTCGGCACGGACTCGATCACATGTACCAGAGAACGACTTTTCATTTCACAGTCTCCTTGAGCATTACTTAGGCTGCCAGCTTGGCAATCTCGGCCCCGGCCTTTGCGAGACCCGACTCCCTGCTCTGCGGACTGATGGCGAGCCCTTCAGCGTAGATAAAATTCACATCGGTAATCCCGACGAATCGCAGAAAGTCGCGCACATAACTGGTCTGCGTATCCAGTGGGGTACCTGCGTACACACCGCCGCGCGCAGCAAACACGTAGACCCGCTTGCCGCTCAGCAAGCCGACCGGCCCGTTTTCCGTGTACTTGAAGGTTACTCCGGCGCGCGCGATATGATCAAAATAAGCCTTGAGCTGGGATGGCACGCCGAAGTTGTACATCGGCAGCCCTATCACAATGACGTCTGCCTGCTGCAGCTCCTGGATGAGGGCATCCGAATACGCGACGACGGCACGCTGCTCCGCGGTGCGCTCCTCTGGCTTGGCAATGAAAGCACCAAAGCGCGCGGCATCGAGATGCGGCACAGGGTCCGGTGCCGCCACCTCGCGCAATAACAGGCGAGTTCCGGGCTCGCGCGCCTGGATGGCGGCGGCAAATTGGCTGGCCAGCTGGCTGGATTGGCCACTGCCGTTGTGAATGCTGGCGTTGATCTGCAGTACGGTGCTCACGGGTTTCTCCTTGGCATCGATTGGTCGGGTCCTCACTGGGGATGTATTGAACTATTAATTTTTTTGATAAAAAAGTAGAATAAATAGGTCATATCTATCTTCTTTTTCGATATAAATGACGGAAACGGCCCGAATCTCGCTGGAGCAGTGGCGCTGCCTAGTCACCGTCGTGGATGCCGGTGGCTATGCCCAGGCAGCCTCGGTCCTGCACAAGAGCCAGTCCGCCGTGACCTATGGCGTGCAGAAACTCGAATCGATCCTTGGAATCAAGGCCCTGGAGGTCATAGGCCGCAAGGCGCAACTGACACCCGGCGGTGAAGTGCTGTACCGGCGCGCGAAAGCCCTGCTCGAGGAGGCCGGCGCGCTGGAAAGTGCCGCCGGACACCTTGCGGCCGGCTGGGAGGCAGAACTGCGCCTCGCGGTCGAGATAGTTTTCCCAACCTGGCTCCTGCTGCAATGCTTCGCCCGCTTTGGCGCTGAGCAACCGCAAACGCGCATTGAACTTTACGAAAGCGTTCTCAGTGGCACCGAAGAGGCCCTGCTGGAGCGCAAAGTGGATCTCGCGATCTGCTCGCGGGTGCCCGCAGGCTTCGTGGGCGACTCGCTGATGCGCTTGCGCTTCGTGGCGATGGCTCACCCACAGCACCCGCTCCATAAGCTCGCTCGCGAGCTCACGCTGCAGGATCTTCGCAAGTACCGGCACCTGGTGATTCGCGACACTGGCAGCCAGCGGCGCAGCGGCAGCTGGTTAGGCGCTGAGCAGAGCTGGACCGTGAGCCACAAGTCCACATCCATTCATGCGGCCAGCAACGGCTTTGGTTTTGCCTGGTACCCAGAGGACACCGTGCGCGGCGAATTACAGCGGGGCGAACTCAAGCCGTTGCCGTTGCGCGAAGGCGGGGAGCGTTTCGGCGAGTTGTACCTGGTGTTTGCCGACCGCGACTATGCGCGTCCAGGCGCGCTGCGCCTGGCGCAGATTCTTAGGGAAATGGTGGCGGAGGAGTGCCGCCAGCACGGTGTCGAGCCGGCAAGCACTGCCACGTCCGCGCCTGAATAGGGCGACTAGCGGTTGCCCTGGCAGCGACCGACCGTGTCGCCATGAGCCAGCTGACTGTAATCCACGTACTCTGCGTATTTGTTGTCGTCATTTGCGGAATGACATAATCAATACCGCAGCGGAAGTCTGCGCTTCAGTTTTGCTTGCGTAGGCCTACGGCGAGCGCGCCGGTAAATTTATCAACAAGTTCACCGAGTTCAGATTCGGTGGCATTGAAAGGCGGCGCTAAGATCAAGGTATCGCCCATGCCGCCCCCGGCGTTGCCGGCGCACGGGAAGCAGATCAAGCCGTCCTGGAATGCCCGCGTGGCTATCGCCTGGCTTAGGCCGCGCTCCTTGGGGAACGGCTGCTTGGTGTGACGGTCGCGCACCAGTTCGACCCCTACGAAATATCCGCGGCCGCGCACATCGCCGACTTCAGGAAAGCGATCGAGCGTATCGCGCAATGTCTTAAGCAGCGTAGCGCCGCGAGCCTGGACCCGTGCGAGCAGGCCGTCACGTTCGATGATCCGCTGCACCGCCAATCCCGCGGCGCAGGCCGCGGTGTGGCCCGAATAGGTGTGGCCGCTCAGCACGGCCCCATCGGCGCGAACGATCGTAGCGCCTATGTCACGCCGGAAGATGGTTGCGGCCAGCGGAATGTAGCCACCCGCCAGTCCCTTGGCCACCGCGATGATATCCGGCACTACCTCATCATGCGCCAGCGCACACCAGGTTCCGCAGCGACCCGAGCCGCACATGACCTCATCGGCAATCATCAGCACCTCGTGACGATCGCAGACTTGGCGAACGGCCTGCGCATATCCGGGCGGAGCCGGCACGACTCCGCCGGCCGCGCCAACCACCGGCTCGAATATGAACGCTGCGACGTTCTCGGCGCCGAGCACTCTGATGCGCTCATCGAGCTCGGCGGCCAGTATATCGATAAGCTCGGCAGCGGAAGCACCACGCGCAGGCCGATACTCATTCGCAGCTGAGACAAAGGCCACCGGCAGCAGACTGTTCTCAAATGGCGCGCGACGCTCTGCGAATCCCGACAACGATAGGGCCCCAAGGGTGCTGCCATGGTAGGAGCGCTCGCGGGCAATGAAGCGACATTTCTGCGGGCGGCCCACGGCGTTCCAGTACTGCAACGCCACCTTCATGGCCCCTTCGTTGGCCTCGGAGCCACTGGATGAAAACACCATGTCCCCAAAGGACGGTCCGCACTTATCGAGAATCAGCCGTGTGAGCTGCTCGAGTGGTTCGCTGGTGAACAGGTAGCGATAGCCGCAGGCGACCTGCGCCAGCTGCTCGGTGATTGCTGCGTTGACCTCGGGATTTCCGTGACCCAGGCAAAAGGCTGCCGGTCCGCCTGAACCATCTAGATAGCGCCTTCCTGCCGAATCGAAAAGATAGCTACCCACGCCGCGCACGATGCGCGGCATGCCTTCCATCTCCCAGCCAATCGCCCGACTCACCGTCATCGAAATTCGCCTTGGTATTGTGGATCGACCCGCCACGCCGAAATGCGTGCACGGCTGGCATCAAGCGTACCATTACGGCAGCAGGGATGGCTCGGGACGGCTGGCGGCGGGTGGCCGGAAAATCAGGGGCGGTGCCGAACTACGGTAAAGGTCTCGTCGTTGAACCAGAGTCCACCGTACTTGAGCAGTACTGCCTGCGTGGCCGCGAGGTAGTCGCCATTGGTCACTACGGCATCGAGCCGTTCATCCTCGATCTGATTCACATAGATGGCCGCGTTCCACGCGGCGAACAGCGTCGAGGTTCCAATCCGGTCGCCAATTTCGGAAGGCAGGGTATGCATCTCGTAGCGAAATACGGATTTTTCGTCCGGAGGATCGTTGAAGCGGTACTCTCGCGCGTCGCGACCCAATTCGGCCTTCAGCGCCCTGATGAGTTCGTGGCGATCCACCTGAAACGGATCCTCATCAGGCCAGAGCTTCTGCACGACCTCTAGCCCGGGATCGCGGCCCCACGACTGGATGACCAGCAGGTGCCCGCCCGGAGCAAGGCTTCGGGTAAGCGGCGCGAGCACTCGGTGTGCCTTGAAATGCGCCGACATCCGCGCCCGCCACGGCTGCGACGCCAGAATCAGATCGTAGCTTTCGAAAACACTGCCGGGCCGGGGAATGACCCCATCGAGTAGGAACTTGTGGTCCTCCCGATACAGCACCAGCACCGAGGGTCGTACATAACTCGGGTTGCCGGTCTTAGGGCTGGGTCGTGTCTGCCAGCCGTGCGCGAGGGCGGGAGCCAGTTCCTCGATCTGACTGGCGTAGTCATGGGCCGAATGACCGGTGAGCCGAACCTCCTGCCAGTTGAGCGATGAGGCCACCTGCAGGTCGCGGGCCATGAGCCGTGGCGCCTCGGCGTACGTGAGGTTCGTGACCACGAACACCGTGGCTGGATGCTCACAAAATCGGTCGGGTAATTTCTCCAGTCCGAGCCGCACGTCCTCCAGGCTGATCTCCTTGGCAACCACCAGCAAAGGCACGGTCGCGAAATTCTGATGCACGCTGCGCATCAGGCGCGCGAGCACCGTGCCATCGCCCATCCCCGCATCGAACAGACGGATGGCGGGTGGCCGAGGATGGATCATGGAAAGTTCATGAGCGGCACGACGCGCCACCGCCGATTTCTCATTGCAGGTGTTGACGAAGGCCAGGTATTTCTGGCGGTTGTCGTAAAACCGAAACGGCGTAGCGGTCCCAGCGACAGTCGGCGCTGTCTTCGGTACCGCGCGTTTGCCGCGGCCGGATTTTCCAGTCCCCTTCATCGCGCCCCGTCTCGCCACGTGCTCGCTCAGCCCCACAGCCGATCGCTGGCAATGCGGGCACCCTGCGACATGGCCTCGAGCTTGAGATATACGATGTCCGGATCGACCGGGCCGAAACCCGCGAACGTGCTGAATCCGCAGTCGGATCCGGCAATCACGCGGTCGCGGCCGACGATATCGGCAAGCCGGCAGATCCGCTCGGCGACCAGCAGTGGATGCTCGATGTAGTTGCTGGTCGAGCTGATGACTCCCGGGATCAGAATCTTGTCCTCGGCAATGGGTGTGTCACGGAACACAGTCCATTCGTGTGCGTGCCGCGGATTGGCCGCCTCGAACAGCAGCGCCTGTGGGCGCGCCCGGATCACTACCGGCAGAAGCAGTTCCATCGGTATGTCGTGGTGGTGCGGGCCCTCGTAGTTTCCCCAGCACATGTGCATGCGCATACGGTCCGGGGCGATGTTGCGCAGCGCGTGATTGAGGACCTCGACGTGCCGAGCGGCCCGATTCAGATATTCATCCACGCCCGCGTGCCGGTACATCGTATGTCGACCCATGCCCAGATCCGGCGCGTCGATCTGCAACAGGAACCCCGCCGCGACGATTGCCTCGTATTCGTGGCGCAACGCTTCCGCCAGTGCCTCGAGATAATCATCGGCCGTGGGATAGAAGTCGTTAGGCTGAAACAGTGCGAGCACGCCCGGCGCGGCGGCATTGAGAAATGCCTCCACCGGCCGCTCGGCGCTCACGGCTTGCGAGAAATTCCGCAGATCCTCCTGCAGCGGGGCGGCGTCCTTCACTTCGATCTTGCCGACGCAGCGCGGGCGCCGGTACTTAGCCGTCGATCCCAGCTTGGCAAGCTTGGCGAGCAACCCGGGGAATTCCACCAGGTCTTGCCCGGGCTCGCGGGGAGTGTCGCCCGCAAAGCCGGTGAAACGATCGGCGATGTAGGTCGCATAGCTGATCTTGCTCATTTCGCCGTCGCTGACCACATCGACGCCCGCGAGCCGCTGCCGGCGTACCACCTCCCGGACGGCATCCGTTATGACCTGGCTGGCAGCCGCTGCATCCGCAACGTCCTGTCGTTCGCGGGCAAACAGCACGTCGGTAACCGCCTGCGAGCGTGGCAGGCTGCCGACGTGCGTGGTCAGGATCCGCTCAAGGCTGCGCTTCACCAGTCGCTACCGCGCATCGGTCAGCGATAGACGTTGTTAGATGTATGATCTCCGCCTATCCAGCGCTTGAGATCGGCGTGCGCACTCTTGAGACGGTCGCGATTGATCTGCTCGGCCTTCGGAGCGTCAAGCGTGAACTCCAAAATCAGCCCGTTCGGGTCGGAGACGTATACTGAGCGGCAGTAGCCGTGCTCCAGCACGAACGTCTGCGGTTCCTTCAGGCCGGCCGCGGCCAGGCGCTTCTCGATGGCCTGCTGCGTGTCCTTGTCGACATTGAGCGCGATGTGATGGAACGGTGTGAACGGCATCTTGGGCGCAAACAGCTCCTCGTCTTCGGGTTTGGCGAACTTGAAGAATGCGAGCGCACCGCCATCGCCCAATGCAAAGAACAGGTGGCAATAGGTGCGCTCCGCCCCGAACAATTCATCCACCTCACACCAGGTCGCGACCAGGGGCAAGCCGATCAGGTCTTCGTAGAACGCGCGGGTCGCCTCCAGGTCGCGGGTTACATAGGCATTGTGGTGAAGTCGGGACGGCAGCTTGGACAGCGTAGCCATGGGGTGTACCTCCAAATCAGAATCGGTAGTCAAAGGTTAGGCCGTAGCGCCTCGGCAGGGCCCGCCACAGGAATCCGGAGCCGCCGACGTTGCCCGGGGAAAACTCGGCATTGTATTTGGCGTCGCCAAGGTTCTTGGACCACGCGGTCAGTGACCATTTGGCGCCTTCCACTCCGAGGCGCGCATCGACCAACGATACCGGATCGCGCGAGGTAATGTTGTAAGGCTCCCACCAGGTGCGCCCGATGTTGCTGTAATCCACACGAACTGTCCCGCTCAGGCCGTTGCTGAAAGGCTGGCGATACTGCAGCCCGGCATTGACCGTGTCGCGCGAGACCAGCGGCGCCTCGTTGCCAACCACGGTCGGATCCGCCATCGCGGTTATGCGGCTGTCGGTGTAGCCGTAGGCGGCGTAGAGCTCGAGCCGGTCCACGGGCCGCCAGCTCACGGAAAGCTCGGCGCCCTTGTAGGTGGCATCGAGATTGCCGAGGTTCTGGGTAGAGTCCGCGGCGATATAGACGAAGAAGTATCCATTCGTGGACTTGGTGTGGAACACGTCCGCATCCACCGAGAGCTTTCGATCAAGGAACAGGCTCTTCATGCCGATCTCGTAGGTGTCCGCGATCTCGGCCTGGAACAGGTCGTTGACGCCCAGGACGCCGTTGGCAATCGCCACGTCCCCCACACCGGTCTGGTTGAAGCCGCCACTGCGAAACCCGCGGCTCCAGCCGCCGTAAAAGGTCAGGTTCTCGTTGGGCATGTAGCGCAACGTGGCCTTGGGTTGCGTCGCGCTGAAGGTCTCCTTGCGCACCTCGCCGGTTTGGGCCGAGGTGGACGGCAGGAACTGGGGAGGAGTATCGGTCGTGTTGCGGCGCTCGTCCTGGTCATAGCGCACCGCCACGTCCAGCTCCCATTGTGGGTTGAACGCATAGGTGGCATCGCCAAACACGGCCCAGGCATCGTTGTGCTGGCTGTCGGCCAGGAATGTCTGGTTGGTGTTCGTCGCGAACGGATTGGTCGGATCGACAATCGGGTTGTGATAAACCGCCGGTACGCCCAGCCCGCGATCGGCCAGGTTGCCGGTCGATATGAACCGATCGGTATGCAGGTAATAGGCGCCGGCGATCCAGGAGAAGCCGCCCAACTTGGGCGAGGTGAAACGCAACTCCTGGCTCCAGGTCTTCACATCGATGTACTGACTCTGGCTCTCGTCGAATGGGCCGCCGAGGGCGGCTGGAATCCCGCCCGTAAGCGCATAGAGAACCGAGGTCGTGACGGGGCGGAAGTCGTAAGCATCCCCGGTGTCGATTTCCTCGGTGTGGTTGACGTCCGTAACCGAGGTTATGGTGCCGTAATTTAGCCCGAAGTCGAGCTTGAGCGCGCTGTCGAGAATGTCGCGATTGTCCATGCCCAGATTGTTGTTCTGGATGGGCGAGGTCGTATTGTTGGCATCTCCAGGCGTGAAGAAATCAGAGAACGGATTGGACTCGTCGCTGCGGGGAATCACGAAATAGTAGGCGGTAGTCTCGACGCGGTCGTAATAGACGCGCAGATCGCCGCTGAATCGGTCGGTCGGCTTCCACAGCAGGCGAAGGCGACCCGAGTATTCCTTGAAGGGATCCGAATTCTGGTTCAGGTACGCATTGTCGATATAGCCGTCGGTGTTGTAGTAATTCGCAGCCAGGCGGTATCTCAGAGTCCCGCCAGAATCAATTGGGCCGCTGATCATCCCCTGCACGCGCTCGGACGTCCCATTGCCGATGCCGAGCCGTGTGCTGGCCTGGAAGTGGTCGGAAGGGTCGGCCGTCTGGATGAGGATCGCTCCGCCAATGGCATTTCTTCCGTACAAGGCGCCCTGCGGACCTTTGAGCACCTCGATCTGCTTGACGTCGTAGAGCTCTTCGTTGAACTGATACGGGTTGGACTGCACCACGCCATCTTCCACCACGGCCACGGACGGTTCGCTATTGCGAGCCTGCGAGATTCCGCGGATGGTAATAAAGGAGTTACCGATGTTCTGTGTCTCAACGATCGTTACGTTGGGCACCAGCGCAATGAAATCAGCCGGCCTCTCGATGCCGGCCGCCTGGATCGTTTCAGCGGTGAACACATTCATGGTAATGGGCACCGCCTGGATGGACTCGTCGCGCATGCGCGCCGTGACTACGATCTCCTCCAGTTCGCTACTGCTTTGCACTTCCGTGGCCACCTGGGTCTGCGCATCGGCGGGCATTCCGCAGGCGATGACACTCAATGCGTATGCGGCCAAAGACAAAACTCGGCGCAGCGTGATAGGCATGATGACTTCCCCTTTTTCTAGTTCCCTAGATTTTTCCCGAACACGAATGTCATGAAACTGCGTTCTGCAATTGCTTGCGCACTAGCTGCGCTCCCGCGACCATGGACTTGAGCTTGCCGAAGGCGGCATCGCGCGGCAGATACTTGAGGCCGCAGTCAGGGGCGATGATGAGATCCTCGGCCTTGATGTGCGGCAGGGCACGTCGTATCCGCTCTGCTACCAACTCTGGCGATTCGACTTCGGAGGTGGACAGATCCAGCACGCCGAGCATGATTTTCTTGCCAGGCAGTTCCCGCAGAATCGCGCAATCGAGATTGGACTGCGCAGTCTCGATCGATATCTGCCGGCAGCTGCAGCCCGCCAGTTCCGCCAGAAATGAATAGCCCGAAGGCCGCGAATGAATGATCGCGGCGTAACCGAAGCAGATGTGCACTGCGGTCGTGCCCTTTACACCCTCCAGCGCACGGTTGAGCGCAGCCAACCCGAATTCCCGCGCCTCTTCCGGTCGTGCCTGCATGTAGGGTTCGTCAATCTGCACGATGTCGGCGCCGGCTGCGAACAGGTCGCGTATTTCCGCG
>Ga0070667_100002142_pt1 | contig 17375 bp, 8 predicted proteins | sample KBSS33metaG_FD_64659 | JGI IMG/M metagenome (GOLD analysis project Ga0070667, IMG submission 64659) | Switchgrass rhizosphere microbial communities from Kellogg Biological Station, Michigan, USA - KBS S3-3 metaG | ecosystem: Host-associated > Plants > Roots > Rhizosphere > Soil ... | reverse complement strand
GGCACTGCTGACCCCTCCAGTGGGTGATGGGCCGTGGCGGTTGGGCCTCACCGAAGCTGGCACGTTCGACAACTTGGCCCTGGAACCGATTCCCGATTCTCCTGCGGCACTGGCGCCGACCGAGGTTCGAGTGGCCGTCAATGCCATCGGTGTGAACTTCCGCGACGTCATGATCACCCTCGGCATGATCACCCACGAAGCGCCGCTGGGCAGCGAGGCCGCCGGAATCGTGGTCGAGGTCGGCCCGGGGGTGAGCGGGCTCGCCGTCGGAGACAGGGTGATGGGACTGTTCTCCGACGGCACCGGCACCGTGGTCAGTGCCGACGCGCGTCTGCTCATGCCCGTCCCCGCCGAGTGGTCCGACGTCCAAGCTGCCGGGGTATCAGTGGCTTTCACCACCGCGTACTACGGGCTGAAGGAGCTTGCCGAAGTTGCTCCCGGACAGTCCGTCTTGATTCATGCTGCGACCGGGGGAGTGGGAATCGCGGCGGTACAACTAGCACGACTCTGGGGACTCGACGTGTTCGTGACCGCCAGCCAGCCCAAATGGGAAACGCTGCGGGCCATGGGATTCGACGACAGTCATATCGGTGATTCACGAACACTCGACTTCGAGAAGAAGTTCCTCGACGTGACGGACGGACGCGGCGTCGACGTCGTATTGAACTCGTTGGCAGGCGAATTCGTCGACGCCTCGCTGCGCTTGCTTCCCCGCGGCGGCGTCTTCCTGGAGATGGGCAAGACCGACATCCGTGACGCCGACGTTGTCGCCCACCGCCATCCCGGCGTGCACTATCAGGCCTTCGACTTGTTCGGACCCGGCCGGGCGCGGTTGCACGAGTACGTGCTCGACCTGCGCGCGATGTTCGAGGCGAACATTCTGACGCCCCTGCCCGTCACGACGTGGGATATCCGCCGGGCGCCCGATGCGTTCCGCTACCTGAGCCAGGCGCGACACGTCGGCAAGGTCGTCATGACGACGCCTAGCGCCTGGACCTCGGGCACGGTCCTCATCACCGGCGGCACCGGCATGGCTGGCGCGGCCGTCGCCCGCCGGCTTGTCGAGAGCCACGGCGCGCGGCGCCTGCTCCTGCTCTCCCGCCGCGGTCACGACGCACCGGGTGCGGCCGACTTGATCGCCGAATTGACCGCAGCGGGTGCTCATGTCGAAGTCGCCGCCGTCGACGCCGCCGACCGCGACGCCCTCGCCGCGGTGATCGCCGGGGTGCCACTTTCAGCCATAGTGCACACCGCGGGTGTCATCGACGACGCCGTCATCACGTCGCTGACCCCCGACCGTATCGACCACGTGCTGCGCGCCAAAGTCGATGCTGCGTACAACCTGCACGAATTGACCAAGAAATCCAATGTCTCGGCGTTCGTGATGTTTTCGTCCTTGGCCGGTGTAATCGGCGCTGCCGGGCAGGGCAATTACGCCGCGGCCAACACGTTCCTCGACGGGCTGGCCGCGCACCGCCGTGCCCACCACCTGCCTGCCATGTCGCTCGGCTGGGGGTTGTGGGATCAGACCAGCGACATGACCGGTCACCTTGGCGAGGCCGGCGTCGCGCGCCTCGGCAGGGGCGGCATCGCGGCGATGTCGGTAACCGACGCCTTGGAACTGTTTGATACCGCCGTCATCGTCGACGAGCCGCATCTCATTCCTGCACGCATCGATCTCGCGGCGTTGCGCGACTGGTCGGAGGCGTCGGGCGTATTGCCGCCGATGTTCGCAGAGCTGGTCAAGCGCAATGCCCGCCGCCGGGTGAGTGATTCAGTGGAACCGGCGAAGTCGATGTCGGCGCTGGCTCTGCGCCTCAGCGGACTGGACGGGCCCGCGCAACACGAGATGCTGGTCGACCTCGTGCGGTCGCAGATGGCCGCGGTACTCGGCAATGTCGAGCCGGACACGATCGCAACCGATCTGGCGTTCTCCGACCACGGCTTCGACTCGTTGACCGCCATCGAACTGCGTAACCGCCTCAAAGCTGTTACTGGTCTGACCCTTTCGCCAACCCTGATCTTCGACTACCCCACCCCGACGGCGTTGGCGGACCACATCCGCGAACAGCTGGCAGGCCTGCCGCAGCAGGCGCTCAACGCCCCGACAGATCGGAATGTCATCGACGAACCGATCGCGATCGTCGCGATGTCGTGCCGCTACCCCGGCGGCGTCGCATCTCCGGAGGAACTGTGGCAGATCGTCGCGGAGCAGCGCGACGTCCTTTCCGACTTCCCCACCGACCGCGGCTGGGACCTGAACGCGTTGTACAACGCCGACCCCGACGTGCCGGGCACGTGCTACACCCGCACGGGTGGCTTCATCGACGATGTCGCCGGCTTCGACGCCGCGTTCTTCGGCGTATCCCCCAGTGAGGCAATGGCGATGGATCCGCAGCAGCGACTGCTGCTGGAATTGTCGTGGGAGGCGCTGGAGCGAGCCGGTGTCAACCCTGCCAACTTGCGGGGCAGCGCGACCGGCGTCTACGTGGGCATTATCGCCCAGGGCTACGGCATGTCGTCAAGCGGAGCCGAAGGGTTCCGGTTGACCGGCCAGGCGACGAGTGTGGCGTCGGGCCGGGTCTCCTATGTTCTCGGGCTCGAAGGCCCGGCCGTCTCGGTGGACACCGCGTGCTCATCGTCGCTTGCGGCGCTGCACCTGGCGGCGCAGGGCCTGCGGCTCGGCGAGTGTGACCTCGCCCTCGCCGGCGGAGTCACCGTGAACGCAACCCCGGACATCTTCGTCGAGTTCAGCAGGCAGCGCGGGCTGTCGGCCGACGGGCGGTGCAAGGCGTTCGCCGGCGCCGCAGACGGAACCGGATTCGCCGACGGCGGAGGCATTCTGGTGCTCGAGCGGCTCTCCGATGCGCAGCGGCTCGGTCATCCGGTACTGGCGCTGGTGCGGGGGTCGGCGATCAACCAGGACGGCGCTTCCAACGGGTTGACGGCTCCAAACGGTCCCTCGCAGCAGCGGGTGGTCCGAGCCGCTCTGGCCAATGCCGGCCTGCGTCCAGCCGATGTCGAATTGATCGAAGCCCACGGGACGGGCACGAAGCTCGGCGATCCCATCGAGGCGCAAGCGCTGCTCGCCACCTACGGACAGGGTCGTGACCCGGACCACCCGGCCTGGCTGGGCTCGGTGAAGTCCAACATCGGACACACGCAGGCCGGTGCCGGAGTCGCCGGTGTCATCAAGATGGTGATGGCGATCAGGCACCAGATGATGCCCGCGACACTGCACGTGGACGCACCGACTCCACACGTCGATTGGAATGCGGGTGCAGTGGCGCTGCTCACCGACGCGCGGCCGTGGCCGGCGTGCGGCGCGGTGCGCCGGGCCGCAGTGTCTTCGTTCGGGATCAGCGGTACCAATGCGCACGTGATCATCGAGCAGGCTCCAGAACCCAGTGCGGTCGTGCCTGACTCAGATCCGCCTCCCGTCGTTCCGTGGGTGCTCACAGGCAAGTGTCAATCTGCGTTGAGCGCCCAAGCCGGCCGACTGCTGGCCCGGCTGCATTCCGATCCCGAGTTGGACTTGGTGGACGTGGCGTGGACGTTGGCTGGCCGGAGGATGTTCGAGCACCGCGTGGTGGTGGTCGGCGCCGATCGAGAACATCTGCTCGCCGGGATCGAGCAGGTGGCCGGCGGTCAGCTCGACTCCGTGATTCACGGATGCGGCACGTCGAAAGGCAAGACGGCCTTCGTGTTTCCCGGTCAGGGTTCCCAACTGTTCGGTATGGCCAGGGAGTTGCACGCTGCGTATCCGGTGTTCGCCGCAGCCTTCGACGCAGTCGTCGCAGAGCTGGATCAGCATCTGCTCCGACCATTGTGCAGTGTGATGTGGACCAACCGCGACGACCTCATCCACACCACCGAATACGCCCAGCCGGCACTGTTCGCCGTCGAGGTCGCGCTGTTCCGATTGATGGAATCGCTGGGCGTCCGGCCGGATTACCTCGTCGGCCATTCGATCGGCGAGTTGGCCGCAGCCCATGTCGGCGGTGTGCTGTCGCTGCCCGACGCTGCGGTGTTGGTGGTCGCACGGGGCAGACTCATCCAATCGCTGCCGCAGGTCGGGGCGATGTTCGCGGTGCAGGCCACTGAGGTCGAGATTCGTCCACTACTCACCGACGGTGTGGATGTGGCAGCGGTCAACGCGCCGAACTCGGTCGTCGTTTCCGGCGCCACGCAGGCGGTGGCTGCCGTGGCCGACCACATGGGCAAACTCGGTCGCCGCGTGAAGAAACTCACGGTGTCGCATGCGTTTCACTCGACGCTCATGGAACCGATCCTCGACGAATTCGCCTCATATGCCGAACGAATCACTGTCGGCCCCGCGACCATCCCGATCGTGTCGAATGTGACCGGCGAGGTGGCCGCGGGTGATTTCGGCTCGCCGGCCTATTGGGTCCGCCACATCCGCGAAGCCGTCCGTTTCGCCGACAGCGTGCGCTTCCTCGAATCGGCCGGTGTGACCCGATTTCTCGAGCTCGGCCCCAGCAGCGGGCTGACAGCATCCATCGAGCAGTCAACCGAGCACGTCGACGCGCTGTCAATACCCTTGCTGCGCGCGGATCTCGACGAGCCAACCTCGCTCGTCGCTGGTCTCGGTCACCTGTTCACCTCGGGTGGCGACGTGGATTGGCAAGGCTTGTGCGCCGGCGGCGCCCTCGTGGATCTGCCGACGTACGCGTTTGCGCGACGGCGGTATTGGCTGGCAGCCAGTACGGCCGCCGCCGACGTTGCCGGCTTGGGGATCGGCGGCGCGCAGCATGCGTTGCTCAGTGCCGTGGTGAGCTCGGCAGACGGTTCGCAGGTCGTGTTGACCGGGCGATTGGCCCCCGCGGGACCGGGGCCGCAGAGTTGGTTGGCCGATCATGCCGTGGCCGGCGTGGTGCTGTTCCCCGGTGCGGGCTTCGTGGAGTTGGCGATTCGCGCCGGCGACGAGGTCGGCTGCGGGTGCGTCGAGGAGTTGACGTTGCGCGAACCCCTCCTGCTCGGGCCGGCCGGGGTCGCCGTGCAGGTGATCGTCGGTGGGGCAGCCGAGTCCAGCGCTCGGCCCGTGTCGGTGTTCTCGAATGCTGATGCCGATGCCAGTTCAGCGTCGTCATCCGGTTGGATCCTGCACGCCGAAGGAGTGCTCAGTCCGGCGTCGACGGTGGCGCCGTCAGTGGACCTGTCGGTGTGGCCGCCGCCGGGCGCGACGCCTTTCGAACTGCCCGACCCCTACGAAGTGCTGGCCAGTTGGGGCTACGAGTACGGGCCCGCGTTCCAGGGATTGCGCGCGGTGTGGCGTCGTGGTGAAGAGATCTTCGCAGACCTCGCCGTCCCCGAATCCGATGGCGGCGTCGGTGGTTTCGGGCTTCACCCGGTGTTGTTGGACTCGGCCCTGCATGCCGTCGAGCTCACCTCCCACGACGGGCAATCCGCGTTGCCGTTCTCCTGGCAGGGCATCACCCTGCACGCGTCTGGGGCGGCGGCAGCGCGGGCCCGCATCCTTCCGATCGGGCACCGGGTGGTAAGCATCGAGTTGGCCGACGGGTTGGGGTTGCCGCTGCTGTCGATCGCCTCGATGATGGCCCGCCCGGTGTCGCGGCAGCAGCTGACGGCGGTGTCGAATTCGGGTCTGGGTCGGTTGTTCGAAACAGTCTGGTCACCGGCGTCGCCGGGCATCGCCGCGGTGCCGCCGTATGAGGTGTTCGAGTCCAGTCAGGCGGGTGAGGATCCCGTCGGCGCGGTGCACCAACGCACACACGCGGCGTTAGCCGCGGTCCAATCGTGGCTGTCGGAGCACGATTCGGGCGTACTGGTCGTCCTCACCTGCGGCGCCATCGCGCTACCCGGTGAAGATGTCACCGATCTGGCCGGTGCTGCGGTGTGGGGGCTTGTCCGCTCGGCGCAGAGCGAGTACCCGGACCGGCTGGTGCTCGCAGACGTGGACTGCCATGTCGACGGATCGGCTCTGGTGGCGATTTTGGCGACCGGTGAGCCGCAGGTCGTCATGCGCGACGGACAGGCGCACACCGTGCGGCTGCGCAGCAGCCGGGCGGTCGACGGTCTGCTGGTGCCCCCGGGCGGGGAACGTCACTGGCGGTTAGGGCTAACCAGCGCAGGAACTTTCGAGAATCTTCAGCTCGAGCCGGCACCCGGCATGGACGAACCGCCGGCTCGCGGGCACGTGCGGGTCGCCTTGTCCGCCATCGGTGCCAACTTCCGCGACGTGATGATCACCCTGGGCCTGTATCCAGACGACGACGCCGCCATCGGGATCGAGGGGTCCGGGATCGTCATCGAAACCAGCACGGCGGCAGGCAGATTCGCCGTGGGGGATCGGGTGGCGGGATTCTTCCCCGAAGGCGCCAGCGCTATCGCGACCACCGACGAGCGGTTGCTGATGGCGGCACCGACGGGATGGTCCCATGCCGACGCCGCCACGATGCCGGTCGCATTTTCCACCGCCTACTACGCACTGTCGACATTGGCCGGCGTCCAGCCCGGTCAACGCGTTCTGATTCACGCCGCCACCGGGGGAGTAGGCATGGCGGCGGTTCAGCTGGCCCGGTACTGGGGACTGGAAGTGTTCGCCACGGCGAGCCGCGGCAAATGGAACACGTTGCGGGCAATGGGCTTTGACGACGACCACATCGCCGATTCCAGGACGTTGGAATTCGAAGAGAAGTTCCGTACTGCCACCGGCCGCCGCGGAATGGACGTGGTCCTGGACTCACTGACCGGAGACTTCGTGGACGCCTCGTTGCGATTGACCTCGGCGGGCGGGATCTTCCTCGAAATGGGCAAAACCGATATCCGCGACCCCCGCGAGGTTGCGCAGCGCCATCCGGGCGTGTCTTACCGCGCCTTCGACCTCTTCGAGCCGGGAATCGATCATCAGCTGATCCTCAACAACCTGTCGACACTGTTAGACGACGGAGTCCTGCAGCCGTTGCCGGTGACGACGTTCGATGTACGGCGGGCGCCCGCGGCGTTGCGGTATCTGAGTCAGGCGCGTCACGTCGGCAAAGTGGTTTTGACGATGCCCGACGCCTGGGCCGCTGGCACGGTCCTGATCACCGGTGGTACCGGCATGGTGGGTTCGGCGTTAGCGCGGCACGTGGTGGCCCACCACCGGGTGCGCGATCTGGCATTGCTCAGTCGACGGGGCTCGGACACCCCCGGCGCGTCAGAGCTGATAACCGAGCTACGCGATCTCGGTGCTCGTGTACAGGTGTATGCCTGCGACGTGTCCGACCGCGATGCACTGACAGCGGTGCTCGCCGACATTGACCGACATCGAGCCCTTTCTGCAGTGATCCACGCCGCCGGTGTGCTCGACGATGCGGCGATCACCTCGTTGACGGCGCAACGGTTCGATGCGGTGCTGGCCGCCAAAGCCGATGCGGCGTGGAATCTGCATGAACTGACCCGCGATCGAGATGTCTCTGCTTTTGTGTTGGTCTCGTCGATGGCCGCGACGGCGGGGTCGCCGGGGCAGGCCAACTATGCGGCGGCCAACTCCTTCCTCGATGGGCTGGCGACGTACCGACGCAATCAGGGTCTGCCGGCGACCTCGCTGGCCTGGGGGCTGTGGCAGCAGGCCAGCGACATGAGCCGAGGACTCGGTGCCGCGGACCAGGCGCGACTCGCACGCAGCGGAGTGGCCGCGCTGTCCAGCGAGGAAGCGCTCAGCTTGTTCGACACCGCCCTGATCCTCGATGAGGCGTTCCTCATGCCGGCGCGCATCGACACGACCGCGCTGCGAGCGAAGTCCGAGCGCGGGACCCTGCCCCCGATGTTCACCGACTTGATCAATGCGCCGGCTCGTCGCCACGTGGACGATTCGCTCGCTGCCGCCAAATCCAAATCCAACCTGTTGGAGCGTCTGGAGCGTTTGTCCGGCGACGAGCAGGACGCGCTGCTGTTGGATCTGGTGCGCTCCCACATCGCGACGGTGTTGGGCACCACCAACTCTGATGCCATCGACCCGGACATCGCGTTCCAAGAGCTGGGATTTGATTCGCTCACCGCAGTCGAGATGCGCAACCGCCTCAAGGCAGCTACCGGACTCGCCCTGTCGCCCACGCTGATCTTCGACTACCCGAATTCAGCGGCCCTCGCCGGCTACTTCCGTCAGGAACTTCTCGGGGCGAGTACCCCAGTCCCGGACGAAGGCGCCCCCGGCGAATCCGAGCTCCAGCGCGTCCTCGCTTCGATTCCTGTCAGCCGGCTTCGACAGGCCGGCGTGTTGGACTTCCTGCTCGATCTGGCTGATGAGGCCAACGGCGCGGATCCTGCGCATACACGTGAACAGGATTTCGCCGACATGGATCTCGACGACTTGGTGAGTGCCGCATCCCTCGCCAACGACTCGCCGAATGGCTCGCGTGCGCATCCGCTCGCAGCCGACGAAGTGACCTGACGTGCTCCGGCGGATCGGCCTGCTGGCCATCGCAGCGCCCCGACGGATCATCATGTGCGCCGTCTTGGTCATGGTCGGCGCGGCAGTGTTCGGGATCCCGGTCGCCAGCCGCTTGTCGGGAGGCGGCTTCCAGGATCCGCAATCGGCGTCCGCGCGGGGGTCGGAGGTGTTGTTCGAGAAGTTCCGGCAGAGCGACATGCAGCTGATGTTCTTGGTCACCGACCCCGTCGACGCGCGCAGCACCGCTGCCCGCAGGGTGGGCACCGACATCGTCGATCACATCAAGAAGTCGCCCCATGTCATCGACGTAAGTTCCTTCTGGACAGCCGATTCCACACAGGCCGCAGCGCAGTTGGTGAGCAAGGACTCACGGTCCGCCTTGATCATTGCCTCCCTCGATGGGGGTGAGAGCGATGCTCAGCATTACGCCGCAACGCTGTCCGACCAGGTCGCCCACGACAGCGATGGGGTAACGGTGCGATCCGGCGGGACCGCGTTGGGTGTTGCACAGTTGACCGGCCAGACCCGGCGAGACGCGTTGGCGATGGAGGCGATTGCCATCCCGCTGAGCTTCGCCGTGCTTGTGTGGGTGTTCGGTGGTCTGCTCGCCGCGGTTCTCCCAATAGCTGTCGGCTGCATGGCGATCGTCGGAGCGATGTCGGTGTTGCGGCTGGTCGCCCTCGCGACCGATGTGTCGATCTTTGCGCTGAACCTCACGGTCGCCATCGGACTGGCGCTGGCAATCGACTACACCTTGTTGATCATCAGCAGATACCGCGAGGAACTCGCGGCCGGCGCCGACCGCGACACTGCGTTGGTCCGCACCATGACCACAGCGGGTCGCACGGTGCTGTTCTCGGCACTCACCGTCGCGGCGTCACTGTCGGCGATGATCCTGTTCCCGATGTACTTCCTGAAGTCCTTCGCGTATGCGGGCATAGCCACTGTGGCAGTGGTGGCGGTCGGCGCCGTCGTCGTCACCCCAGCCGCTCTCGTTCTGCTGGGATCACGGCTCGATGCTCTGGACCTACGTCGGCTGCTCAGGTGGCTGCTGAAGCGTCCCGAACCCCGGCCAGCCGCTGTCGAGCAGTTATTCTGGTACCGGTCAACCAAATTCGTTTTGCGCAACGCAATACCGGTCGGCCTCACGTGCGTCACCGTGTTGATTCTGCTGGGGTTGCCGTTCCTCGGCGTGAAGTGGGGCTACCCCGATGACCGGGTTCTGCCGCAGTCGGCGTCCTCCCGGCAGGTGGGTGACGCCCTGCGCGCAAACTTCCCGTCGAATTGGTCGACGCAGGTCGCAGTGGTGGTGCCCGAGGCCAACGGTCTGCCCCCGTTTGAGGTAGACCGCTACGCGGCCGATCTGTCGCGGGTGCCCGACGTGTCCGCTGTGGCCGCGCCGACAGGGACTTTCGTCGGAGGGAACAAAGTCGGGCCGGCTTCGGGAGCGACCGGCGTTTCGGACGGTAGCGCCTACTTGACCGTCAATGGCACGGCGCCGCTGTTCTCGGCGCGCTCCGAGCGCCAACTCGACGCTCTGTACGCCGTCGCCGGGCCGAACGGCAGGACCGTCGATTTGACGGGTGGACCGGCAATCAACCGCGACAGCGTCAACGCAATCACTTCGCGGCTCCCGTGGGTGCTCGGACTCATTGTGATTATCACCTTGATGCTGCTCTTTCTACTTACCGGCAGCGTGGTATTACCTATCAAGGCTCTGTTCCTCAACGCGTTATCACTTACCGCCACATTCGGGGCACTGGTATGGATCTTCCAGGACGGGCATCTGGGAGCGCTGGGGACGACTCCGACTGGGACGCTTGTCGCCAACGTGCCAGTGCTGTTGTTCTGCATTGCCTACGGTCTGTCGATGGACTACGAGGTCTTCTTGGTGTCCCGAATTCGTGAATACTGGCTGATGTCTGATCGGACCCGCGCCGACAATGACGAGAGCGTGGCACTCGGCCTGGCACGGACCGGTCGTGTGGTTACCGCCGCCGCTCTCGTGATGTCAATTTCATTCGCGGCGCTGATCGCGGCGCAGTTGTCTTTCATGAGAATGTACGGTCTCGGTCTGACATTGGCGGTCCTCGTGGATGCCACCATCGTCCGCACGATAGTCCTGCCTGCCTTCATGCACATCTTCGGCCAATGGAATTGGTGGGCTCCGCCGCCACTGGCACGCTTTCACAAATCGTTGAGTCGCCGACGGCGCACTCACAGCGACATCTCGGCGTCGGCTGGCGCAGCCGCCGCTTTGCGACCGAGTTGATGCGGTGTGGGCCAACACCATTGCCGCAATCCACACGGGAGTGCAGCAGACAAAACGACGACGAGCGACATCAGGCGACCATCAACACGCCCGCATTAACACCGAGCCAGCCGTCCGGGGAAACGGGAAACCCTTGCTCTAACGTGGCTGTGTCAGCCCGAGTTGGCCCGGGCTGCGCGGCTTGGAGTGGCTCGAGCTGTGTTGGCCGACTTCGGAGTCGATGATCGTCTTTTGTACTGGGCCAAGGCCTATCCGAAACCAGTGGTATGACCTGCACGGTCGCAGCCTCCGGGCGTGGCTTCACAATCTCCAGGTCGGGAATCGCACCCGCCGGCTAATCCGCCGAGGTCCAGGCTCTTTCGAATCACGATGCTCCACACGCCGCGATCAGCTGCTTGCCCTCGTACACACGGCGGTGACCGCGCTGGCCGGAGCCTCCCCTCAGAGTGCTCGGAGGCCTTGCAGGGTCCTTCTTGTCAGGTCACGTCGTTCGTCGATCGTCATCGAGTCGTTGAGGGTGGCGTGCACCTGCAAATAGCCCTGTTTCACCAAGTCCCCGACCAGAACCCGCGTCACTCCGAGCGGCAAGGACAGGCGAGCGGCGATCTCTGTGATCGAGGGGCTGCGCACGCACAACGTCAGGATCTGGCCCCGCACATCATTTCTCGGCCAGCGCGGCGGCTTCACTGTGCTATCGGTCGCTTCGACCAGAGCCTCGAGCGCCAGTTCGACTGAAGAGTAGGTCCGGCCTCTCGTCAGCGCGTAAGGCCGGACCAGGCTCGGCACGTCCGTGGTTTTCGGTCTTGCGAACCAGTCGCCAGTCGGTTGGCCCTTGCCCTCCGGCTGCCGACGCGCGTCGGCGCGCATCTCCCTAACGTCCTGCAAGAACGCCAAGGTGTGGTCGGCGTGCACCGATGCGCGCAACTCGCTGGAGACGACCTTGAGTACGGTGCGGTCGGTGTCGATGACGAAGGTGGTCCGTCTGACCGGCAGCAGTCGGGCCAGCAGGCCGCGGCGCCGAGTGTGCCGGCTACGCCCGGCTTCGCGCGCCACGACGGAGGTACGCAGCTTGGCGAGCTTGCCTCGGCGCACCCCGAACATGTCCGACACCACGCCGTCCGCGTCCGAGAGCAGCGGATAGTCGAACGAGCGCTGAAGGGCGAAGTGGGCCTGCTTGTCGACGGTGTCGGTGCTGATGCCCACCCGTTGGGCGCCCACCTTCGCGAATTCGCTACTCAGGTCCCGAAAATGACAAGCCTGGGCAGTGCAGATCGGTGAGGACGCGATTGGGAAGAAGAACAGCACCACCGGCCCTCCGGAAAGGAGCGCAGACAGCGTCCGAGGCCAGCCGGTGTGGTCATACAGAGTGAAATCAGGTGCCGTCTCACCTGCGATCATCGGCAAAGAGTAACCTGGGGAAGCTCGAGCGGAGCGCGGTTCGAGCTTTGCCCACCCACCACGCCGTCGGGGACCTCACCTCAGCGGTTTCCCAAGTCCCCGAGACCAGGGTCTTTGTGCCCTCCTCACGTTGCACGCCGGGCGCCATCGTGGACGCATGAACGCGTATTTCCCAGACGTCGAGACCATTCGGTCCGCGCTGTCGCTGGCCCTCCGCGCTCCGTCGGTGCACAACACGCAGCCGTGGCGATGGCGGGTCGGCGAGCACAGCCTGCATCTGTACTCGGACCCAGATCTGCACCTGCCCCATACGGATCCAGACACCCGGGACATGATGATCAGCTGTGGCGCGGCGCTGAACCACTGCGTCGTCGCCTTCGCGGCGCTGGGGTGGCAATCGAAGGTCCATCGGTTCCCGAATCCTTCCGAGCCTGACCATCTGGCCGCTATCGAGCTTCATCGGTATCCGGCCAATGACATGGATGTGGCCCTGGCGGCTTCCATCCCGCGCCGTCGCACCGACAGACGGTTCTACAGTTCGTGGCCCGTGCCGCAGGGTGACATCGCCCTGATGGGGGCACGCGCGGCACGTGCGGGCGTCATGCTTCGCCGTGTCGACGGGCTCGACCACCTCAAGCACCTCGCGGCCGAAGCAGCACTCCGGCATTCGAACGATCCTGACTACCTGGTCGAATTATCCACGTGGAGTGGACGATACGGATCCCTGGCCGGCGTGCCTGCGCGCAACACTCCTGAGCCTGATCCGTCGGCTGTCATGCCTGCCAGGGCATTCGCGGGCCCGGTGCTCGCGCAAGCGCCTGGCTTTAGCGCGACTGAGGACAATGCCGCCGTGATAGCGCTGGGCACGGTCGAGGATGACGACATGGCACGGCTGCGCGCAGGCGAGGTAACCAGCCTGGTGCTTCTGACGGCAACGGCGTTGGGCCTGTCGAGTTGCCTGATCACCGAGCCGCTGGAGATTGCTGAAACGCGGGCTGCCGTGCAGTCCGACGTCTTCGGAAGCGACGGCTACCCACAGGTGTTGCTGCGCATCGGTTGGGCGCCGGTGAACACGGACCCGCTGCCGTCAACTCCGCGGCGCGCGCTGTCGGAAGTGGTTGCGCAGCTGGATGGTTCACCGTTCGGCTAAATCTGTTTCGGTATCCAAGTCGACTTCGACGTTTAGGACCGAACCGTCAAGCTGTCGCGTGCATGGCCAACCGGCGTCGGCGAGCACGCGAAGCATCAAGTGGTTCTCCCAGAGCACCTTGGCGACGAACCGATGCAAGCCGTTGGCCTTGGCGATTCGTCCTAGGCGGCGAAGTAGTGCGGTACCCACGCCACGGAGGTGTTCTGCGTGTGCCACCACCACCGCCACTTCGGCATCACCGGGTTCCGGGCACGCGACGTAATTGGCTACGCCCAACAATTTTCCGGCGCCGAACGCGCCGAGCGAGTATTGGCCATCCCTGGGTTCGGCGATTGATCGCGCCCAGCCGTCCAAGCCGGCCGGATGCATCGCGAAAAAGCGAAGGTAGCGTTCCTCGTCGGTCATTGATTCGTAAAGCTGCACTACTGCATTGGCGTCAGCCGGTTTCAGCTGACGAAGTGAAATCACCGACCCGTCAACGAGTTCCGCGGTCCAAGGCTGCTCAAGACCCTGACGACGGATCATCTCAATGTATGACGAGTACGGAGGAGTTACCGTGGGCAAGGATTGGATGACTGTGGGGCCCGACGATGTGTGCGATATCGCTGGCTTCGGCGCCGCCGACCACTGCAAGTTGCACCGATAAGTCCTCGTGGTTGCACAGGAACCCAGCCACACTGTCTGGCGTGCTCACGGGGTAGACACGAACGTCCGGGTACTGCTTCTTCCACTTTTCGATACGGCGATCGAGCTCACCGTGCGGCATTTCGCCGAAGCCGTCCTTGCAGACGCCGACCGCAAGGACGGGCGCGTTCCGCAGTCGCGCCTCCTCCATTGCCAGCTCGATGACCGATTCGTTGTCTGCGTGATCTTCGACTGCGACGACGATCCAATCGGGTTCCGAGGCTGGCGCTTGGTGAGGTGACCGAATGATTGCCACTGGGCAGTATGCCTTTTCGGCCAGGCTTGCAGCCGTCGACCCGCATATCTTCTCGGCCACAGCGCCGATTCCAACTGAGCCGACGCACACCATGGACGCGTCGCGCGACTCGTTGATCAGGGCGGTGTCAGGTGATCCCCATATGACGTCGGTTTCGATCTTGACTGGCTTCCCGGTTGCCTCGACGACGGCACTCGCAGCGCGTAGCGACGACTCCGCGTACTGAACTTCGAGCCGGAAATCACTTGCGGGCGTGTCCCGATGACCTTCGATGTGCGTGACGTGGACTATTCGTAGCGGAACATCGCGGCTGATGGCCTCGTCGATGGCCCACTTGGCCGCATTGATCGCCGCGTAGGAGCCGTCGACACCGACCACTACCGGCGCAGAATTCGTCCACATGATCCAGCGCTCCCTCATCGCGATGAGCGGCTATGCCGCGCTCGTCATACCGGACGCTATTGGCTCAGCAACAGCAGAACCGGGGTCATAAGTCCCTGGTGCCACGCCAAAGGTCCACGGCGGTCGGATGTGCGCTTTTGTGTCATCGGCCCAGTGACATCCGTCCACGGACTGAGGGTCGTTCGGCCCTGGGGAGCCTGGCCGGCGGCGGGCACGATCAATGGGTGGTCCCGCGCAAGCGGGACTCATGACTGGGGAGACGTCATGGAAACCTTCACGATTGGCCTGCGAAGCCCCTGGTGGATTCGGGCGCTTGGTCGCAAGAATCCGTTGGTGCGCAGCACTGATCGCATAGAGGCCATGACTGTCGCTATTGCCGTCATCGTCACCGTCTTCGCGATACCGATCGCGGCCGCTATCGGGACGTCCGTTCATGGTGACCGCGCGGGCAGATTCGCGGCGGAGGCGCAGACTCGGCATCAGCTGATCGCCACCGCGACCGAGAAGGGCCGCGTTGCAGTGCATTCGAGAATCATCGATTTCAGTGCCGAAGCCACTTGGAGCGACGCGGGAAGAACCCACCGTGGCGTTGTCGCATGGTCTGAACCCGTGAACATCGGTGATAAGCAGAGCATTTGGGTGAACAACGACGGTGAGAATGTTGCCCAGCCGTCACCCCCCAGCCGAGCCGATGGTGAAGCGATCGGCGTTGGTTTGCTCATTTGGCTCGGCGTAGCTGAATTTTCGGCGGCCATGCTGTACCTGGTCCGCCGCCGACTCAATCGCTCGCGGTACGCCCAATGGGACCGCGAAATCAACCCATCCCCGGACAACGACAGCCGGAGGAATCACCAAACATGACACCGAGTGGACACACGTTACCGGCCCAACCGGCCGCACAAAGTCAGGAGATACCCATGCCCACAACCAATCACGGCATCATCGTCGGCGTTGACGGTTCGCCGGCCTCAAGGGTCGCGGTCGACTGGGCTGCCCGAGAAGCGTCGTTACGGAACCTTCCGCTGACACTCGTCCATGTCATTCCATGGAGCACGTTGGGGACCTGGCCCGGGTTGCCGATGCCCGGTGATCTCGAAGCCCAGTTTCAAAAGCACGGCCGCGAGGTCCTGAGCAATGCAGTCCGAACGGTCGAGGACGCGACCAAGAGATCAGGTTCGATACAGGTCGAAACGGAGGTGGTCACTGCTGCCGTGGTGCCCACCCTTCGCGACTGGTCCAAAGGGGCCGCCATGATTGTCGTCGGCTGCCGCGGTCTTAGCGCAATCGGCCGGCGACTGCTCGGTTCGGTCAGTTCGGGTCTCATCCTTCATGCCCACTGCCCCGTTGCCGTCATCCATGACGAAGATCCGCTGATGCCAACGCCTGCGGTGGCACCCGTCGTGGTGGGTATAGACGGTTCACCGGCCTCCGAGTCGGCGACGGCACTTGCCTTCGATGAGGCGTCACGTCGCGGCGTTGAACTCGTCGCTGTCCACGCGTGGAGCGACTTCGCAGTTTCCGAGTTGCCTGGCATCGAATGGTCCGACGTGGAAAAGCAGGCCGAGGAGACGCTGGCCGAGCGCCTGGCCGGATATCAGGAGCGCTATCCCGACGTCACAGTGCGTCGTGTGGTGGTTCTCGATCGACCTGCGCACCAGCTGCTCGAGCAATCGGAGTCTGCGCAACTGACCGTCGTTGGCAGCCATGGTCGCGGTGGATTCGCCGGGATGTTGCTCGGGTCGGTCAGTTCGGCTGTGGCCGAGTCGGCGCGGATGCCGGTGATCGTTACCCGTCCGTCCTGACGCTTACTGCTCAGGCGGACGGTGCGATTGGTCCAACTTGGAAATGAACACCGCCGCCTGTGTGCGGCGCTCCATTCCGAGCTTCGCCAAGAGGCGCGATACGTAGTTCTTCACGGTCTTCTCGGCTAGGAACATCCTGGCGGCTATCTGCTTGTTGGTCAGGCCCTCGCCGAGCAGATCCAGCAGAACGCGCTCCTGGTCGCTGAGCCCCGACAACGGGTCGGAGTGCTCGGCTGCCCCGCGGAGCTTGGCCATCAGCGCAGCTGCCGCCCTATTGTCGAGCAGCGAACGGCCGGCGCCGACGTCCTTGATGGCCTGTGCCAGTTCCATGCCTTTGATGTCCTTGACGACGTAACCGCTGGCCCCCGCCAGAATCGCGTCGAGCATCGCCTCGTCGGACGTAAACGAGGTCAGCATCAGACACCGCAAATCCGGCAACCGCGACAACAGATCTCGGCATAGTTCGATGCCGTTCCCATCCGGCAACCTGACGTCGAGGACGGCGACGTCAGGCCGAAGCGCAGGAATTCGCGCCAGCGCCTGGGCCACCGACCCGGCCTCACCTACGACCTCGAGTTCAGGGTCCACGCTGAGGAGATCGATAAGCCCGCGCCGCACTACCTCGTGGTCGTCGACGAGAAAGACTTTGACCACTCGAAGGCCCTTCGTCGGAGTTGCCGAGACGGTGGATGTACTGCTCACAATACGTTCTGTCGTTCGCAGATCAACACGGAACATTCGGCGTTTTGCAGCGCTGCCAGGCCCGGCGGCCCCACCAGCGCGGCAACTCCCTCTCGCCGCTCATGCCCAACGACGAGGAGCTGAATGGAGCTCGCGTTCTTGGCGAGAAAATTCAGGGTGTTGCCATTGACCGCGGCTGTATGCATGTCGACATCTGGATAGCGCTTCTTCCACTGCGCGAGGCGACGGTCGAGTTGCGCCCGCGCAAGACGATTGCCGTCGGCCACAGCGTTACCGTCATGAATATCGGTGTA
>Ga0070667_100002137_pt1 | contig 17407 bp, 17 predicted proteins | sample KBSS33metaG_FD_64659 | JGI IMG/M metagenome (GOLD analysis project Ga0070667, IMG submission 64659) | Switchgrass rhizosphere microbial communities from Kellogg Biological Station, Michigan, USA - KBS S3-3 metaG | ecosystem: Host-associated > Plants > Roots > Rhizosphere > Soil ... | reverse complement strand
GCCAGGGAAGGAAAGAGAATCTCGGGATCCCCGGGCCAATTCAAAGACAGGCCGTACAATGAAGGCGGGGATATCATTGTCGGATATTATCATATTGTTGCCGGAACCCTCGACGAAGCGGTTTCAATTGCACAACGTAATCCTGAGTTTGCCTTTGTCAACGGAGCAAGCATTGAGGTAAGGCCGGTTAAGATGGTTGAAAAAACCACCGGCTTTGTTTATCCGGGCGGTAACTGAATTCTATTCTAAAACCAGCCAAACTGGTAGATAAAGGTCAGGGCGGTAAAATTCTGTCCGGACAGCGTAGCCACGCCCGTATTAATCATAAATTTTATAGAATGATGGTTATTGATAATGGGCATGGAAAAGGTGATTCCCAGACGCCAGTTGCGGTCGATATCCGATTGCTCAACATCATCGATATAGGTTCTTCCCCCGGTGGCAAAACCTCCATTTAAGGCAATATATTTTCCGTGTTTGAAGGTATAGTCGACATGGGCCTGAAAAGCTATCAAAGCATTTTCTGACAGGGTATGTGAGTTCAGGAACCGGGAATTTTCTGTAAACATCCACACGCCGCTATAAAATTCATAAAATAGTCTTCCCTGCCGGTGGGAGAATCCGATCTCAGGCTTGAAGCCCCAGCGGTTTGATCCGAGATTAATCAGTTTTGAAGGCATGTATTGACCCATCGGAACAGATATCACGAGACTAGCTCCCAACACGGTGTGCTCCTGGAATCTTTGAAAGTCCTTTGGTGAAAGAGCGGGTGAGCCGAGCAGGTTAATACCAAATTTTATCCGGCCGTCGTAGAATCCGGTACGGGATCCGCTTGTATCCATCCCGTGAAATTTAGCCGTACCATCCAGAAAACCGAAAGGCGCCATTGCAGAAACGCGGGCGAGTTTATTGAATAATTTGAAAGTCTGCACATAGGCCAGGTTAAAGACCTTGTTTTTCATGTTAAGGTCCTGCACCGGAGAGCTGCCCTCCGTTATCACATTGCCGGAGGAATAAGTGAAAGACAAAGCCAACACGTGTAATCCGACAGGCACCACGGCATAGCTGCGGGGTTCCATTTCCTGCGCAATGGCGGAAACGGAGCACAGTATCATAATGGCCAATATGAATAGTCTCTTAATAGTGAGGATTATTTGGTGTGGCTGAAAACAAAATCTTCCGTATTAAACCGGATAGTTCCCCCGGAATGAAAGGTAACCTGTTTTAGTCCGGTTAAGCATTTCATTTCATATTTAACGGTAAACCGCAAAGCCACTATAGAATTTCTACAAACCAATGCATCACCAAATCGGCCGACTGATCTACTCTTACCTTTTCGGGTCCTCGTCGCACGCTCCGTCTCCTCTTATCAATTCGAAAGAGTATATAAAGCCAATGGCCTCCTCTCTGTTGTAAAAATCATAACCCACAATGTGCCTTATACCACAACCAGTAATTTTTATGGGAGTTTAACGGGAGTATACAGGTTTTCATGTAGGAAGAGAATATACAGACTTAATATTACGGACCGCACTACAAATACTCCGGTGGCATATTCTTTGAAATCAATTACCGGCAGGAATAGATGAGGGTAGATCAACCGGCTGGCTCTTCAAGACTATAAGATTAAGATAACCTGATCGATCCGTACAACGGAAATAATATAATCATCTACATTTTGTGGGTAGGTATATGAAAACGATCTTGATAGTCGACGACGAAAGAGACCTGTGTGAGGTCCTGAAAAAAGCTTTCCGGAAGGAAGACTATGATGTCGATTGCGCCTTCTCTTTAGCTGAGGCCGATCAAAAAATGAAGAAACATCCCCGGATTGTAATCCTGGACAATCAACTTCCGGACGGCACGGGCATAGACTACCTGAGTACGCACGCTCCTATTTTTCTGGATATCGTTGTGCTAATGATCTCTGCGGACACCGAACCGCAGACTATTAAGAGGGCCAAAAAAGCCGGCGTGCAGGAGTTTCTTCCAAAGCCATTCACCCTGCAGCGGATAAAAGAACTTCTTCGGAAGGTAGCCTAGCATCTTTACCTATATATTATTATGGAATAATCAAAGGTTTAACGGCATCCGGAATGTGAATTTTGTCTCCTGCTCATCCGAGCTGACGGACAGTTCAGCATGATGCACACGCGCGATTTCCGAAGCGATGAATAAGCCCAGGCCCAGGCCCTGCCGGCTTGCACGGCCCCCCTCCCTGGTAAAGGGAAGAAATAGCTTTTCAATGGATGACGATGGAATCGGTATGCCCTGATTAATTACAGAGAGTTCAAAAAACCCATTTTTTGAAGACGCCCGAACCACCACCGGCTTGTCGGGTGTACCGTGGGTTAATGCATTGGCCAGCAAATTGGAAAGTAGTTGTGCAAGTCTGTGGGCATCACAATGGACAGGCTCATGAATATCAATCTCGGAAAGAATCACCCTGTCAGGCCAGGAGATGGCGATCTCGTCTATTCCATGTTGCAAAACCATATCAATTTCTGTTGGCTTCAGGTCGACTACCAACCCACTGCCCATCCTGGCACGGGCGAAATCCATGATATTGTTGATAAGTTCGGCCATTCTGGAAGCGCTTCGCTGAATAATAGCGATCATTGGCTGATGGGGTTCGATGTCGTCTTCTTCTGACAATAACGAGGCTGCCGTCATAATCGATGACAATGGATTGCGCAGATCGTGCCCCAGTACAGCAATGAATTGTTCGCGCACCAGCGCTATTTCGCGCTCTTCAAGCAACTTTTGTTCGGCATGGTATTTATCTTCTTTCAGGTTCTGTTCATATGTTCTGCGATCGGATGCTTTGAAAACCGTAAAACAGATGAACTGAGTGTTTCCCTCATCATCGCGTTTTTCGTAAGCATTCGCCAGGATCTGCATTCGCTTTCCATCCCGGCAGAAAAGTTCAAGTGCCACTTCATCAAAGTATCTTTGCATGCGCAGCAGGGGCCACAAATGCGTTTCAAAGTATATCTTACCCCCTACCGTCAAAAGATCGGAAAAGCGAAGTCCGGTCAGATCATCAGAAGCACTTCCCATCCAATCGGCCAGACAGGGATTGACCTGTATGATTTTACCGTCCTGCCCCGTCGTTAAAAAACCCACGAGCGGATGCCCGAACAGTTCTTTTGACAATTCTATGGATTTGAACGAATCGGAGCCCATCAGGCCAAAAAGGTTTTAATGGCTTCAATTGTTTCGTCGGGCGCGCTGAGGTTTGGACAATGTCCTGTCGCTTTCATGTAGACGATTTTGCTGCCTGCTATCCGCTCGTGTACGTACTCTCCCACACTGCGCGGAGCAATAACATCTTCGCTGCACTGCAGAATTAAGGTCGGAATATGGATGGTGGGAAGGGCCTCCCTGGCATCGGACAAAAAAGTAGTACGGGCAAACTGCCTGGCAATTTCCGGGTCTGTACGACAGAAACTGTTTTCCAGCTCCCCGGCGAGTTCTTTCCTCCCGGGATTGCCCATAATGACAGGAGCCATGGCCATGGACCATCCCAGGTGATTATTTTCCAGTGCTTCCAATAACTCATCAATCTGGACATGGGTAAATCCTCCCTGGTAATCGCCTTCGTTAATGTAATAAGGCGATGGTCCTACCAGCACAAGTTTACTGAAAAGGTCAGGTGCCTTATTTGCCGCTATGATTCCCATCATGGCCGCCACGGAGTGACCAACGAAAATAATGGCCGATAAGCCCAGGTCCCGGGAAATTTCAATGATATCATCCGCATACCCGTCGAGGCTGGCATATTTTTCCGATTCATAAGCTGTCAGGTCTGACCGGCCTGCACCTACATGGTCGAAAAGAACGACCTGATAGTCCTGTTCGAAGGCAGGCGCAACGAACCGCCACATGTTCTGGTCACAACCAAATCCATGGGCAAATAGCACCGGCTGCTTACCTTTTCCGCTCATTACCACGTGGTTCCGGACTTTGATATTCATACTTGCATGAAGATACGATATATTACAAGTGAGGATTCACCAACCGTGTCAAAGCGTGAACCGTCGGAGGCCGACTATTCTTCGTATGCATCTTTATTATGGAACCTGAGAAGCTGTGTAAATATTTCTACAGCTTCTTCAGGATTTTGAATCGCCATAATTCCTTATAATTCGTCTTTAATTAAATACTTTTAAATGATAATCAATGTACATGAGAGAGGATAAATCCGACTACTTTCCGAAATCAAAAACCGGTGTGGATGGTTTGGACGAAATAACCGGAGGTGGATTTCCCAAGGGCCGTCCGACCCTTATCTGCGGGAGCGCCGGATGCGGAAAGACCCTGATGGGGTTGCAGTTTCTGGTTAAAGGAATCACAGAATATGATGAGCCGGGGGTATTTATGAGTTTTGAAGAAACTGCCAAAGACCTTACCCAGAACGTCCGTTCCCTGGGATATGATTTGGACAAACTGGTCAAAACGAATAAACTGAAGATTGACCATATCCAGATTGAAAAAAATGAAATTGAAGAAACAGGTGAGTATGACCTGGAAGGTCTGTTTATCAGGTTGAATTATGCGATAGATGCCATCGGTGCAAAACGAGTGGTGCTGGACACCATCGAATCTCTTTTTGGTGGACTGGACAACGCTACCATTCTCCGTTCTGAACTGAGAAGACTCTTTCAATGGTTAAAAAATAAAGGGGTCACCGCTATCATCACCGGCGAACGGGGCGAGAGTTCCTTAACCCGCCAGGGATTGGAAGAATACGTATCTGACTGCGTCATCCTGCTCGACTTCCGGGTAATTGATCAGATTGCCACGCGAAGACTGCGAATCGTTAAATACAGGGGATCAACGCATGGCACCAATGAATACCCTTTTCTGATAGATGAGGCCGGAATTTCTGTTCTGCCGATCACTTCACTCAAACTGGAGCATAAAACATCCTCCGACGTCCTTTCTTACGGACACGAGGGCCTCAATAAATTATTTGGCAAAGGTGGATTTTTCAGGGGAACGAGTACACTGATTACGGGCACAGCCGGCACATTGAAAACTACACTGGCTGCCTATTTCGCTCTAAGCAGCTGTCAGAGAAAGGAACCCACGTTATTCTTTTCTTTTGAAGAATCGCCCGATCAGTTGATAAGAAATATGTCGTCCATCGGTGTCGATCTGAACCCTTTTATCAAATCCAAATTGCTTTTTATCCATGCTTCCCGGCCTTCTTTACAGGGTCTCGAATTGCATCTGCTCGTATTGCATAAACTCATCAAGGAACTAAAACCCAAAACCGTCATAGTTGACCCCATCAGCAGCCTGGTAACCGTCGGGACTTCAAGTGAAGTCCGGGCGATGCTGGTTCGCCTGATGGATATGCTGAAATCAAATAAGATTAATGCCCTTTTTACTTCCCTGACCCATCAAAAATCGAATGAATACGGAGATCTGACCGTAGATGCCGTTTCCTCGCTGGCCGATACCTGGATCCAGGTTTCCAACGACGAAAAAAATGACGTCCGTAAGCGTATTCTGAGCATCGTGAAATCCCGGGGCATGGGACATTCAAATCAGGCATGGAAATTTATTATCCAGGATAAAGGGATTAAATTGACAAGATCTAAAGAAAAGGCTTAAAGTGGCAAAACAAATATGGGAGCTCAGGTTATACATCGCGGGACAGACGCCAAAATCTGTCCTTGCATTGAAAAACATAACCAAATATTGCAGGGAACACCTGGAAGGCCGGTATACCATTGAGATTGTGGATTTACTGGCCAACCCGAGACTGGCGGAAGGAGATCAGATTTTTGCGATCCCGACGCTGGTACGAAAATTTCCTGAACCCCTGCGCAAGATCATCGGCGATCTCTCCAATGAGGAAAAAGTACTTGTCGGGCTTAATATCAAGCCCGCCGGATTGAAAAAAGTGTAGTTATGAAGGAAAAAATCCCGCCGATCATCATTGCAGAGAATAAGCTTGTCCTGCATTTATATGTATCTGGTATGTCGCCAAAGTCCATGGAAGCCATTGAAAATATTAAAAAGTTGTGCGGCGATCTTATGGAGGATTCGTTTCAACTTGAGATCATAGACCTCTACAAACATCCTGAGCTCGCATCCGAGCAGCAAATTATATTTAGTCCATCCCTTGTAAAACGTCAGCCACTCCCTAAAAAAATTCTAATCGGGACCTTTTCTGACCAGGAAAAAGTGGTCAGGGGTTTAGGAATTTCGATCAAAGCATAGTGAATGAAAACGGAAACTATTGATGAACTTTTATCGAAAATTGAGAGTCTTGAAAGCCGGCTCGCCGATTCCGAGCAGCTTATAGATGCCATTAAGGCGGGAGAAGTGGATGCCTTTGCGGTGAATGAGAACAATCAACCCGAAATATATACTCTTCAAAGTGGTGACTATGCTTACCGCCTGCTGATCGAGGAAATTGGTGAGGGTGCTGTCAATACTACGGAAGACGGCCTTATCGTATATACCAATGCTTCTTTTATAGATTTACTGGGTTTACCTTATGAAGCCATCATCGGAAAATTTATACACGAATTTATTGAGGAGGAATCCAGGGAGAAGTTTAAGCAGCTTTTCAACAATTCCCTGTCTGGCAGAAGTAAAGGAGAAATTACGCTTAAGGCCGGCAAAAAAATGATTCCGGTATATATCTCACTCACTTCTTTAAAACCAAAGCTGGCGACCATCGGTATTATCATCACTGATCAGTCCATAAAAAAAAGCAACGAGAGTACGATCCTGCAATATCAGAAAGAACTGGAACTGAAAAATATCGAGCTGGCCCAGAATAACGTGGAGTTAACCTCTTTCACATTTATTGCGTCCCATGACCTCCAGGAACCGCTTCGGAAAATTCAGACATTTTGCAATCTCATATTAAATGAGATGAATGAGGGTCTGCCTCCTTCAGCCCAGGATCATTTCCAGCGCATCCTGAAAGCATCCAACCGGATGCAAACCCTGATCAGTTCGCTTCTTAACTATTCCCGTATGAATTCCAGGGATCTGGTATTTGAACCGGCTGACCTGAACGAAATCCTGGATGATGTGATTAACAGCAACGACGAACTGATAAAAGAAACAGACGCTGACATTCAGTATGGAAAACTGCCGTCCCTTCCCTGCATGCCTTTGCAAATCCAACAGCTTTTCACCAACCTGATCATAAATTCCATAAAATACAAAAGGCAAAGCAATCCTCCTGTTATACAAATCACTTCACAACTGCTAAAAGCCGGGGAGCCCGATTCCGCTGGCCGTGCTGTCGATAAGGACTATTGGAAGATCACTTTTACGGATAATGGAATCGGGTTTGAACAGCAGTATGCCGATAAAATATTTGATTTGTTTCAACGCCTGCACTCCCGGTTCGACTACGAAGGCACCGGTATCGGGCTATCCATCTGTAAAAAAATTGTCCAGAATCATAAAGGCTTTATACTTGCCATGGGCCGCCCCAGGATAGGCGCCAGTTTCGAAATCTATCTACCTTTAAACCAATGATCATGCAAGCTCACATTCTCCTTATTGATGACGATGAGGATGATCAGTTTATTTTTAAGAAGGCGCTTGGCGAAGTGGCTCCCGGTTATATATGCCGGGTATCAAACAGTGGTCCTGAAGGCCTCTATGAATTAAAAACCAGTGTATCAAATCCGGAGATCATTTTCCTGGATCTCAATATGCCGCTGATGAATGGGTTTGAGTTCCTGGCTATCTTAAAAAATGACGCAAAATTTTCCGGCATACCGGTTATTATATTTTCCACTTCAGACAGCCCTGCAGATAAAAAACGCGCCAGGGAGATGGGCGCAATCAATTTCATTACAAAGACATGCGAGATCCGCGAGCTGAAGCGGGATTTGGCTTTACTGATAAATCCGAAACTTTACACTGTCTGATGCATTTAGGGTGCTACCCCATTTTTCCCTGAACAACATCTTTTCTTTTTAACCATCGGTCGAGGGGCGGAGTTTGAAAAACCGAATTGCCTTTTTTATCTGCAAGGCCGGTAAAATGGGCTATCTTTTTGCTTAGTTTGCTGACTGCGGAGCCTGGTGGCCGATGTGATTTTTGAAACTTCGCCTGGAAACTGCTGATCGCTTTGTTAATCCAGTAGAGCTCGTCTTTCGGCATACGCATTTGCCTGAATAAAACCATCAACCGGTTAAAAGCTCTTTCATCGGAAGGGAACGCCAGAGCGATCTGTTTATATTCTTTGATCGCCGCGTTCCTGTCCTTTGATTCCAATTGCCGGGCTTCTGTCAGCCACTGAATCAAAGGCAATTCCTTTTTAACCGGCTTATTGTGAATGGCCTTCATGCGTCGTATATTTAGACAGGATCTGCCTTACCCTTTTTTCCAGTTCTTCCGGACAATTCAAATTGAAGAGGACGTGGGGAGGATCTGTTTCCAGGTGATAACACTTTCCTGAGTCCGGCCATTGGTGTTCCAAAGACTGTAGTTCCGATTTGATCTGATCTATAACCTTTGCTGAAATTGTCATGGGTGCAAAAGTTTTTTACCAGTTATTCGTAACGTTTCCTACCCCTTCTTTACCTTTCTTTAATACGTCTTTGGTACTGTCAACCAGATCATCGACACCGTCTTTCGCATTATCCTTCAAATCATCCAGGCGATCTTTGATCTTTTTCCATGTTTCCGACCCGCTAGCGGGAGCAATCAATAATCCGATAGCGACTCCGGTCACGATAAGCCAAAATGCTTTTTTCATTTGTTTTTCTTTTTACAATGCAAATCCTGAGCCTTCCGCCAGAGCAACTGCCTATACACAACGAATAAAAAGCAGGGCTATTCGGCAAGATGGTTGATATCTACGAACAACAAATTTGGTGAAAAAGCTCCCCAACCCTGTCGGGGACAGTTACTCGCACTCATAGGCAAAAACCCTTGCAGGTAAGTGAATACCGCGTCCATAAAGTTATGTCTGCCCTGGTTCAGCAATTTTTTTAGGACGTTTATCCATACGATCTTCAATAGGGCTTTCGTGCAAATAATTCCAATGAACAGCAGTAAGAAAATTAACAAACGCAAAACATGGCCTTACTTATTATTTTTGGTATTGGGTCTGCTTGCGCCAGTGCTTTATTATCAGTTTTGGTACCATTCAAAACGGGTTGATAATAATATCTACACACTTTATAAGATTCTAAACCACCATGGTTCGGATGTCTGGACAGTGAAATTCAGTCCCGATGGAAATTTTCTCGCAAGCGGCAGCGTGGACAGCACGGTCAGGATATGGGATATCAAAAATGAAAAGGCCGCGCTCACGATCAGGCAGCCGCAGGGGATAACCCACCTGGACATTAGTCCGCGGGGTGACCGGCTGGTTACCACGTCCTATGATTCGAAAGTCAGACTATGGAATTTGCCCCAGGGCGATTTGGTTAAAGAATTGACCGGACATTCAGGAACCGTATGGTCTGTCAATTTTAGTCCCGATGGAAAAACACTGGCAAGTTGTAGTGAAGATTCAACTATAAAGTTGTGGAATGCAGAGACCGGGGATTTGTTAATGACATTTCGAGGTCACACAAGAAATGTCTGGGATCTGAAATTCAGTCCGGACGGAAATAAAATTGCCAGTGGAAGTTTTGACAAAACGATTAAGATATGGAACGCAAAAGACGGTGCCCTGCTAAAGACACTTACCGCACATACGGAGGCGGTTGTGGCACTGGCATTCAGCCGCGATGGAAAAAAACTGGTCAGTACAAGCGATGACAAGACCATTAAACTCTGGGACACTCAATCATGGAACCTGATCTACTCTCTGGAGGTTCCCGAACATAGTCAGGCAGCAGATTTCAGTCCTGATGGCAAATTCCTGTTAACGGGAGGCCGGGATAAACCAATGTTCGGAGAATTTTTACAAAATATATTTGGAAACTCAGAACACAACAAAGGTGTTTCGATGCGCTTGTGGGATGTCCGGACCGGTCAGCTGCTTCAAACTTTTTCAAAACACAGCAATGATGTAAACGATGTCTGTTTTAGCCCGGACGGCAGATGGATCGCGAGTGCAAGTTCAGACAAAACAGTGGAACTTTGGAAACTGCCGGATCCGTAAAACATAATCTGTAAGACCGTTGAGTTCCTTACCTTTTGATGTGTCAGCGTATCAGACGGCTTCAGGATTTTTATCAGTCTGAACCGAAAATGACGTACTTGTCAGAACGAATGATAACATACCGTCACCTTGCTGGCGGGTACCATCAGTCCCCGTAGTAAATAATTTAAATCTATATTTCTTCAACAATCTGATCGAGCTGAAATTCTGTTCCGAACAAAATGCCAGAATCGATTTTAAATGCATTTGTTCAAAACCAAATCTGACTATTCGCGGAAGGACTTCGCTCATGATTCCCCGGCCCCTGAAATCCGCCAGCAATTCATATCCGATTTCTGCGGTTTCGCCAGCAGGATCAAAATTCCAGCAGCCGATTGTACCGATCAGGTCAGAAGTATCTTCAAAACAAATAACCCAATAGATGCATTCGTTTCGTCCGATGCCGCTTTTTATGCGGTCTATAAATGCGAGTGCATCCTCAATTCCCTTTGAAAGCTCCCGGCCGATCAAGGCACTGGTAACCTCGTCCGCGCGCAGTTCATGTATGAGAGGAGCATCGGCTACATCTAATTCTCTCAATACAAGTTGCCTGGTAGTGAGCCGGGGAAAGGGCGAAAAATCAGCGATCATATATTAATGGCATAAAAGGTGGACGGCAGTCGTTGTCTAATTAAAATAACAGTTACTTCCCTGAAGACTAAGTTACCAATTTACAGTCCGATTTTAAGGACATAAATAATTTGTTGGCTGCATAATTCCAGGCAATCCGATCATATCCCGCGGGTTTAATACATTATTTGAAGATCTCTACTTTATTCACTTTGCCCTTTAGCACAATTTCATCTGACGCGGCAGTAAGTGCTTCACCGTTCATCTTATACTTATTACCTGCAAGCCCTTTAATTTTTAATGTGTATTTCCAATCAGCATCCTCTGATGTGAGCGAATAGGCAGTAACCCTGCCATTCTTTTTTATGGCAAGTGAAATTGCATTAGTGCCAACCGGCAGATTATAAACAGTGACTTCATTCCAATCTGTTGGAAGATGAGGCGAAATCATCATGGATTTTTTGTATGCATCCGGATGGATGCCAAACACATAGGTTATCAATGGTGTAGCCAGCCCATAGATTGTCCAGGCCTGAACAGGACAACCATAATCAGGCATCATTTCGGAGATAGAACCTGGCAGCGCCCTGTTGAATGTCTGAACGATTTTATCTACATACCACATTGCTTCATCTGTCCGGCCGTATGCACATTCTGCCATTGCCTGCACGCTGGTTGATATGGTCATCATATAACGCCGTTCAACGGCTGAAAGATAAGGTCCGTATTCACCGCAATCCTCGTTGCGCACCTTATTCAGAACACGAATCGCCTTTTCCCGCGGTGCAATCTGTGTTTCTACCGGAGTGCTGATTACCCAGTTCTTATTGGTGAACCAGCCCTTTTCGGTTCCCGGGGGAAGCGCAGAAAATTCGCCGGCAAGTCTCTCATAGTACTTCTGATTTTCCAGCATGTGAGCTGAATCATTTGTATTTGACAACCCCGACTGCAGTTGTTCAACAGCTCCCTTTAACACAGAAAGAGCCTGTTCCTTTGTTCCATAAAAATCGCAATAGCTTCCTTCGGCATCGTCCCAAAACCGGGTATTGATTTTCTCTTTAAGAATGACCGCTTTTTGTGCATACTCGCGCTGCAAATCCGTTTCGTTGAAGACCGCCGCCATTTTCGAAGCCACCTCCAGGGCCTGCTGGGTGTAAACGGCTACATCAATTAATTCCACATTCAGTCCTCTTACTTCCATGATACCATTACCTTCAGGAAACCAGTTTTTATTTTGGTCCTGTTCATTTAACAGCCAGTCGATGCCCTTCCTGATATAAGGATACATTTCCTGCAGAAAGTTTTTATCTCCCGTCCACTCAAAAACTTTCCATACCGCAAGGGCAAAATGCGGCGTCTCCTGCATATTGCCTTTATTGTATACAAAACCATTCGAAGACATTTCATGAATGATCCTGCCATTACCGTTTGTCTTTTCAGATATTCTTTTAAGCGTGCGGAGAGTGGATTTGGCCAGTTCCGGATCTCCTGACACTACCACGCCCTGTGAAGCATAGGTATTGTCGCAGCCAAAAAGCCATGGATACTCTACGGCGCCGGCTCCTAAAAAACGGCCAATTCCCGGAAGCCCGCTCACCAGCCATTCTGTATTCAGCTTTCCCCAGGTATAGGCCTGTTCTAACTTTTTATCGGGAATTTCAACTCTTGCACGCTGAATAATAGATGCATAGTATTGTTTTTTTTTGTTTAAAAGAAGCTCGTGATTTTTCAGAATCGTCTCATAATTTCTTTGTGCTGTTTCCAGGTTTTTGTTGGAACCACTTATTACAAATACGGCAGTTATTGTTTGATGAGGCTTTATTTCCAATTCGTAGGTGGAAGAAGCTGTTTTACCGAGTCCCATGGTTTCAACCGGGGCAACAGATTCCGTGCTATAACCGGTCACTCTGAGCGAAGAGCCCCATACCGCAAACCAGGGATTTTGTTCATCCCTTGCCGCAAACTGCTTTTTATCTGCAATCCAGTGAACGCTGTCCGTTGTATCTATGATGTTGTTTTCCTTTGAGAACCAGACAGGGCTCAGATCCGTTTTTACCACAAATTCCAGTTGCAGCCTGCGCAGCCGGTCCGATGAATTCTTCAATTGATATTGAATGACGAAGCCTTCCCTGTCCTGCGGACAAAACTGAAAGCGTTCCGCTTCTATTCCATTTAAAACAGGTGCATAAACAAAGCGGTTACCGAAGGGATAGTTAATAAATTCTTTGGCTTCGTTCAGCCAGGTTCCTGATGTTTCCTGATCATCGGAAATCTTTACCCAAAAACCGTCCATCAATTTAAGAGGCGGCATCCACAAGCCGCCCATTTCTCCTTTTACGTGAGAACCCAAATCAGGAAAATTTCCGTTCTGTGTTCCCACGATATAGGTTCTGTCGCCAGGGGTAAGGTATTGCCTCTCATTAGTCTGCCCGTTGTTAGAGATGCCAGCCATGATTTTTTCTGTGTAATTATCATTGCTTTGCGCGTCAGCCAGATACACAAATGCCAAAAGCATAAATGCTGTTGTAGTGGTTTTGCCCGGTGCAGATCTTAACATGATCGTTTGGTTAGTAATCTCCCCTGAAGTTAAATCACGCGCAGGTATTGTTGACGGCTTCCCGGGAATCGACTCATTGACAGGTTCAGGGTTTTACACTTAGATGATATAAGAGAAAAACCATCATTTCATTTGCATCATTGAGTATCCCGGGAAATATACGGGGTTCGCACGGGGAAAAGACGGTTTTTTGACAGATAACACGAAGCACAGGTTTTGTCCTCTACTTTTGTATCTCTTTGACCTGCTGAACGGATGTCTCACCCTTCTTAAAAACAACCGTTATGAAAAAATTTCTCTTTCTCTGTGCGGCGGTTGCCGTCATTGCGATCTTCAACCTGAAATGCCGCTCCTCCCGAAACGACAGAGATCCCTATCTGGGTGTAGCCGTCAACAAAGCGCATCAGAAAGATCCGCCCATTGCGACGCAAATCATCATCACCACGCTCCCGGAAAAAAATGAATCGGGGACCGTCCTTTTTGAAGCAGCCCTGCCGAAAGAAAAAGTAGGATCCAATATGCTGGCCATCCTGCTGGGAGACAGCAATAAAATCGTGTTGCACGACGATGGATTAAACGGAGATAAACTCGCGGGTGACGGAATGTACAGCACCATTCTGAATGTCTCCTCCGACAGCCTTGGCGCCCTGCTGCGGGAGCGTCTGATCACGGGAAATAAGCGTTTATCCGAACTGAAAAATGTATACCGGTTCAAAGGCAGGATGGAATTCCCGGAAAACCGCGATAATCTGATGAGAATATTCAATGAAGACAATTTTAAAAAGTCTCCCGCAGACCTTATGAAGGCCGGAATCGGTTGGCTTGGACCGGGTATTCTCGATCTGCTGCTTCCGGTCAGCGCGTCATTCAAACAAAGATGCCTTCTCGTAACCGATCCCGCCGTGGTCACCGATGCTTCAAGAACCTATAATCCCTGTACCAATACCGGAACACCTGGTGGCGCGTGGACGTTTGGAAAGCTGATGACTGAGATGGCCAACAGCACGCTTACCGGCATAACGCCTTCTGACTTTGTACTGCACTGGATGAATACCTGGAAAACCAATCAAACGGTGAATGGAGATGTAATACCTTCCAAGGCTAATATCCAGACGAAAGCCATCGATACATGGCATACGCTCAGCGGTGGCCCGTCTGCTCCGCTTGATGTTAACAAAGCCCCCTTCAAACTGCTGGCCATCGTAAACCGCTTCGACCTGAGAGAGAGTGGGTCCTATGGCGGCGGCACCGCAGGAGAAGGAAGATTTGTTTTCTGTCTCATCGATCAGAATTGTCAACCTGTCCTCCCTAATTTTCTCGTCATCTTCGAATACGGCGTAAACAAAACCAGTTGTCCGCAAATACAACATTATGCGGAACAGTGGGCGGGACTGGAATCCATGACGCCGGGCAGTGCAGCTTACAACAGCGCACTGCAGGCCATCACGGATCAGTTCACCCTGGCAGGAACTAATCCCGGAAAACCCAATCAGAACTCTCTGGACCAGCTGCGAACAAACGAACTTGCACTTGTCCCTCCCGCGCCCATCATGTTCTGGGAATTGCGAGAATTTCATATTGATCCCGTGACTCACCAACTGTTTAATGTAACCACAAAGCGGGAGCCTCAGGGCCAATATAATGGCTTCGGTACGGTTAATTTCCCGGACATTTCAGCTTTTGGCGGATTTGTAAATGACAACGAGCAGGTCATTATCGCCGACAATATGGATTTAGGGGATAACCTGACGGTTTCCGGAAATCCCAAACCTTTTTTAGCCGGTCATACGGAAATCCGGGGCCCGGGGTTTCATTGGGATGGCATGCAGACATCCGGACCCGGTCGTATTCATAACGATACGGCGCGCATGCATATATCCCTGAACACCTGCAGCGGCTGTCATGCAGGCGAGACTGGTAATACCCGTTTTTTTAATATCGGTTTTAGTTCAGGTGCAGTTCTCCTGAGTCCCTTTCTTACGGGCAGGGTACAAACGGACGGAAGTCCCACCGTGTATACGAGTGATCCGTTTCTGGTTTCCGATCCGGCAGACCGGCCGTCTGCCGCCCATCCCATTCAATGGCCATTCAATGATCTTGAGAGAAGAGGCAGGGATCTGAAGGATTTCCTTTCTACCGGATGTACCATCCGCCTCCCTCCCATCAGACTCGAAAGAAAGGAATTCTTTATCCCTCCCGAAGGGCCGATTGAATTGATTAAGCAATTAAGTTTTAAGCCCGTTACGATGACGGATTAAGGGTTCATTAACTGAAGATTTCAGTTATAAAAACTATATATTTATAGGGACCATTCGAGCTGCTGACATGAAAATTAACCCATGCCGTTTTTTCCTATTATTGGGTTTAGTTGTTTTTTCCTGCACAAAAGAGTCCTTTACTGGGGTTGAATACCCTTCTGTATATCATAAATCCGGGACCCGCCTGAATGGAAACCTACGGGTTTTTGCGTCAAATGGTGAAGTCAGGGATGCGGAAACCATCACCCATTACAGAGAACATGACTCTGCCAATCTCAATAGTTATTTCAGAAACAATCTTGGGAATCTGTATGGCTATTTAGACACCGTTAAATTTTCAGATGCAAGAAACGGTATCCTGATCCAGGGTTATACCCCGTATAACTGCCTGATTGCACGAAATGGCCCGGACTACACTTTAACCAGAACGGACACAACGCTGGGCACGTCTTTCATGAATGAAATTTCCCATAATATAGAATACTATATTGTCCGGGAAAAACCCGCCATCTATTCTGAGAGCCTTTATTCTTCCACAAGAGGCGTGTATCTTTTTAATTACACTACAACTGAAAAATATATTTTTAGCAAAACCGCAGAAGTGCTCGTTGCACCTGTTTTACTTTTTAACGTCTACAACAACGGAATCGATGCCGGTATCAGTTATTTCAGTTACAAAAATAACTACCTCCAGGAGGATTTTTTTAAGTACCTGAATCCGGGAGATACGGTTGCCGTCAGCGAATATTTCATAACCTATGAAAATAAATAAGCTGAATAAATGGATTTAATATTTCAAAAAATATTACCATTGCCTATAATCTCTTGCATTCAAAGGAATGGGAAGGCTTTCCTTTTTTTATCGATTGTCTTCATTTTATCCTGCAATAAAGAGCATGTTTCCTATCCGCCGCCAACACCTGTTTCCAAACAACCTGCCGATATTGCAGTAAAATGGGCGGACATGACCCTTTATACGGTCCGCTATTCATCTTTCAATAGTCCCACTTATGCTTCAAGAAGTCTTGGTTACCTGGGCCTGGCCATGTATGAATCCATCGTACAATGGGATTCAACACATCGTTCAATGAATAGTCAGCTTAACGGATTGTCTCTTCCTCAGGCTGAAGCCGGAGCGCTTTACGATCCGATACTTTGTCTGAATGCCGCCGAGGACACCTTATTGAAATTGCTCTATCCGGCTCCGGCCAATTCCCACCGGTATGTTCATGAGAAGATAGATTCTTTGTATGAAAATATTTACGATGAGTTTTCTAAAGAAACAGACAGCAGAACAATAACCCGTTCGGTGGATTTTGGAAGAGCTGTTGCTTTGGCGATTTACAATTGGTCGCTTACCGATGGGGGCGACAAGGCGTATACAAGAAATTTTGTACCTGATGCTTTTATTCCCGCAGGACCTTCTTACTGGATACCGCCTGTAAGGGGGCAGACTGTTAGCAATTACATACTTCATCCTTACTGGGGCAGTAACAGGACGTTTATAACGGATAATGGTACCCTTCCGGTTCCGGGCATTGTTCCATTTTCGACGGATACGGCGTCTGAATATTTCAAAATGTACAAAGCAGTATATGATAAAGATCATATTCTGACGCTCCCTGAAAGGGAACTGGCAGCCTGGTGGGGAGATGATCCGACGGAAACATTTTCACCTCCGGGGCACTCCTACTATATCGCTACGATTGTGATAAAAAAATCCGGTGTAAACCTGATGAAGGCAGCAGAAGCTTATGCACGAACGGGAATGGCCACGGCAGATGCATTCATTCACTGCTGGAAAACTAAAATGACTTATTATAACGAAAGGCCATCCAGCTTTGTGCATTCCTATATTGACAGTTTCTGGGTACAATT
>Ga0070667_100002136_pt1 | contig 17437 bp, 18 predicted proteins | sample KBSS33metaG_FD_64659 | JGI IMG/M metagenome (GOLD analysis project Ga0070667, IMG submission 64659) | Switchgrass rhizosphere microbial communities from Kellogg Biological Station, Michigan, USA - KBS S3-3 metaG | ecosystem: Host-associated > Plants > Roots > Rhizosphere > Soil ... | reverse complement strand
CGCGACCTCTGGATCGCGCACGCGCTGCGCTCCCGTATCGAAGGTGTCGGGTGTGGGATGACCGAGAAGGTCGTCGGCAGGTCCGATCACGCGCTCAGGCCTTCATGCTCATCAGTTCGGAGAGAACCGAGGTTTCCATATACGCCTCGTCTCGGCTCAGTTGGTTGCCGCGCACCATGCAGATGTCCATGCCGCGAACGGTGCGGCTTGGGCCGCCCTCGCGCAGCTTGATCTCGCAGTTCCACAACACGGCTTGCCCGTCCTGGCCTTCCAGGCGGTACTCCTCCGTCACCACGAACTGCATGTCCCAGCGCTCGAAGAACTTGCGCAGGTAGCGGCGCAAGTTGGCCTTGCCCATGATGCGCTTGCCCGTCTTTGGGTCGCAGTAGGTGACGTCCTCGGTATAGGTGTCGAGCGTGGCATCGAGATCGAGCGTGTTCCACATGTCGATGCAACGGCGGGTTGCGCTGAAAATTTCCTGGTCGGTCAGCATGGTGATTCCTCCTTCAGGCGGCAGCTTGTTCGAGCAATGGATCGAGCGATGCGAGATCCATATAGGCCTCGTCGCGCGAGACGAGGCCGTCTTGCACTTCCAGCAGGGTCATGCCCCGCTGCATGACGAGGTCGGTGCCGAGCCCGCCGGCAGGCAAGCGGCGCCTGACCGCGCACTCCCACAGCACGATGGCGGCGTCCCGCCCTTCCAGGCGGTGCTCCTCGAGCATGGCGTAGCGCAGGTCGAAGTTGCCCAGGAAGCCCGAGAGGTACTTCGCAAGGGCGGCGCGGCCCTGCATGCGGGCCGGGCACTTGGTGTCCCAGTACGCGGCATCGTCGGTGTAGACGTCCATGACGCGGGCGTGGTCGCCCGACTCATACGCGGCGAAGCGCTCCTGGATCACACGACTGATTTCCTTGGTCGGCAATGACATGAATTTCCTTCTCTGGTTGTCGCTGGTTGCAGTTTCGAATCGAAGTTCGATTCTAAAATATGGCAGATGCGGGCGCAAGCCCTGATCGCCAGCCACAATCCCTTTCCATGAGCAAATCAACCTCCGCCGCGCGCCGCCCCAGCAGCAAGACCCCCAAGCCCGCCGAAGACCTGAAGAAGTCGGACGCCACGCGCCAGCGCATCCTCGATGCTGCCGCACTGGTTTTGAGCCTCAAGGGATTCGCCGGCACCAAGTTGTCCGACATCGCTGCACAGGCGAAATTGAAGGTCGCCACGCTTTACTACTACTACGAATCCCGCGAAGCACTGGTGGAAGCCGTCATGGTGACGGGCAGCGAGCATGTGCGGCAGCACACTTTGGACGCCCTGGCCGCGCTCGCCCCTTCCACGCCGCCACTGGACAGGTTGTGCACCGCAGTGGAGTCGCACCTGCGCTTCGTGCTGGAGATATCCAACTACACCCAGGCCGTGATCCGCAACACGGGGCAGGTTCCCGAGCATGTACGCGAATCGCTGACTCACGAAATCAACCAGTACGGCCGGCTTTGGCAGGGTCTGGTCGATGCCGCTGCAGAGGGCACGCAATTTCGCAGCAAGGCCCAACGAAAGACCTTGCGCATGCTCATCATCGGTGGCCTCAACTGGACGGTGGAGTGGTGGAGTGCGTCGCAGGCCCCACTTGATGAAGTGGTGCATACCGCGTTGATGATGACGCGCGCCTCGCTGCGGCGCGGCTAGGCGCCCCCAACCACGCCCTTGTCGTGCAGCCGCCCAAACTGCGCGGCGTCGATGCCCAGCAACTCGGCCAGAACCACTTCGGTGTGTTCGCCCAGCACGGGCGCCGGCGCCGGCGGCAGGCGCCCGGACCCCTGAAAGTCCAGCGGAATGCCCGGCGCAAGCACCGGGCCTACGCCTGGTTGCTGGATGTTGGCGAACATCGGGTTGGCTGGCGAACACTCCGCGTCGCTTTGCACCAGCGCCGCGATGTCCTGGTAGCGGCTCCAGCAAACGCCATGAACTTCAAAGGCGGCGGACACCTCCGCCAGCGGGCGCGTTGCGATCCAGGCGCCCACCGCCTCGCCGATCTCGCGGCGCGCGAGAAAGCGGTTGCCTTCCTGGCCGAGGTCGAGCCCAGTGCGCGCCGCGATCGCGTCGAACTGGGCGGGTAGCCCCGTGGCGTCGACGATGCAGCGCCATTGCTTGGCGGTCAGCCCCACGACCATCACGCGTTCGCCGCTTGCGCAGACGAAGTCGCGACCGAACGCGCCGAAGAGCTCGTTGCCGTGCCGCTGGCGCGGCTGGCCCATTTGCGCTTCCGCGATGAAGCCCAGGTGCGCCAGGACGGCCAGGCCCACGTCCTGCAAGGCAAGCTTCACATGCTGCCCCTGCCCGGTGCGCGTGCGGTGGCGCTCCGCCGCGAGCAGGCCCACGGCCACCATCTGGCCCGTGATGAGGTCCCAGGCCGGCAGCACATGGTTGACCGGCAGCGTGCCATCTTCGGACCCGGTGAACTGCGGCACGCCGAGCATTGCGTTCACGGTGTAGTCCACCGCCGAGCCGCCGTGCCGGTCGCCCTGCAGCGTGAGCTGGATCAGGTCCGCGCGTTTGGTGCGCAGCTTGTCGTGATCGAGCCAGCCGCGCGCCGGGAAGTTGGTGAGGAACAGGCCTGCGTCCTCGCCGGGCGCGGTGATGAGTGCCATCGCTATCTCGCGACCTTCGGGTGACGCGAGGTCGAGCACCACGGAGCGCTTGGACTTGTTCAGGCCCGTCCAGAAGAGGCTGATGTTGTCTTTCGTGACGGGCCAGCGGCGGTAGTCGAGCCCGCCGCCTACGGTATCGATGCGGATGACGTCGGCGCCCATCTGCGCGAGCGTCATGCCGCCCAGCGGCGCCGCGACGAAGGCGCCGGCCTCGACGACGCGCATGCCGGAAAGCACGCCTAGTGCAGGGGAAGCGTCTCGCGCCATGGTCATGCCGTCGCCGGTGCGAGGCCCAGCGCACGTTCCATCAGGCTGCGCGCGACCACCTTCAACGCCAGCGTCTCCTCCGCGCCTTCGAAGATCGACAGCACGCGCGCATCGACGAAGTAGCGGCTGGCGGCCGTCTCCTCCGCGTACCCCATGCCGCCGTGCAGCTGCAGTGCTTCGCGTGTGACCAGTTCGGCGGAGCGGCAGGCCAGCAGCTTGACCAGGCTCGCCTCCATGCGGCCCTCGCCCTTGTCGACGAGGCCCGCGACCGAGTACGCCAGCTGGCGGCAGGCCGCCAGGCGCGCGGCCATGCGCGCGAGCTTGGCCTGGGTTAGCGGAAATTCTGTGAGTGCCGCGCCGAAGACCTTGCGATCGGCGCTGTAGCGGATGGCCGCGCGCAACGCAGCGCGCATCACGCCGCAGGCCCGCGCCGCCGTTTGCATGCGACCGCCCACCATGCCCGCCATGGTGAGGTAGAAGCCCCGCCCCAGGCCCGTCTCGCCGCCGACGACGTTCGCGTCGGGCACGAAGAAATTCTCGAAGTTCAGATCGAAGGAATGCATGCCGCGGTAGCCGATCGTGGGAATTGCGCGGCCGGTGAGCACACCGCCTTGTTCCTGGCGGTACACGAACTCGTGCGATTCGTATCCGGGCTTTTCGACGAGCAGCAGCGACAGGCCCTTGTGACCGAGCGAGCGGTCGGGATTCGTGCGCGTCACGACCATGAGCACACCCGCCTTGCCGGCGAAGGTGCACCAGGTCTTCGCGCCGCTCAGTAACCATCCGCCTCCGGCCTTCGTGCCCTTGAGCGCGACGCCCGCGACATCCGAGCCGTAGTCCGGCTCGGTGATCGCGATGGCGCACAACGGGTCGCCCGCCGCAAGTTTCGGGAGCCAGTGCGACTTCTGTTCTTCGGTACCGCCCGCGATCAACGCGCGGCTCAGGATCTCGGGTCGCGTGATGAGGCTCCCCGCCGCGGCGAGCGAGCCTTCGGACAGCGCTTCGGTCACCACCACCATCAGCAGCGTGTCTTCGTGCTCGTTCGGCCCGCTGCCACCGTACCGCTCGGGAATCGCCAGGCCGAAGACGCCCATTTCGCGCAGCGGCTGCAGCAGACTTTCGGGGACCGTGAGGTCATGTCGGTGAATCTTCTCGGCCAGCGGGGCCACGACCTCGGCGGAGAAGCGGCGGAAGGCATCCTGCGCCAGGGCATGCGGCCCGTCGAGCGCCGTGGGGCCCACTTCCCCGTCGGATTGCGCGACTTCGCGTCCGGCAGCCTGCAAGGCCCGCGAGCCGGCCGCGTCGCCGCGCAGCCTCGCCCATGCGGCGTGGTCGCGCAGTGCGCGAAGTGGCGAATGATCCAGCGCTATGTCCAGGTAGATCATCTCCAGCCGGTCCAGCACCGAGGCGATCGCATCGACGGCGAACACCAGCGCAAGTCGTTTCGCGAGCGCGGACGACGCGCGGCCCAGCGCTTGCAACCCCGTCTCCGCGGCGAGCAGGTCCGCGCCCGCCCATGCGAGCTCGAAACTTGCGACCTGCTCCTCATCGAGCTTCTTCGCGTTGAGCTTTCCGTCGACTGTGCAGCGCTGCGCGAGCGCACGAGCGCCCGCGTCGAACGCGTTGCGCAACGTGCCCAAGAGCCGCGCTGCGACCTCCAGTTGCTCCTGTCTCGCGTCCTGCATTCGATTCCTTTGGCTGGTGAGCTGAATCAGGCAGTGGCCAGGGTGTCGAGAGACGCAAGCGCCTTCGCCGCTGCTTCGCGACCCGTGTAGGCGCAGGCCTGCGTGCCGCCGTCGCCGTAGTCCTTCACCGCATCGCCCACGTGCCAGAGATTGGCCAGCGGTGTGTCCTGGGGCATGTCGAAGCCGGCGCAGGAACGCTGGGCCGGCCACTCGCCGCGCATCACCCGAATCGACAGCATCTTCGCATCCGCGAACCCGGGGAACTGCTCGCGCAGGTCCTTCAGCGACTCCTCGATCTCCACCTTCTCGTCGAAGTCGCCGATCGCCGGGCGGGGCACGGCATAGGCGACATACATGTACCAGCCGACAGGCGCGAGCTCGGGGCAGGTCGCCGTGAGCTCGCCCATGTTGCAAAGACGCCGCGTCTTGCCGAACGTGACGAGCCCGGGCACGTCCAGCAGCCGCTTCTGGGTCGCGAAGTTGATCACGATGTTGGCGGCGGGACGCGGTTGCGTGCGCGCTTTCGAAACATAGTCCGCGCCGAAGGCCTCGGCGCCCGGCAGCGCCACGGTCGCGCTCGGGCCGATGTTGCTGATGACGACGCCGGTTTCCACGCGCTGAGTCACGCCATTGCGGACGATGTCGAGCGCCGTGACGCGGCCGTCCTGCGCATGAAGCGCCGTCACGGACGCGCCGGTCCAGATCTCGCCGCCCTTGCTGCGGATGCCGCCTGCGAGGTCGTTCCACAGGCCCACCGTGCCGCGCGGGCAGAAGCCGAAGCGCTTGAATGCGCCCTTGATCGCGAAGTAGGTGAGGAACGCGCGGGCGGGCAGCTCGTCCGAGTTCACCGCGAAAATGGCGGCGCACAGGTTGCGGAAGATCGCATGCACCGTCTCGTTGCTGGTGTACTGCTCCAGCCATTGCTTCGTGGTCATCTTCTCCTCGGGCAGCTCGCCGCCCGAACGCGCGTCGGCGAACTTGGCGCCGATCTTCGCGGCCTGCTTGGTGAAGGTGCCGAGCAACATGCCCCAGCCGCCCTTGGCCACATTGATGATCTTTCCGTCGATGTAGAACACCGTGGCCGGGCTGGGCTCGCGGATGTCGAGAGGCACGCCGAGCAGGTCGAAGGTCTCCTCGAACACGCCGCCGCGCTCGATGGCAATAGCGCCGATGTTCACCGTGAACCCCTCGATCTGCTCGCTGGAGGCGCGGCCGCCCACGCGGTCCAGGCGCTCGACGACGAGCACCTTCCTGCCCGCGGCGACGAGCCGTGCGGCGGCGCTGAGGCCGCCCGCGCCAGCGCCGATGACGACCGCGTCGAACCGCGCTGGCGCGGCGTTGTTGGAAGAAGTCATGGATCGATCTCCTGTCTGGTTTGGAAAATGGGGTGAAAGGCAGGCGCTCAGAACGTCGCCCGGGCCTTGACACCGACATTGCCGGCCGCGTCCGCGGTCCACAGGCTGGCGCCCGCGGCGTCGACGCTGCCGCACACGCTCAATGCATCGGTGTCGAAAGCGGGCCTCAGTGCACGGAACTCGAAGGCGCGGGGCTGCACTTGCGGCTGTTCGCGATGCAGTGCATCGAGCAGCAAAGTCGCGAGCAGGGGGCCGTGCACGACTAGCGCCGGATAGAACTCGGCTTGCGTCGCGTAGTCGCGGTCGTAGTGGATGCGGTGGCCGTTGTAGGTGAGCGCGGAATAGCGAAAGAGCAACGCAGGATCGGCATGCCAGGGACGCGACCACTGGGGACCTGCCTGGGCCGGCTCTCCCGGCGGCAGCGCAGCGGGCCCGGTGGGCGCCTCGCGATAGACCAGGCTCTGCTCTTCGACCAGGCAGGTGCGGCCGTCCTGCGCGAACTCGTGCGCGACGGTGACGAACACCAGCGGGCCGGCCTTGCCCTGCTTCAACTCCACGGTGCGGACGGTCGACACCTTGGTTGCGGCGCGTCCGATCACGAGCGGCGCGAGCGATCGCAGTTTCCCAGCGGCCCACATGCGGCGCGGCAGCGGCACCGGCGGCAGGAAGCCGCCCCGGGTCGGGTGTCCATCCACGCCGGTGGTCGCGCGCGCGGGCGCATCGAGGAAGTACAGCCATTGCCACGCCAGCGACAGCACATCGCCCTCGCGCGGAACGGTCTCCCAATCAAGCAGGCCGGCGAGAGCGCGCACGGGAAAGGCATCGATCACCTCGTGCCTGCTCTCGCTCTTGCCAATCCACTCTCGCAGATGGTCCATGTCGAGTGCGTGGCATTGCAGATCGGAGCTCATCGTTGCGCCTCCGGCGTCACCAATGGCAAGCCGAGACCGGCACGGCGCACCAGCCACGGGCTCGGGCGGTAGCGTGGGTCGCCAGTCGCCTCCTGCTGCGCGCGCAGGATGGCCAGGATGCGCGCCGCGCCGATCTGGTCCCCCCAGGCCAGCGGCCCGCGCGGGTAGCCCAGGCCGAGCGGCACGGCGTCTTCGATGTCGGCCACGCTGGCGATGCCGCGCTGGGCGATGTTGCAGGCGATGTTGACGATCGTCGCCATCACGCGTTGGGCGATGAACCCGGCGCTGTCGTTGATGAGCGTCACCGGCACGCCGTCGCTCGTGAACAGCCCGAGCGCGGCATCGCGCGCCTGCGGCGGCGTCGTGGCACTGAGCATCACCGTGCGGCGCAACGCCAGTGATGTCATCGGGTCGATGGCCACGCATCGCGCGGCGTCCAAGCCCAGTGCGAGCGCGCTGCTCGTGGCGTCCCGGCCCCAGGGTTGCACGATGGCGAGGGCGGCTTCGCGTCCCTCGGCGACGATGCGGGCACCCGCATGGGCGGCCAGCTCGCGCAGCGCGGCCGCGCCCGCGGCCTCCGGATCGATCCATACGGACAGGCCGGCGGGAAACGCGGCGTTCGCGCGCACCGGCGCGACCTCCTTCCTTCCGTCAGCGTCGTAGCGATACCAGCCCTCGCCGCTCTTGCGGCCAAACAGCCCCGCGGCCACGCGCGGCGCGACCAGCGACGAGGGACGAAAGCGCGGCTCCTGATGAAACTGCTCGTAGATGGAAGCCATCACTTTGGAGGACACATCGAGCCCGGTCAGGTCGAGCAACTCGAACGGGCCCATGCGAAAGCCCATCGCTTCACGCAAGACGTCATCGACATCCGAAGACGATGCCACCTGTTCCTCCACGATGCGCAGGCCCTCGGTGTAGAAACCTCGACCCGCATGGTTGATGAGGAATCCCGGCTGGTCGGCCGTGACGACGGCACGGTGCCCTGCGCCTTCGGTGATCGCCTTGAGCGTTTCCACCGTCCGCGGGGAGGTGCGCACGGCTGCGATCACCTCCGCCACTTTCATCAGCGGCACGGGGTTGAAGAAATGGAGCCCGGCGACCTGCGCCGGGCGCGCGCACGCGGCGGCGATCTCGGCGACGGTAAGCGACGAGGTGTTGCTCGCCAGGATCGCGCCGCCGCCCACGACGGCTTCGAGTTCGCGAAACAGCTTGCGCTTGGCTTCCAGGTCTTCGACGATCGCCTCGACCACGATATCGCACTCGCGCAGCTGCGAAATCTCGTCGCAGGCCCGCATGCGCTCCTGGATGCGAGTGAGCTGTTCCGCCGTGATGCGGCCCTTCTCGACGCCGCGGCCAATCATGCCGGCCACGTACTCGACAGCCTTGGCGGATGCTCTCGGCTGCGCGTCGAAGCAGAGCACGCGATGGCCCGCCTGCGCGAACAGCTGCACGATGCCGCGCCCCATGGTGCCGGCGCCGACCACGCCGATCGTCGGTTTTGCACTGTCGCCCGAATTGCTCATGATCCGTTGAATTGAGGTTTGCGTTTTTCCAGGAAGGCGCGCATGCCTTCGGTCTTGTCCGCAGTGTCGAAGAGCAGCAGGAACTCGCGGTTTTCCAGCGCGAGTGCTGCATCGAGTGGCAGGTCTGCGCCCTGCTTCAGCACGCGCTTCGTCGCCGCGATGGCCTTGGGCGGCATGCGCGCCGCCTTGCGGGCGAGCTCGAGGGCGCGCTCAAGCGCCTGTCCTTCCGGAGCGAGTTCCGCAACCAGGCCGAGCTGGTGCGCGCGCTCGCCGGTGATCATCTCGCCCGTCATCAGCATCAGGCTGGCCACCTGCTTGCCCACCGTCCGCATCAGGCGTTGCGTGCCACCGGCACCCGGCATGATTCCCACCACCAGTTCGGGCTGGCCGAAGCGCGCCGTGACATCCGCCACGATGAAGTCGCACATCAGTGCGAGCTCGCAACCCGCGCCCAGCGCGAAGCCGCCCACGGCTGCGATGACGGGCTTGCGGCTTTCCGCAACCGGGGCCCAGTACCGGCCGAGATCGATGTCGGCAACCGCTTGCGCGCCCTTGTCCACGAGCAGGTTCAGGTCGGCGCCCGCGGCGAAGACCGTGGGGCTCCCCGTGACGACGATGGACTTCACGGAGTCGTCCGCTTCGAGCATGGTGAACGCGGCGGCGATCGCCCCGCGCATCGTGAGGTCCAGCGCATTGCGCTTGTCGGGGCGGTTGAGGGTGACGATCCCGACGCCGCCGTCGCGCTGCACGATGACGGACGAGTTGCTCGTGTCGCTCATGATTTCTTCGCTCCCGCGAGCGCGACGAAATCCGCCGTGCGCTTGCTGCTGAACGCATCGAAGCCTTCACGGAACTCGGGGCCGATCAGCAGGGCGGCCTGGTCGTCTTTTTCGCGCTTGAACTCCTCCGCGAGCGAGACCGAAGGCTCGTTCAGCCTGCGCTTCATGCGCGCGAAAGCATCGGCGGGAAGGCGCGCGAGCTCGGCAGCTTTGGCGACCGCGGCATCCATCACCTGGGCGTCGGGCACCAGGGTGTCCACCAACCCGATGCGCAACCCTTCCTCGCCCGTCACCGTTTCACCGCTGGTGAGGATGCGCCGCGCGGCTCCGATCCCCACGCGCCGGGGCAGCGTCAGCAATTGCCCCCAGTCGGGGGCGAGGCCCAGCTTGAGGAAGGGAAACAAGACTTTCGTGCCCGGACCCGCGACGATGTGGTCGCCCAGCAGCGCCAGGCCCACGACCGCGCCTGCCGCGAAACCTTCCATCGCGCTCACGACGGGAATGCCGGCATTCGCCACAAGCCCGCACAACACATGGATGTGCCGCATACGCTCCCGCGCTCCCTCCTCGTCAAGGCCTTCCATGCTCGCGACGTCGCCGCCTGCGGAGAACACACCCTGCGTTCCGCCCAGCACCAGCGCGCGCGTCTGGCCGTCCCCCAGGAGCGCGGGCAGTGCATCGATGACGCCCTGGCGCACGTCGTAGTCGATCGCGTTGCGCTTGCCGGGCCGGTTTATGCGCAGCCGCGCTACGTATGGAGCGGGCCGGTCCAGCAGCACGACTGGTTCGGCCATCACCTCAGGCGCCTTCGAGGCCGACGATGGAAACCGAACACACGTTCTGCGACGGCTGCCCGCCCAGGTTGTGCGTGAGGCCGATGGTGGGCTTCGCGAGCTGGCGGGCGCCCGCGCGGCCCTGCAACTGCAGGTACAGCTCGTACAGCATGCGGATGCCGCTCGCGCCGATCGGGTGGCCGAAGCACTTCAGGCCGCCGTCGATCTGGCAGGGGATGCGGCCTTCCGCGTCGAAGTCGCCATTGAGCACGTCCTGCACGCCGTGGCCCACTTCGGAGAGAAACAGATCCTCCATCGTCACGAGTTCGGTGATCGAGAAGCAGTCGTGCACCTCGGTCATGCTCACCTGCTCGCGCGGCTTCGTGATGCCGGCTTCGTCGTAGGCGCGCTTCGCGGCGATGCGGGTGGTGTGCACGTAGCTGCCGTCCCATTCGCTCGACTGCAGTTCCCAGCCGTTGGACACGGCGACCTGCAGCGCCTTGAAGGTGACGAGGTCGCGCTTGCCCAGACTGTGCGCGATGTCGGGCCGCGTAACGATGACGGCGGCCGCGCCGTCGGACACGCCCGCGCAATCGAAGAGACCCAGCGGCTCCGCGATGATCGGCGCCTTCAGCACCGTCTCTTCGCTCACGGCTTTCTGGAAATGCGCCTTGGGGTTCTTCGCGCCGTTCGCATGGCTCTTCACCGACACGTGCGCGATCGCGCGCTTGAGCAGCGCCGCATCGACACCATGCCGCGCGCGGTAGGCCGTGGCCAGCTGCGCGAAGTTGGCGGGTGCCACCGCGTTGGGGTACCACTGCGGAATGTAGGTGCCGACGGTGGACAGCGGCAGGCCACCGTAACCCGTGTCCTTGAGCTTCTCCACGCCGAGCGCGATGGCGATGTCGCATGCGCCCGCCGCCACTGCATACACGGCCGCGCGGATCGCCTCTGATCCGCCGGCGCAGAAATTCTCCACGCGCGTCACACCGATGTTGGGCAGGCGCAGCGCGATGCTCATGGGCGTTCCGCCGCGCCCGGTGCCGACGTCGTCCATGTGCGTGGAGAACCACGCGGCGTCGAGCTGTCCGGGCGTGATGCCCGCGTCGGCCATCGCCTCGTTGTACGCCTCGAGCATGAGGTCCTCGGGGCTCGCGTCCCAGCGTTCGCCGAACTTGCTGCAGCCCATGCCGAGAATGGCGACCTTGTCTTTGATGCCTTGTGCCATGGTGGACTCCTGTTACTCGGGTGCGTTCGCCGCGGCGGCGCGCGCGGGCGTCGCCTTCCAGAAGTACCGCGTGAAGCCGCGGCGCTCGTCCGTGTCCTTGATGCGAAAGACCATCTCCATGGCGGTGCCCGCCGAGACCTCGCCGACATCCAGGTCGGTGAAGTCCATCAGGATGCGGCCCCCTCCTTCGAAATCGATCTGGCCGTAGTGGTGCGGCGGCGCGGGGTGGTACGACAGGGTCTCCGCCGACCAGCTCAGCACCTTGGCAGGCCGGTCTGCGAGCTTGTACGGCCTTTGCGTATCCTGCAGCGGCTTGCCCTGGTCGTACGACATGCGCGAAGGCGGGAAGTGCACGCTGCCCGTCACTTCGCACTTGCCGGCGACCAGGCCCATGAGCGCCGAGCGGTGGCGCCACGCGGTCGACAGGGCGGTCTTCTTGTCCTGCTCGCCGCGCATGCCGCGCTCGAAGGCGAGCTGGCCCTTGAAGGAGAGGAACTTCGTGTAGCTGTGCTCTTCGGATCCGCGCGCGATCCATCCGCTCACGCCGCGCGCCGGCTTGAACGAGTCGATGGCGTCGGTCACGCGGAACACGAGTGCCTGCGCCCCGCTGCCGAATTGCGCAAGCAGAATGTACTGGCCCGGACGCGCGCGCTCCAGCAGGTGTGCGAGGACCAGCAGGCCATGGGGTAGCCCGCTGTCGCCCACCTGTTCGGTCAGCATGTCCACGACCGCTTCCGGGCGGATGCCACAGGCCTTGGCCAGCTGCGCATCCATCTTCGCGAAGGCGCAGGGAAAGATGAAGTGATCGATCTTCGCGGCGGGTACGCTGGCCTGCTTCAGGGCAGCCTCGATCGCCCGGGGCGCGAGCTTGCTGATGCCCTCGTCGCGCACCCAGCGCTCTTCCCAGTGGTAGTCCACTTCCTCGCCGGAAGCACGGAAGTGATCGACGAAGTCGACCGACAGCGTGCCCCCGCCGAGGTACTCGGCGAGCACGTGGTCGGTGCCGATGAGGAGCGCCGAGGACGCGTCGCCGTACTCCAGTTCCTGTGAACTGCCCGCCCGGGTCTTGCGGTTGTCCGCCGCAATCACCAGCGCGTCGCCGCCGCCGGACTGCACGCGCGCCACCGCCTGTGCGACGGCCGAGAGCGCGGCGCGTTGCGAGCCGCCCAGGTCGATGGCGTCGATGTCCTCGTCGAGGGTCAGTGCACCGGCGACCACGCCCGAGTTCAGGCGCTCGGCGAACGGGAGCGTGTCCGAGGCAAGGTACAGCGAACGCACGCGGCGGCGGTCCGGCGCGGCGCCCAGGCAATCGCGCGCGGCGGCGACGGCCATGGTGATGCTGTCTTCGTCCCAGTTCGCCATGGCGCGGGCGCCCTTCGCCTTGCCGAATTGCGGGGCGTACCAGGCATTGGCCTGCGCGACGGCTTGCCGCGAGAGGCGCAGGCGCGGCACATAGCCGCCGTAGGCGGTGATTCCGATCATGGGGAGGTCTTTCGGTTGGAAGCGACGCCCAGGTGCGTCGCGAGAAATTCACCGGCCGAGGCGATGGCTTCCCGCGCCTCGCGCAGCTGCGCGGGGAACTGCTGGAACACATGGATCATTCCGGGCGCGATCTCGCATTGCGCATCCGCGCCCGCCTCACGCGCCTTGCGCGCGAACGCCTCGGAATCGCTGAGCACCGTCTCGCGGTCGCCGACTTGCAACAGCATGGGCGGCAGGCCGCGAAGCTGCGCGGGCGATGCCATCAGAGGCGAGACGAGCGGATGGTTCGCGTCCCCGCCCTTGCCGAGGTAATTGCGCGCCATCGCGAGGATCATCGGGCGCTGGTGGATGGGGTCCGCCGCCGCGCGCGTCTCGTAGCTCTCGCCCGAAGCGGTGAGGTCCGTCCACGCGGACATGAGGAAAGCGGCCGCGGGCAGCGCCTGCCCTTGTTCCTGAAGTGCCAGCAAGGCGGACAGCGCGAGCCCCGCGCCGGCCGAGTCACCGGCCAGCGCCAGGTCGCCTGGGCGATAGCCATGCGCGCGCAGCCAGCGCCACACGGCCAGCGTGTCCTCGAGGGCTGCGGGATAACGATGCTCGGGTGCGAGCCGGTAGCCGACGCCCAGCACCCGTACACCCGCGGCAGCCGACAGCCCGGCCACCAACTCGCGGTGCGACGCGAGCGACCCGACCTGGAAGCCGCCACCATGCAAATACACGATGGCCTTGTCGAGGCGCACGCCCCGCGCGGTGACCCATTGGCAAGGCACGCCGGCACACTCGACAGGCTCGATCGGCGCGTCGCCGGTCGCGCTGAACAGCTGGTCCCAATCCGCGCGCATCTGCGCGACGGGCGTGTCGCTGCGCCAGCTTCCATACACGGCCTTCACGCGCGCGATGACCAAATCGACCGCGGCGTTGTCGCTCATGCCCCACACCCCATACCGCCCGACACGCCGATCGCTTCGCCGGTGATGAAGCCGGCGCCCTGCGACGCGAGGAACGCGACCGTCGCCGCGACTTCCTCGGGCATGCCGAGCCGGCCCGCGAGCGTGGCGCCGGTCATGGCGGCAAGCAACCTGTCACCGCCGTGCGCCACCGCCTGCCGCAGCAGCGGCGTGTCGATGGGACCGGGCGCCACCACATTTGCGGTGATGCCCTTACCCCCATTTTCGCGGGCAATGGACCGCGTGAACGCGATGACGCCGCCCTTGGCGGCCGCGTACACTGCGCCGCCGCGCGAGCCGAGGCGGCCCGCTTCCGACGCGACATTGATGATGCGCCCATAGCCGACCGCCTGCATCGCTGGCAATGCGGCATGCGTGGTGTTGAACACGGATTCGAGATTGATCGAGAGCAGGCGGCGCCAGTCCGTGGGCGTGGTCTTCGTGAAGAACCCGTGCTGGTCGACCCCCGCGTTGTTGACGAGAATGTCGAACGGGCCGTGCACCTTGATCGCTGCGTGGACCGCGTCGAAATCGGTCACATCCAGCGTGATCGCAACGCCGCCGACGTCCACCGCGAGCTGCTTCGCCAGTTCGCCCTGCAGGTCTGCGATCGCCACCGCAGCGCCATCAGCCGCAAGCCGGCGCACGATCGCTGCGCCGATGCCGCTTGCGCCGCCGGTGACCAGGGCCCGTCGCCCTTGCAGTCCGGAGCTGGAATCGTCGGCCATCAGTGGCCCGTGAAGCGCGGCGCGCGCTTTTCGATGACGGCAGCGAGGCCCTCCCGCGCATCGGCCATCCCGGACAGCAGCGCCTGCGTGTTGTTCTCCTCGGGCATGGCAGCTTCGACCCCCTGTCCGATGCCGCTCCAGAGCAGCCGCTTGGTGTTCGCGAGCGCGGCCGGCGCGCCTTCCGCGAGCTGCCGGGCCAGTGCCCATGCATCGTCTTCGAGACTGGCGTCAGGCACCACGCGGGTGATCAGGCCCATCGCCTTCGCTTCCGGCGCGGTGATGACAGGGTTGAGCATGAGGATCTCGGTGGCCTTGCGCAAGCCCACGAGCTGCGTGAGCGTCACGGACACGCCTGCATCGGGCACCATCGCAACGCGCGTCGCGCCGGCCAGGAATTTGGCCGACTCGCCTGCGATGACGAAGTCCGACGAACACACCAGGCCCATGCCGCCACCACCCGCCGCGAATCCCTGCACGGCGGACACCACCGGCGGGTTCATGCGAATCAGCAGCGAAGCCACCAGTTGCAAGTAGGAGGTAGCTACGCGGATGTAATCAGGCAGGCGCTCGCCTTTCGACAGGAACGTATGGACGTCTCCGCCCGCACAGAAGTTCTTGCCCGCTGCGGTGATCAGAACCGCGCGCACCCGGCCGTCGCCGTGGACCTGCATCAGCACCTCGTGAAGGGCCTTGAGCAATTCGATGTTCAGGCCGTTCGCGGACTCGGCGCGGTTCAGCCGCACATGCGCGACACCGCCGGCATGCAGCGTCAGCAGCGCGGGCCCTTCGCCTTGCAGCACCACCGGCTGCACCGTTGTCGAATCGTTCAAACGCGTCTCCTTGTCGTTCTATTCAGATCAGGAACGCCATGGAATACATGGCGGTCGAGTTGTTGACGAGGACGACGGTCTTGCGCGCCATGCGCAGGCCGTCCGCGTCGCGACGCAACAAGTATTCGTTGCGCGATGCCCAGGTGAAGTCGCCGCGCATCTGCGATTCGCAGACCATCGCGTTGGCCGTCACCAGGATCTCGTCGCCCTCCTCGCGCAACACCTCGATATTCGAGACGAGCCGGCACAGGCGCGAGCGCGGCGTCTGGCTGAAGCGCTTGCCGGTGTGGAACTGGCGGATACGCAGCGCGATGCGCGAGCGGTTGTCGTAGATGATGGACATTACCTGCTCCGGGTCACCTGCGTCGCCATTGGCGGGCACCCAGTACACGCCGTCATCGGTCCACAGCGACTCCCATGCGTCGTACTCGTGGTCGTCCTGCAGGCGTGCCTCGCGGTAGATGAATTGCGTGACATCTTCGAGCGTCGCGCGCTGTTCGGCGGTCATGGGCATCACGCGGCCTCCATCAGCGTGCGGTAGTGCCGCCAGATGCCGCGCGACGGCGTCTCGTCCGTCGCGTCGCCGATGAGGAAGCCGTTCTCGTCCCGACGTTCGCGGTGCCTGCCACGCCCAAGGAAGAGATATTCCGGATTACGCGAATGCACTCCGAGCTGGGTGCGCTCGTACATTTCCGCATCGTCGGCCAGCAGAAAGCCCGCGGGGCCCACGGACCCCATCGTCTGCTGGCGCAGGCGCCGGTTCAAGTCCGGCACGCCCTTGAACTGCAATGCGGTCACGTGCTGCACTGTCTCGTTCACCGACAGCGGCTGGATGACGAATATCTGGATCTCCGCGATGAAGAGATTGGGAAAGATCATGATGTGCGGCGTGCCGTCGATCATGATCTTGCGCGCCTTTTCTTCCCCGTACGCGGCATTCATCTTCGCCGTGTACTCGGGCAGTTTTTCGGCGGTGGTGCCGAACCAGCTCATCGGCACGTCGCGCCTGCGGAATTCGGGGCGCAGGTCGTTCTCGGTGTGCCCGTTGCCGAAATCGCGCGACACCGCGGTTGAGTCACTGCTGTAAAGGCCTCCGATGCCGCTTTGCGCAACCTCGAAGATGGATGCGTGCACGAAGGACGGGTGATAGCCATCCGTCTCGTTTTCCACCAGGAACTTCCAATTGGATTTGACCTTGTGCTTGAGGAACCCGGCAGTGATCTGCACTTCGCCTTCGGGAGAGGTTTCGCACAGGGCGTCGATCGACTTCATCGCGGCGCCGAGATGTTCTTCGAGCGTGGGGCCTTCTGCGGCCATCGAGGCGAACACAAAGCCGCGATAGCTCTGCACGCGGGCAACACGCCCCAGGCCGAGTTGGGAGCGGTCCGCGCCCTCATAGCCGGACGGAAAAGGGTAGCCCTTGAGCGCGCCGTCGTTGGCGAAGGTCCAGCCGTGGTAGGGACAGGTGAACGAGCGCGCATTGCCATGGTCGGTGACGCAGACCCGGTTGCCGCGGTGCGGGCAGCGGTTGTGCAGCAAGTGGATGGTGCCGTCTTTGACGCGCGTCATGATGATCGGCTCGGGACCGATCGACTTCATCACGTAGTCGTTGGTATTTGGAACTTCACTCTCGTGCCCGACATACACCCAGGTGCGAAACCAGATTGCAGCGAGTTCGGCCTGGAAGATCGCTGGGTCGGTGTACAGCGAGCCGTGCACATAGTCGCCCTGCATCAGCTCGCCCCAGTTCGGCGGGTTGGCGGCGGATTGTGCTGGGACGATCGGAATCACGGTTGAGCAGGCGTCCAAGAAGACCTCCAGAAAATCAAACAGAACCGGTTGTTCGCGATCCGTGTTGATGCAATAATAGTCCGACGAGACGGTCTATGTCAATCTGTCTTTTCGCTTTTCGCCAGAGGAACAATGCGCATGCCTACCGTTGTATTCATCGACCATGCCGGCGCCGCTATCCGGGTGGAAGCCCCGCTCGGCAGGAGCCTGATGCAAGTGGCCGTGGACAACGGCGTGACGGGCATCCTGGGCGACTGCGGCGGCTCCTGCAGCTGCGCCACGTGCCATGGGTACGTGGATGAGGCATTCCTGGGGCTGCTGCCGCCCCGGAGCGAAACCGAAGTATTTATGCTGGAAGGCGTGCCGGAGCTGAAGGAAAACAGCCGCTTGTGCTGCCAGATTCGCATGCAACCAGAACTCGACGGCATCGTCGTGCGGTTGCCGGAGGAGCAGGTCTAGTCGACGTACGCCATCAGGCACTCCTGCGTGCCC
>Ga0070667_100002127_pt1 | contig 17467 bp, 13 predicted proteins | sample KBSS33metaG_FD_64659 | JGI IMG/M metagenome (GOLD analysis project Ga0070667, IMG submission 64659) | Switchgrass rhizosphere microbial communities from Kellogg Biological Station, Michigan, USA - KBS S3-3 metaG | ecosystem: Host-associated > Plants > Roots > Rhizosphere > Soil ... | reverse complement strand
TCGCCTACCGAGTACGTGATGTGACCGCAGTCGACTTGCCCGAGGCGCGGTCAGCATCGACGCTTCGTGTGAAAATCAGTGCTCAACGTCTTGCGCCTCGGGCTGCACTGCACAGGTCGGACCACGCGTCACCCGCCCAGCGGGACCACCACGCCAGCGATCGACACAAGCGCAACCGGTGTCGGACCCCGCCGGTAGAATCCTTATTCGAACATCCTGGCGGATGGAGCGACCGCAGCCCAGCTGAAATTTACCCCGCGCCACCCGCCGCCGTGGCGTCCGGCGCACGCAGCTTCCGGGTGTTCACGACGTGGTGCACCCGAGCGTGCTCCCGCCGGCAACGCCTTGAACCATCGAATTCGACAACTTGCAGGAGCATCATGGAGGCACTCGATGCCGAGTTCGCCCAAGCAGTACGCAACGTCAGCATCCACGGCGACAAGCACGACCGCGCTATCGCCGCACACACGGAGGTGCGCGACTTACTCGAGGCCGATGCCGAGCTGAAAGAGTGGGGCATCGACGCCCGGCTCATCGGCTCCTACGCGCGCTTGACCGCCCGGTATCCCGGCAAGGATGTCGATGTCTTCCTGCGCTGCACCAAGCTGTCGGTGCGCCACGACCCGGAGAAGATCTACAACGCTGTCGAGCGCGTGCTCGTTGACGAGTACGGCGTGAAGGGCGAAGCTCCCGGCGGGCGCATCACCCCTCAAGCCCGGTCGCTCAAGATCGAGTTCCCCGAACCCGAAGGCCATTTCAGCGATGACGCGTTCGCCATCGACGCAGTGCCGGCCGTGCCCTGGGGGGAGCACTGGGCCATTCCCAACCGCGACCGCGACCAATGGAACAACGACGAGGGCCGCTGGATCAAGACCAATCCGGTGCAGTTCGCCAAGGACACCGATGCGCTGGCCACAGCCGCGTGGAGTCCGACGGTCGGCGGCGACAACGCCTACCGTCACATCGTGCGGCTGCTCCGTCAGGTCCGTCACGTTCACCTCGGCGGGCAGCGCCCCGGCGGCCTGTTCGTCGAAATCGCCGCGTATTACGTGTGGAACGAACAACTCGTCACCGGAACCACCCACGCCGAGCTGCTGGCCGCCACGATGGAACACGTCGGCGCCAGGTTGATCGAGTGTGCCGACGACGGTCTGCCCGACCCGGTACTCGGTACGCCGCTCAAACCCGCCCTGGATCCGTGGCAATGGAGAACGGCCGGGCAGACCTTCGAGCGTCTGGCCGATGAGGCCCGCACCGCGTTCAACTCGGAACGGTGCCGCGCAGCGAAGTTGTGGCGCGACATCCTCGGCACGAACGACCGGGGGCAAGTCCTTCCGCTGCCCGACGGGTGTGATGCTGCCGGATTCCCGATCGGGGCCGTCACCGCGGTGGGTGCGCTGGGCAGCAATCAGCCGCGTGGCTTCGCCACGCCCCTCTCGCATCTCAAAGCTCGCCACTGAGCAGGCTGTTGCACACCTACGACGACGCCGCATTTGATCGGTTCTGCTCGGAGCTGGTCAATGCGGGATTCTCTTCCAACGGAGACCATGACGCGCCGTGCTGGACGGGGCCAATTCGGCCGAGCCTGCGCGCCCACACTGACGCAATCCGCATGCGGATCCAGTTCTATCCCGGATGGCCACTGCGCTATGCCCACGTCATTGTCCCCGGCCTGCGCACCGGGCATGCCTCGCACGGCACCATCTGTCTGTGGGCCGAAGACGATCCGGCCCAGATCAATGGCCGTGAACTACAAGGACTTTGGGACCGCCTCGACCAGTGGGCCGCCGCAGCCCAGGACGGTTTCAATCCCGAGGACCGCGCGCTCGACGGGTACTGCCTCTACGGCGAGCTGAGCTACTACCGAGCCGAACTGCCCCTGCACGACCTGATCGGCGGCGGCACACCCGGGTACACCGCCGAGGCATTCGGCACCGTCCAAGGGAAGTCGCTGCTCATCGGCACCGGCAACGCACCAGACCCTCGGAACATCGGCAAACCGGTGCTCACGGGGGCGTTCTACCTGCTCGGCCAGCTGGCCGACCCCCCGCGCACACTCGACGACGTGCGGGCGGCATTGCAGCGCCGCCAACGCAGAAACCTCAAACGTGGGCTCGCCGCACGATCCGACACAGCATTCCCGCAACCCAGCGGCGGCCACGATTTCATCGCACTGGCCTGGCCCCGCCACGATGCTGACCACGACGCCGTCGTGGTGAGCTTTACCGGCGCTGGTGACACTTTGCACACGGCAGCGCTGGCTGCGACCCCCAACGACGCTCAGGCGCTGCGTCGACGCGCAGGTCCCGATACCGATCTGCTCGCCGACAAGACGGTACTGATCGCCGGCGCCGGATCTGTCGGCGGACACGTCGCCGTCGCCGTCGCCTCCAGCGGCGTAGGAACCCTTCACGTGTACGACAGTGACTTTCTCACCAGCACCAACGTTGTTCGCCACGTCAGCACCCGCCACTTCGTCGGATACCCCAAAACCGACGCCGTGACGGCCGTCGTCGAGCAGCACGCCCCCTGGACCCGGGTGACCGGCCACGACGATCTGCCCTACGACCCAGTCCGACTGCGCGCCCACGTCGCCGAAGTCGATCTGGTCATCGATTGCACCGGGGTCTTGCCGCTGACCGCCGCGCTTGCTGACACATGTCGGCGCCGGGGCGTACCGCTCATAGTGGGAGCCCTGTTCCACCACGGCGCATTGGTCCGGGTGCAGCGGCAAACCGTAGGCGACACCCCGATCGCGGCACGGCTGGCCGACCCACGCTTTTTCGCACTACCACCTGATACCGAGGCCGGCGGTCCGGCTCACGCTGGTTTCCTCGAACTCGGATGCACCGCACCGGTGAACAACGCCCCGCCGACCGCGGTGCTCGCCGCGGCGGTCGATACCGCTGCCGCCGCGATCGATGAGCTGACCGCGCGGCGCCAGCGACCCGAGGAACGCATCACCGTGCTCAGCCCGATGAACCCACCTTTTGACCGCATCGGCATCGTGGACCCGGCGACGGAGTAACACGTGAACACCAGTACACGACTGTGGCTCACGGAGGCGGCCTACACCACCATGACAACCGCCGCCTCACAGGCACACCCTGACGAAACGGGCGGCATCCTGGTCGGCGTCTACCTGGACGGGCATCCATGGGTGATCACGGCCATCGAAATCCCCACGGCCGACCGGGGCCGATCCCACTATCGCATCCCCGGCGGCACCGACCACCCCGCCGTGCTCAGGGCACGCACGGCCGATCACCGACTCGGATACCTCGGCGACTGGCACAGTCACCCCCACGACGTCGGCCACAGCAGCACCGATCTCGCATCACTGGCCTTGATCTCGATCAAAACACCACGGCGACCCAATCCAACCCAAATCGTGGTCCGCAGAACCGATCACGGATACACCCTCGATGCCCGACGCATCGTCACCCTCTTCCCCCGCGCCTGCACCGTCACACTGACCGGCGGACTTCCCGGGCTGACACCAGGCACCGTCCACGGCGATCAACAAACCACCGGCCCTAACGCACCCACAACCGACCTGCCAGGAGCCCCTGCATGACCGGCAACGAAATGCCCAGCGCAACCGGCGTCCGCATCACCGGCGACGAATATCAGTGGCTGCACGTCTGGCGGGCGTGCATGGAAGCGCTGCACCACGACCTGACAAAGAACACCAATAACCCCACGATCGCCATTGGTGTCGAAGAACCGGACGTGGGCAACGGCGACGACGTCGTGCGTTATCGGCAGCGCCCCCCGCACGTGTACACACAGGCCAAATACGCCGTCGACAACCGCATTTCGGTCGGCCTGACCTACCTGGACGAGAAGGGCATTCTCAAGAAGCTCGCGACAACACACGAAACCCTCACCGCCAACGGCGATCCCGTCGAAATGCGGCTCGCCACCAACCGCCCGCACGATCCCACCGACGTCCTGCTCAAGGATCGAGACGGACGCGACAGCAGACTGGTCCCCCGCGCCGCCCAAGATGGACCGAACTCAGAGCGGGGCAAGGCACGAGCAGCCTGGGCAACAGCCGCAGGCACCGACGAGCCCGCACTGATGGCCCTGCTCGAGGACCTTCACTTCGACATCGCCTATGAGTACAAACGTCTACGCGAAGAGGTCGCCCTGCTGATGACCGCCAACGGCCTGCGATCGGACGACAATGCCATCGACCAGGGCACGAAGTGGGTATCCCAGCAGGTCATCGCCGGGCACCGCCGACTCACCCTGGCAGACATCAACGAAGCGGTCACCACGCGGGATCTTCGGGCCGGCTCGCCATGGACCACCGTGTCGATCGCTACCATCAAGCATGACGAGCTCGCCGACCATGCCACCGTCAGCATCGACTGGGTAGAGCGCATCGCCGGAGAAAAGCCTCGGGACCGGGTATCCCCCGCAGCGCCGTATACGTGGGCAGATCTTGCCGCTGAAATCGCCAATGTGCCAGCGCAACTCGGCAGTTCCCGTCGCGTTTTGGCGACGGGGCACATGCGTCAAGCAACGGGCTTCTTGCTCGGCGCTGAATTGCTGCGGGTCATGCGCTACGAGGTCGGCATCCGCCAAAACGACCAACTGTGGACGAGTGAAGTTGCCACCGAGTCTTTCGACCTCGACGTGACCGAGAATCAGATCGGGCAAGGCTCTGACATCGCACTCATCGTCAACGTGGCCGCTAACGCGGCCAGTCAGGCGACCGACTGGATTGTTCAGAACGCGCTGCCCGTCGAGACGATTCTGACCGTCACCCCGGCGACAGGATGGGGTCCGAGCGCGGTGACTACACCCGTGGCAGCCAACAGCCTCGCCGTCGCCATCCGCGATCTCGCACGCAACCACGCCGGCTCCGGAACACTGCATCTTTTCCTCATCGGCCCGCTCGGCCTGGCCGTGCTCCTCGGGCACCACTGGAATCGCGTGACGACGACACTCGTCTACGAACATCTCGGCCCACAAGGTTACGAGCACGCCTTCACTGTGGACGCCTAGGCTTGCTCCGACGGCTCGAACGCCAGGACTGTGGCCCGCGGGCAGGGCCTGCGAGGTGTGGCAGGATGCCCAGCTTCACCCACCCATAGAATGGCCGCCCGAAGTCAGGGCCCGAAGAGGCGCACGCAATAAGCTGACGAGCAAGCCGATGACGGCCCGGCGGAGCAACTCTGGGGTGGTCCAAGGTAATTCGTCACTGTGAGTCTCAACAGCGGACAGCGGGAGGCAGAAGCGGTCGGAAAGAGGGTCAGACGGTGATTGGACAGCGGCACGCTCAAGGATCCACCAAACTGCCAGGCTCGTCGATGAAGCGCTATAGTGTGAGTCCCGGAGTAATCACCGTTTCAGGTGTCTTTCTGAATCTCGTTGATACCGCGGCGCTTCGAGCGGACCGAGGTGGCCGAGTAGGCCCAGCACGCCCACCACAGGCAGCAGCTAACCGAAGGTCGGCCAGCAAGCGCAGGCCATCCATCGACCGTCACCCGAACCGTGTGAAATGCGGTAGCGGGATATGCATACTTCCGGCAGACTCCGCACGATTTTGTCTCCCAACGCTTTCCGCGTCCTACGATCACTAGACCTTGCCGATATTGTCTTGAGGTAGTGCCAGCCCACTGACACAGAGGTTTGGCGTGCGTCAGCTGGCCGCACGGAGCCTTCCGTACGTCGCGGGAGTGAGATCGTCGCTTCGCAAGACGGGCAGCTGGCCTGGCCTGATCCGTGCAGCGCTCTCATGAAACTCTCGAAATCGCTTACATCTAATTCTACTGCTCGCGTCCACGGCTCTGTGCGGCAACGCATTTCGCCACTAGATGACGGACTGCCTTGGCGGTCAACGTAATACTCCGCCTTCATGGATACTCTCTATTATCCATGAAGAATGTCGCCGCTTTCATTGGATGAATCACGTCTTCTGGCGATGACAATCGCTCCTACGCAGCAGCTTTAGAGACTTGCGCAGTAAAGCAGCGAGCATTTGCCCCAGCGGCCACGGTGTACGGCATTGCGACTGAGTTCCTTCCGGTAGGCGACGTCGTATCGGCGTCGGCCCGGAGAGAACTTCGAGGCCGGCCTGTCACCGGCCACGACCTGCGGCAACGGGTCGGACAGACTTCTAGTCAAGCCACCGAAGCAAGACCGGGCCGCCGTCGCCGCCCCCGATCGGGTGGACAGATCCCGGGAAGCGACCCCCACGGGGCAAGACGATTCAGGAGTCACACCCAATCAGGACGGCGACACCGATCCTGTCAGCCAGCACCGGGCCAGCGGCGTAAAGACTTACAGACGGTTCAATCTCATCCTCGACTGCCTCCTTCTGCAGTCTGAGCGCACTCAGGCGGCCGGCATGGTCAGCCTGACGGGCTATCAGTTCGAGGTATCGCTGGGTCCATTCGATGATCGCGCGTGCCCTCGCAATTTTCGAAGCTACACTCCGTGTGTCTTCGAAAGTCGCAGTGCCGCTACACCATTACGTTGTAGACCTACTCAACCTCGGGCCTCGGGGGCCGTGCAAGCGACGGGCTTACCTCACGGACATCTGCGCTGCCACGCCGATGACGGTGCCGACAGGAGCCGCTTGCACGTGTTCACCGACCTCGCCGTCGGCTCCTACCTGAGCGTACTGCTCACCGAAATCGAACGTCACAGCATCCGGCACCGAGCCCGTCGCTACGGGAGCATCCTCCCTGCAGGACCAACAGGCCCGCGATCAAGGGTCAGCCCCACCACTTTTCGGCTTGCCGCTGTGGCGGCCTATTGCAGCCAGAGCAAATCGACATTCAGCGTGCCCCGTCTCGGCGAAAGTGCGCCACCACCGCTCCGCGGTCTTCAAACGGCCCCGTTGATAGTTAAGGAGACCGATGTTGTACCCGGCGTTCGCATTTCCGGCACATGCAGAAATGCGCCAGTAGCGCTCGGCGGTCCAAACGTCGCCAGTCTCAAAGCAGGCGGCAGCCAGGTTATAGGCGGCATCGGGGTGCCCGGCGTCGGCTGCGGCCCGCCACCAGCGTTTGGCTTCGGCCTTCGCCGCCGGATCAGATCGGCCATCCAAGAGCAGACCCAGATCATACTGGGCGTTGACATGTCCCGACATCGCAGCCACTCGCCACCACCGTTCAGCTTCGACAGCCGACGCAGCGCCAGGGCGTCCGTCGAGGAGGTGTCCAAGGTTGTACTGCGCGGCGAGGTGGCCGCGTTGCGCGGCGGCTCGCCACCAGGACTCAGCCTCGGCGTCCTGACGTTGATGAAGCAGAATCGCAAGGTTGAATTGCGCTCTAGCGTGCCCTGCTTGGGCGGCCCGTCGCCACCAGATCTCGGCCTCCGCCAGTCCTTCGGGGGTTGCTCGCTCCTTGAGGACGACGCCCAGCGCGTATTGAGCGTCGGTGTCTCCGTGGCTCGCAAGCTCTCGCCAATCATCCTCGACGGGCTCGCTTTCGCTGCCAGCGCTGTGTTGGCCAGGCCTGGGATCGCGCACTGGTGCGCCGTCGTGGTCTCGTCTGTCGCCCGGAGTCGTCATCAGTGCCTACAGGTGGCTAGTAGGAGGTGCCAGGGCCGCATCCTGGGTAGTACTACGCGACCGACGAGAACGGCTCCAACCTCACGACGGTCCTCGTCCCGGCCGTCATTGTCGACGTCGGCACCGCCGCCTACCGACCAGGTCCCCACGCCTACGCTGGCAATGGTTCGTAGCCCGCAGCTGACTTACGGAGCTGCCAGATCTGCGACGGGCACAAGATGCCCACGGCATTCGAGACCAGATAGTTGGCCGCGAACTCGTCATTGGGAGTGATGTCGACTTTCACGTCACCCATCAGCTGTGGGTAGCCCTCGCCGCTGCGGACCTTGTCGCAGATCCCGTAGCCATAGCCGATTGCATCGTTGTTCGGAAAGTCGTAGTGCCGCCGCACCATCACGTTATAGACGTACTCCACCTCGGGCCCTGGGACCGCATTTGCCTGCGGCTGAGCAACCAGGCCGAAAGCGGTGACAACAATGACGAAAGGGATGAGCGGCCGTCGGATCCTCATGGTGTACTCCCCATTCGCTCGCACCGCCGACGATCGCGCTTTCCTGCCGCCGGCAGTGTGGCCGCCACGAACCGGCTCGACTGAGATTCAGGGCATTTCGCGGCCGCGCTCACTGTGTCACTCCATCCTGAAGCAGCGGGATTGATGTCGTCAGAGCCTCGTAACTAACACCGGAATGCTGGTGGGTGCCTTCGAGGTCGTCGCGGATCGCTTCCTGAGCGGCCGGTGGCAGTGTGTGCATCATGTCGCGGACCCGAGCCTGGCGACGGCCAACGGCCTGGCGTTCCGGCATCCCGGGTGTCGCCTGAATCTGGGGCGGCACGCCCTCGACCTCCCCGACACCACCATCGTGGTGACCGGCATCGACCATGGCCTGCTCTTCGGCCATCGTCGACTCGTCCTTCTCCTCCGACATGCCGATCGGACCGATGCGGCGACCGTTGAGGAACTGGCGGACCACCGGTTCATCGCTGGTCAGCAGCACCTCGCGGGGGCCGAACATCACCAGGTGCTTGCGGAACAACATGCCCATGTTGTCGGGCACCGTGCGGGCGATGTTGATGTTGTACGTGACGATCAGGATCGTGCAGTCGATCTGAGCGTTGATGTCGATCAACAACTGCGACAGGTACGCGGTACGGACCGGGCAGCGCGATTCCGCTCGGTGTTCGATTCAGGGGTTGTCGTCATGGCGCACTCCTCACGCTGTCTCGTGTTGGGTCAGCTTCGAATCTATGATGTGTACTCGAACGTACACATCGTGGCAGCGCCGGTCAATGCTTCGGCCTCTCAGAAGTTGATGACCGAGAAGCCCGACGATGAGGACATCGCCGTCGCCGCCCTGCCGTTCATGACCGAGGAATATCTGCGGTTCCCGACGCGCGACGGGGCACAACACGCTGTGCGGCAGATCATTTCGTTGCTTGTAAGCGCCTACCCCGCGCGGGTCGATGTATGTGTTCGCCACGGAAAGGCCACGGAAGGTTGCCGCCATCGACCGTTGAACCGGCGAACGACGTAGACCGGTGGTTCGCGAAGGCGGCGCGCAAGAAGACCGCTCGGTTTCACTCTATTGAAGCCTTCTCAGCGGCAGGATGTTCGAATACGTCGGTGAATGTGCATGGGCCGCAACAGATCGGGCGCCGATGTGATCGCTGTTGCTCAACGGCCGGTGGTACTGGCACTAGGACTCCAAGTTCCGTAGTCAAGCCGAAGAAGCCGCTAATGGGCAATATCAAGTTCGATTCGAGCGCGCTGCGCGCGCTATCAGCGTGCCCACCATGGTAATTCGCGGGAACGTGTCGGATGTGGTGAGCGCCCGCGGAGTAGAGGAGCTCAGCACACTGATCCGACACGTTCGGATCGAGTCGGCCGAGGCCGGCCACATGATCGCCGGCGACAGCAACGACATCTTTGCAGCCCAGGTGCTGTCGTTCCTCGACGACTTGAGCTGAGCAGTATTCCTACGTCGGTTCTCGGATCACGCTCTCGCGGACTCGAACTGATGCCGAAGAGCGGGGCGTGACACCTTATCCGTCGCGCTGCGCGGCAGTTCGTCGATGATCAGCAGCTGGGCAGGGAACTTGAACCGAGCGAGCCGACCCGCCGCGTACGAATGCACGTCCTCGAGCGTCAACGACGCACCATGATCGAGCACCACCGCGAGCAAACCTACTTCGCCCCACTGGTCATCAGGTACCCCGACCACAGCGAGATCCCGCACACCAGGCAGATCGACGAGAGCATCCTCGACCTCGGCGGGATAGACGTTCTCACCGCCGGATCGGTACATCTCCTTGATCCGCCCCACGATGTAGAGATGGCCGTGCTCGTCGACTCTGCCGGCGTCGCCCGTACGGAACCACTCACCGTCGAGAGCCTCATCGTCGGGCGACCCCCAGTACCCTGGCGTCACCGCGCCGCCGCGGACCGACAACTCGCCGGCATCCCCAGGCTCCACTTCGTTCCCACTTGCATCGGTCAACCGAAGCTGTGTGTGCGGCAACAAGGTTCCAGACGAACCGTTTTCCGCAGCTTCGTCGTTGGCCTGAGAAAGCACCGTAACCAGCGGGCCCAGCTCCGTAGCGCCATAGCCGAGCTGCAACCGTACGCCGCGGTCGCGGAACGCGCGATAAACACCGCGGGTGGCCGGACTCCAACCACCGAACAGGACCGTATGCAGGGCGGGGAACTCGATAGTTGCGAACCCGTCGGTGCGGATCATCCATTCGTACATCTGCAGTACTCCGCATAGATGCGTGATCCCCAGCGCCGGATCGACGAGCAGTTCCAGAGTCTGCTGTGTGTCGAAGCGACGCGTGGTGGTCACACGTCCACCCCAATACAGAATGGGGTTGGTGAACACGTTGAGCCCGCCCGCATGAAACCAGGGCACAATGTTGAGATGGTGGCAATCGGGTTCGGCTACCCGACTCGAATGCGCGAGATTGACCGCGTGCGTGGCCATCATCCCGTGGGTGATCAGCACCCCTTTCGCGCGACCTGTCGTGCCGGAGGTGTACAGGAGCTGGGCCACAGCGTCTGGCTCGAGCAGGCCCGCAGGCACCGGTGACCCCGCAGCCAAGACGTTCTCGTAATTCGGAATAGCGGTGTCGGCATCCCACGCCAGTCGATGCTCAACGGCACGCGCCGCAAGAATCTCGTCGACCAGTTTCGACCATGTGCCGTCGTGAACGACCGCCGAAGGTTCACTATCCGAGATCTGCGCGGATAACTCGACCGCTGTCAAGCGCCAATTCAGAGGCATGAACACCGCGCCGATGCGGAAGCATGCGAATTGTGTCTCCAGAACTCGAAGATCGTTGTCTGCGACGACCGCGACACGAGCGCCCTTTTCGATACCGTGAGCGCGCAGTGCGCCGGCCAACGCGGCGACCCGCCGTTCGAGCGCAATCCATGTCAGAGTCTCTCCGGTTTCTGCTTGGCTGAGTGCAACCGAATCCGGCCGCCGAACGGAGTGGTAATGGACCCAGTCGGTCAGAATATCGGGCACTATTACTCCTTCTGAGAGTTGTTTAAGGTTACGGTTTGCGAAGTGTTGGCGGCGACGTCGGGCGTGAGGACCGATTGGTGCAAGTCGGCCCGAGCAGGACGCGTGCACAATCAACGGTAACGACGAAAATCCCCTGTTCGATGCAACTTTCGACCTTTTGCGGCGGTTTCGCGGGCATTCCTTACGTGGTGCGGGGATCAGGGTTTCGCAGGCATCTTTAGTTGATGCATCTCGTGTACTCAGCGAACTGAAGTTGGGCAGATTGTCCAGCGAATTACGCTGAAAGAAGCACCACAGGCGGAGGGTCACCGGGGGCGACTACGCGCTCGGTGATTGGCTGAGGTGGTTCGCGACGAAGTCGATGATGAGTTGGTTGAAGGCATCCGGGCGTTCGATCATCGGAGCGTGGCCAATCCGCTCCCACGTCACGAGTTGGGAGTGGGGAATCGATTTGGCAAGAGTGGCGGCATATTTCGGTGTGGCCAGTGGGTCGGCATCGCCGTAGAGGAGGAGGGTCGGGCAGTCGATGCTCGACAAATCTTTCTCGAAGTCCTCCTTGACTGCAGCCGTTATTGCGCGGACGAATCCCGGTGATCCGAACCCGCCCGCCAGCTGGTCGAACAGTGGGGCAGACACGCAGACTGGATCGTAGACAATTTTACTGAGCGCAAGCCGTCGTACAGCGCGGGACTGTGCCAGGGCCCGCTTGACGAACCGAAGTCGCACAAGTGCATTGATTGTGAGCGCTGCGGCCAGCAATCCGGTCCGCCGCCAAAACGGCAATCGGAGACCGCCGCTCCCCACCAGGACCAGCCTGTCTACGAAATGTGGATACGCCACCGCGAATCGCTGCGCCACGAGACCGCCCATCGAGTGTCCAACGACCGTAACGCCTGTAATCTCGAGCTTGGCGAGCAGCTGTGCGAGCACGTCAGCAAAGGCGGCCATACTGACCTGACCGGGGACGCAATCGGAATGCCCGAAACCCGGCAAATCCACGGCGATGACCCGGTGTCCGCGCGACAGCGTCCAGATGTTCTCCAGCCAGAACTGCCAATTCCCTCCCAGCCCGTGGACAAGAAGTAGCGCAGGCCCGGCTCCCACATCTGTATGCCGTAACGTGAGTTCCCCGAGATCCGTGTTCGATACGTGGCGCCGCCAATCTACGGTTTGCCACAGGGACTCTCGCGGAGCCGAAAACCCGTGTCCTCCGGGGGAACGATTCGCCATGTCAGATCGCTCCTCCGGGTGTCTCCGAAGTGCCGGTAGGTGTCGGCGTCGAGTGCCCCAGAGCCAATACTTCGTCGAGGCCTTCCTGAAGGTCCTGCATTAGCAGAGACGGCCACTCGATCGCGGACCCGTCGAAATTGATGCCAATGCAACAAACTCCAACGTGCGAATTGAGAGCTGCGTATAGCGCCGCGCCGGGCAAGGGACCAAAGGCAAACAATCGCTCGACACGGGCGCCAGCGAGATAGACCACTTCCCGCTGCCCTGGCACATTGGTGACGCCGAGGTCCGCGCTGGCTCCCATCTTCTGGAGCACCGTCGCCCCTAGCCCGAGGGGGAGTCGATTGAGCACCGGAGCCACCAGCCCGATTGCTTCGAGTGCGGGTTCCCCCCGTGCAGCCCGTGTAATGGCCGAGACTGCAGCAACGCGTTCCCGCGGGTCGGCGATTCCCAGAGGCGCGGCGATGAGAGCAGTACCCAGGCGATTGCCGCCCGACGGGTCGCTCTCCTTTCGCAGACTTATCGGCATCATCGTCCCAATGTGTTCGACTTCGCAATCGAACCGGGCGTGATACCGGGCCACCCCACCCAATATGGCTGCGACAAAAGCATCATTGACGGATCCGCCAACAGCTTTGCCTGCTGCCTTGAGATCGGTGAGTTGACACTCGAGCGTTCGAAACCGCCATGCTTTACCGTTGCGACCCGCGAACAGAGGTGACGGTGCTGCTGGGGCACCAATAGCGCGCCGCACCGAGCCCGCGAGGCTGGCCATCTCTCGTGCTGTGTCTCTTGGACGGTTGAACAGACCGCGGAGTGAATGCGCAAGCTTCTCGACGCCGGACACCGAGGCCTCCGCCCCCTGCAGCAGTTGTGCGAGCAAGATGTCGATCGGCCCCGCCGGCGCCGCGACCTCAGGCACTTGTATGACAGGACGCGGCGTTGTATCTCGTGATCGACTCCGAATCGCCGACAGGAGATCCATTCCACCGAGTCCGTCCGTCACGGCATGGTGAATTTTAAGGATGTACGCCGCCCGGCCGTCGCTGAGGCCTTCCACGACGCGCGCTTCCCACAACGGACGCGCGCGGTCGAACGGGGCGAGCGCAATTGATTCTGCCACCGAGAGCAACTCGCTCATGCCGCCGGGAGTGGCCAAACCGACTCGTCTTAAGTGATAATCGAGGTCGAAATCCGGGTCGTCGGTCCACATTGGCATCGTCAGTCCCAGGGGCGGTTCAGTCACCCGCTGACGAAAACGGCGAACGAGCCGAGACCAGTATTCGTGGTCCGCACGGAGTCGATCCCAATCGGGTGTGGTGTCGAGGATCTCAACCATGACCACTGTGGCCGAGACCAGCGGATGTCGTTCAGACCGCCACAGCAGGGCGTCGAACTCGCTCATCTCACGCTCACTGCCCCATCGGGAGGCGGGATCCGATGCCACATCAGCATTCAGGCTCGGGCGGGTTGTCGTACCGTGATCCTCGGCGAAGCCGTCATTCCCCACGGGAGTCCCGCCCACGTCGGTCAGCCTTTGCCACCGCCAAGCCAAGCGATTCCAGATCGACCGTCGAGTTGTTGACGCCCTCCTCGCGCAACTTGTGCTTGAGCACTCTGCCGACTCTGTTCTTGGGCAACTCCGCGAGAAACTGTACATCGCGTGGAGTCGCGAAGTAGGGCAGGTTCTCCTTGAAGAATTCGAAGAGTTCGACCAGGTCGACGGGGTCATCGACAACCACCAGGCACGCCTTGATGTCGTCCTCACCGAGGTGCGACGGAACGGCGTGCACGGCTACCTCGAGTACCGAGGCGTGGGCCATGATCGCCCGCTCCAATTCGACTGAGGAGACGTTCTCTCCTCGACGCCTCATCGCATCCTTCTTCCTGTCCGCCAAAACCGCGTTATCTGTATGTTTACACTGGTGTACACATATTGTCTAGATTCGCGCCGTCTCCTGTCGTGGGATGAGACTTCAGACGGTTCCCCCTTGGCGGTACACCGCGACGGTGACCGGAGTGCTCGGGGCGAGCAGATGAGCGCACCGCGCGCCTCGCGCACATCGGGTCTTGAGAACCACCGATCCGACGCGGTGTGCAGCAAAATCGAATTTCCATCGGCAACAGGTTGGTACCAGAAGCGTGGCGGAAGGAGACCGCAGTTGAGCATCCCAAAGTGGCTGTTGGCCGGATCATTAATCGCAATCGCCATGAACGTGGCCGGCGCCGGGGGCGCCCAGGCAGAACCGTTGACCCCGCTGACGCCCGTCGAGCTTCAGTATCTCGAGCAGGTGCGGTTCCAGTAACACATGCCGAAGACTCGCCTGCATTCGTAAGGATCGTTGACCGAGACTCGGCCTGGTACAGCCGTCGTGTTTTCGAGCAGAATGCAGCCCTGCGGGCGGATGGTTGAGGTAACCGAGTCCCCTGTCCGCCGACAGTCGGCAACTGTGACCGCAGCCCATGGCGAAACACCAGGTGCCCTCCCGATGTGTCGGAACTTTTGACAGATCCCGCCCCGCCTGTGCCCGATGATCCGGTGATTCGCCAGGCATAAACTGTGATCGCGGCGCGTTAGCGCCTCGAACGCCTAAGCGGGAGCAAGACCATGGCCGCCTCGGATCTGATGGCAACACAAGGTGACGGGCCTCCCGACATCGAGAAGGATCTGGAGGGGACCGGTCTTGATGATCCGCGCGTTGTAGGGCGAGGCGGTTTCGGCGTGGTCTACTGCTGTCGTCAGCAAGCATTGAGCCGCCATGTCGCGGTCAAAGTCGTGACCGCGACGCGGGATCTGGACCCGCAGAACTTCGAGCGGTTCCTGCGCGAGCAGCAGGCGATGGGCGCGTTGTCGGGCCACCCGAACATCGCGCAGGTCCTGCAAGTCGGGACCACCCGCAGTGGGCTGCCGTACCTGATAATGCCCTATCATTCCCGCGGCTCTCTGCAGGGGCGGATCCGAAGAGAGGGGCGACTGCCTTTCGGCGAAGCGATCCGAATCGCAATCAAACTCGCTGGTGCCCTCGAGACCGCACACCGGGCCGGAATCCTGCACCGCGACGTCAAACCGGGCAACGTGCTGCTGACCGATTACGGCGAGCCGCAGCTCACCGATTTCGGGATCGCTCGCATCCAAGGCGGCTTCGAGACCACGACCGGCGTGGTGACCGGTTCGCCGGCATTCACCGCCCCGGAGGTCCTACGATCTGGTGGCGCATCGGTGGTCTCAGACGTGTACGGACTCGGTTCGACATTGTTCAGCATGACCACCGGCCATGCTGCCTTCGAACGCCGCTCCGGCGAGCAGCTGCTGGCGCAGTTCGTGCGTATTGCAGCCGAGCCGCTCCCAGATCTACGGCCGGACGGCTTTCCCGAAGATCTGTGCGTCGCCATCGAGGCGAGCATGGCACACAACCCGGGCGACCGCCCGCGGTCGGCCGCCGAATTCGGCGAGTTGCTGCGCGATGTCCAGCGCAATCACGGACAACCGGTGGAGGACATGACGTTTCCCGTCGCCTCCGACAACAGCCACGTGACGCAGTCGACCGTCGGCTCACCGCCGATTCCCACCGGACGCTCACCGTCACATCGCCGGTCCGCTACTCCCCCAGTTCCCAATACCAAGTACCGACCAGCCATGTCCGGCCGAGCGCTGGTGCATCGCGACAGACTTATCGATGCATTGCGGGACAGCGCCCGACCACGGCTGACCGTCATCCACGCCCCGGCCGGGTTCGGCAAGAGTACGTTGGCAGCACAGTGGGCCAAGGATCTCGCCGGGCAACAGGAAGTGGCCGTTGCGTGGCTGAACGCGGACCCGGACGACAACAACCTGGTGTGGTTTCTCTCGCATCTGATCGAGGCCATCCACCGCTCCCGTCCGGCCTTAGCACCTGCCTTGCCTCAGATTCTCGAGGAACAGGGCGCGCCGGCGGCGCGGTATGTCCTCACCACACTCATCAACACCATCCACGAACGCCGCGAACGCATAGTGGTAGTCATCGACGATTGGCATCGGGTGTCCGACGCCGCCGCCATCGACGCGCTGCGGTTCCTCCTGGAGAACGGCTGCCATCACCTGCAGATCATCGTGACCAGCCGATCATCGGACGGACTGCCGATGGCGACCATGCGAGTGCGCAACGAACTCATCGAAATAGATTCCGCCGCACTGCGTTTCGACGTCGCCGAAGCTAACTCGTTCCTGGTCGAGGCGAGTGGTCTTGCATTGGCCGATCACGAAGTTGCCGCGCTGCGCAACTGCACCGAAGGGTGGGTGGCCGGGCTGCAACTGGCATTGCTGTCGCTACGCGGACACCACGATCCCGCCAAGCTAATCAGTGACATGTCGGGACGACACCACACCATTGCCGATTACCTCACTGAGAACGTCCTTGAGGCAGTAGATCCCACGCTTCTCGAGGCGCTCATGGAAACCTCGCTGCCTGAACGGATCTGCGGTGACTTGGCGAGCGCGCTGACCGGCCGATCGCGTGGGCAGGCACTGTTGGAAGAGATTGAGCAACACGATTTGTTCCTCAGCCGTATCGACGAAGCCGGTGAATGGTTCCGCTACCACCACCTGTTCGTGCAGTTCCTGCGGCAACGCCTTGAGCGCGACCACCCGGAGCGTGTGGCGGCTCTGCATCGCACCGCCGCCGCTTGGCTCTGCGATCACGGAATGCTCAGCGAAGCGATTGATCACGCGCTCGCCGGCGGCGATGACGCGCAGGCCGTGGATCTCGTCGAGACACACGCGATGGACTGTGTCCAACACGCCCAACTCGCCACGTTGGTGGGATTGGTCGCGAAGCTTCCTTCAGTGAAGATCGCGACCCGCCCGCAGCTGCTCGTCGCCTTGGCCTGGGCACATATGATGCTGCGGCAACCCGCCGAAATGAACGTGATGCTCAGGCTTGTACACACGTCGCTGGCGGGTTCAGACCCCGGAGCCAATTCCGACCTCATGGCCGAAGCGGCTCTTATCGCCGCCCTCGCCAGCGAATTGGCAGACGATGTGGACGATGTGGACGATGCGGTCGCCGATTGCGTGGCCCGCACCGACACCCTGGCTCCTTGGGTCCTATGCGCCGCCGCGAACGCGGCGGAGCTACTGGCGATCCATCGGTTCGAGTTCGACCAAGCACGGGCCTGGCACGACTGGGCGGCGCCGTACCACCAG
>Ga0070667_100002126_pt1 | contig 17468 bp, 20 predicted proteins | sample KBSS33metaG_FD_64659 | JGI IMG/M metagenome (GOLD analysis project Ga0070667, IMG submission 64659) | Switchgrass rhizosphere microbial communities from Kellogg Biological Station, Michigan, USA - KBS S3-3 metaG | ecosystem: Host-associated > Plants > Roots > Rhizosphere > Soil ... | reverse complement strand
GTGCCATCCAGGTCGAAAAATACAGCTTTGATCATTCGTTATATTGTCACGGGTTTGTCCGCCCAACAGTTATGGCGCTCCGCCGCAAGCCGCGCCGGTTGCGTCGATCGACGGTCTGCAGCGCCGTGTCAGACGGCGAGTTGTTCATGTGAGATCCTCTCTTTTCTGTGCCGAAGACACTTCAATTTCCAAGCTACACCCTGTACACAAGAAACCCCGATCCTTGATCAGGAGGGCCTCTAATAAAGGCACGTTCAGCCCGCACAACAGGCAGGTTACTACTCGCGATGAATGACCTGATGGCGATTCAGTCGTTGACTCGACAGCAGTGCCAGACAATTCCTGGTCCTGGCGAATAATCTCTGTGCAAGTCTGCACGCATTCGTCGCAGATGAAGACGGTCGGGCCGGCAATTAACATTCGGACCTCGGTGCGTGCCTTATTGCAAAACGAGCAACGCATTTTTGGTTGATCAGCTATGACCATCCATCCTTCGGGCTTGTTCATGATCTTTGTTCCTTCCGGCTGACGGCTTGCCGCTCGTCGGTCTGCAACGGCGGGTCAGATGACACGTGACGTTCGCTAGTCCTGTGGGGCATCTGTACGCCGTTGCGCGACGTGCCAAAGCACACCACAAGGATCCACTACGTACGCAATGCGAAAGTCCCCACGGCTGCATCACCGGCGCCTTCGGCGGGCGCACGCCGAACTTGCCCGGGAGATCCAAATGTTCCCACCAGGCGTCAGGCCCGTCCGCTTCACGCGCTGGTTAGCCAGAACTTCGAGTGAGACTAGCCCTTACGAATGAGGAGCCACCTCTAGTTCCCGTAACAGCGCGACACCCCAAGCGGTGGCCGCAGTTAACTGTGCATCAATCTCTCCAAGGTCCCGCACAAACGTCAAGTCTCGCAACTGGACGTAGACGGTCGACGGGAGATCGCGATCGAGGTAGCGCATACCGAAGTCCCAGCGTACTGGACAATAGCGCATGCGCAGCAGTTCAGTAAGCGGCCTAAGGGTGTAAGCCCAAAAGCACGTAAGTGCTTCGACTTCTTGACGACGCAGAACAGCCTTGCGGACAAAGCTTTGACTCACGACGAACCAGGCTCGAATCTCCCGATACCGTTTATCTCGCTTGGCCGCCAATGCGACTTCGTCCAGCGGCCTCGGACGCAACCAGTCTCCCTTATCGAACAGCGGGCGCGCATGGCCGTGGCGTTCGACTTCGAGAGGGCGATCTGTGGCTCCCGCTCGGAAGAAGGACAGATCGACCAGGAGGAACTCGCCGCTGTCCTTCAGCTTGTAGTAGCGACCGGGAGGGACGAAGTGACTGACGGTGATGGGAGACACGGTCTCAAGAGAGGCCTCTGCCCTCGCATAGAGAAGATCAGACGAGGCATCATCGTCGACTACGAAGTTCAGATCGATGTCAGAGTAGCCATCCACAGCTCCGAAGGCAGCGCTGCCACCCTCCCATCCGGCGAGAACAATCGGGAGCGGCTCAAGCGCGTTGCTGATGGCACTCGTGATTCGACTGCGGAGAGACTCGATGATTTCCATGATTGCGTTTCATCTGGCTAACAGCTTGGTCTTCAGCCGCATGCCGGCGAACATACTACTGCGAATTTGAATTACCCTCACGCGCGGTTTGGCGGCTGCAGTCCCGTGTTAGCCACCCACTTCAAACGCAGAATTTCCGGAGCCCTGTGTTTTGGAAATATCTCACGGTCGAAAGAACGTCCGGCGTGGCAAGGCGTTTCAGCCAAACGGTCTTCAACTAGCTGAAGTGCGCTTTCGCTCACCCAAACCAATGAAAAACGTAAACGGCGGTGGATACTCAATCACAGCCAATGGCGCCGAGGAAATGGCTAAGGGCAGCAAATACGTTCCGTGGCCGAAGCCCATCAACAGGAACGACAGGGCGGCGAGAGTTAGCCCGTACCCTACACCCATGACTACTCTCACATCCTGCCGTTTACGACCGCCCATTACGAATTGTTCATATGTGCCGCTGTTCTTTGTCTGCCAACGGCTCAACGTTCAGCCGCAAGCCGCGCGAACATACTACTGCGAATTTGAATTGCCCTCACGCCCGGATCGCCGCCTGCACTGATGACATGGACTCCTCCTCTTGGTGAGTTGGAGTAACAAAGTCGTCTCGCTTCGGTTGACCAAGCCAAAAACAGGTGGAATCCGCCGTGAAGAATACGACCATCGCTATCGATCTCGCAAAGTCAACTGCTTCCGCCGTTCTATGCGCGTCCTTACGTCCAGCGCTCCAGGACCGATAAGACCGACGTCAATGGGATGCTCGATGCCTGGAGTAACAGCAATATCCGTCCAGTTCCAGTCAAGAGGGAAAACCAGCAGCAGCGGACCTCGCTGCATCGCGTTCGCTCCACTTGGATGGCGGCGCGCACCATGCGCATCCACTCTGCACGCGGGCTCTTACGCGAATCTGGCGTCGTGTTCCCGGCAGGAGCAGCAGCGCTCCGGTATCACCTCAAGGCACTGATTGAAAATTCCGATGAGACGTTCCCATGTCGTTGCGCGATCTTCTTCATGAACTTGTGCACGAGATCGGCGAACTGAAAGCTCGAATTAAAGTTATTGAAAAGCAACTGGAGGCCCTTGCCGTCAGACTCCCGTGGTTGAACGACTCCGAACGATTCCCGGCGTCGGTCTACCGACCGCCACAGCTCTCGTCGGCTTTGTGGGGTGATGTCGCGCGCTTTGCTTCTGGTCGCCAATTCGCTTGCTATCCGGGTCGGACGCCGAGGGAACATTCCAGAGGGGAGCAGCAAGCGTGGGGACGGCAAATTCGTGCGTATTTTCCAGTTGCTCATTGATCAATTCACGATTGTTAAGAGGATAACGTTGGATTCCAAGCCCAATGAACCTTGGATTTCGTGACCACCACCCTTCCATTGAATCGTGTGTTTCCCGGGTTGCAGGAAAGTGTATTTGGTGATGTCGTAGTTAAAATCCGCGATGGGACTCTCCCTCACTAATCCGTCATAAGTCGTGGGGCTCGGACCTCTTCCAGAAGCCAGCTCGCCATCTATGAACTCGCCATAAACTATCTTCGGACCCATGACGTAAACCTTGATACCGGGCGTTGTCGCTTCCAGAATATGCAGAATTCTTATTTCTTCCCCTACCTTATACAGATTCTTTGCTGCAAGGATCGTGATTCGTTGTCCGTCTTTGAGAGGCCCCTTTTCGCTGAAAGATCTATAGGTTTGTGCCAACGCCACGTCTTCCGCTGACGCACGGACAACCTTGCCGTCCTTCCGCTCATAAAGTTCCGTGGGCTCGCCTTGTTGAATTGGAGTCTGCGATGCAGAGTATCCATGAATGACGGTCAGTAGGATAAAAACTATGCCGAATATTTTCATAGAAGCTTACCTAACAGATCAACGTTCACCCTCCGGCCCTCTCGCATGAATGTGCATCCCTGGTTCTTCACGGGAAAAACATAGAACGAGGGGATCCTTAGGATTGTGGGTCGAACCCGAAGACGCGCAGTTCTTGGTCACACCGACAAGCCTTGGCGATACGCGCCGCCCATGCGATGGCCTCGTCGCGCGAAGGCAATTCCAAAACGGTGAAGCCGCCGTCGAGCGTGGGCGCCCAAGGATAGCCACCCATTGCAACCGTGCCGTCAGAGGAGACGAGCACGGGCGGTACGGCTTCGTCGATTCCGCCACCGAAGACGTAAACACCGGCGGCTTTCGCCTCATCAATCACGGCGTGCGCATCGCGGCCCACCGCTCCCCATTCGCTATCGGGCACAACCATTGCCGCGCTTGGAAAAGAGATCAGGTATTTGGACATGGTGCTCCTCCTGGAAATTGACGGCGGCCGTGAAGAGTGTTTTGTGGCCTAACGGCATGCCGCTGAGCAGCCGCGCCTTTCAGCGGTCAGCTCCAACCGCGTGTTAGACGCCGCAGGTCAGGCTACATTAGGAACCATGAAACTCGACATCGATCTGACCCCGGCTCACGCCGAAAGGTTACGCGAAGAAGCCGAGCGTCTCAAGACAACCTCTCCCTACGACGCCGTTTTGTTGGTCGGCCCTGCCCATTCGGGCGGGTACCAAACGTCGACGTTCCTTCGACGTTTCCCTGATCAGAGGGCGATCGGCCACGCTACGACCATCAGCCACACTGCATATGCGACCATGAACAAGCGGTTCGGCAAGCCGACAAATCTTTCGGGTCCGTTTGGGTTCGAGGGCTTGCCGGGACCCACGATAATCATGGTCGCAATCATAATGGCGAGGCTGAGCCAGATCACGGCGGTGAGCATCAACAGCGGCAAAGGCGCGTGGGAGGGCTGGCTGCCGAGCGCAACAGAGAGGAGTAGCACGGCGAAGATCTGACACGGCAAGCCAATCAGGAACGCCACGCCGTGCATCTTTCCGGAGAACGACCTCTGCGCTGGCGGCGTCGAAACGGGATCCATCGGAAAGCGCGCGGCCATTGCCAGCCCAAGGGCCGCCGCCAGCAGGAAAGCCAAGCCGACGCGGCCGACGCTCGACGACACTTGCGCGACGAGCACGGCGAACAAGCACCCACTGGCTACGCCACAGGCCGCGAAAAAAAGCGCCATCACCCACCCGTGTCGCCCGACCGCATACTGGCTAATCATGTTCCGAGATGGATGGACTTCAGGCTTGAGGATATGTAGTGCCGCCAGTACGATGAGCGCCAGCGACGCGGCTCCGATAACGGCGCGCGCCGCAAGTAATGAATACCTCATAACGCTAGGGGCTTTTTCGTCCCTTCCCAGACGTTTCTTCGAAAGTTGCGTCCTGGTCCGCCCAACGGCTTAACGTTCAGCCGCAAGCCGAGCGAACATTACTACTGCGAATTTGGATTGTCCTCACGCGCGGATTGCCGGCCGCAACGTTGTGTTGGGCATCTTGCATACGCACGCGTCTCATTCGCCTTCAGGTTCTCCAGGCTCAAGGCTAACTCTGACACGAGATGCCGTGATCTGCCCGTGCATTCCGTAACAATTCCCTAGATCGAGATGGTACGCGTCGTCTTTAAACGTCAGGGCAAGCCCCGACAAGACATTCTGGTGATTGAATTCTTCCAGGATGAGGTCGACAACATTCTCGAGTTCGAATGTAACAATGGCGTGCTTCTCCGAGATGAAATATTGCTTATGTTCCTTTTCGTGTGTTCGATCGGTCATATTCCATGCGTGGACCCGTAACCGTGATGGCCCCTGTCGTTCAAGATGCAACTCGATAATCTCAGCGTCATGGAATGATGGCCAGCGACCGAACCATAAGACGACAGCTTCTGCTCCTGGAATATTCGGTATGGTGTCGTCAATCATTCTCAGTATTCCCAACGGGCTCAATGTTCAGCCGCAAGGCGCTCGAGCGAAATGCTGCAAATCCTTGATCGACCAACGCGCGCGGATTGGCGGCTGCGATATTGTGTCAGGCACTGCGTCATGATTCACGCAGTCCAGGCGCCTGCTTTAGCACGAAATAAACAATAACGCTGGTAATCGGCACTACGACAAAATAGCCCACTTCCCCCATGCCACGGCTACCCAAAGCGGGGTAGTTCATAAATTCAGCTGCCTTCTCAATCGGAATGAGGCCAAGAAACGCAACGATGACAGCACCGCCAACCCGAGCGATAAGCCGCACCTTCCTGAGCGTCCCTCCTATGGCGACTATCAAAGCGATGATCATGCTGGCCAGCGATAGAATCAGCACGGCGATGCCAAACTCATACCGAATGTGAGTATTGGCTGACACCGCTACGAACGACATCGTCGCAGTCACTGCTGAGATACTTAAAAGCAGGATTCGCTTAAGGTTCGACATTATCTGCCTAACGACTCAACGTTCAGCCGCAAGCCGCGCGAGCATAGTAGTGCGAATTCGAATTCGAATAACGGGCGGATTGGGGGGCTGCAACGTTTTTTGGGCCGCTATGCGTGACGCCACACCGGTCCTTTTCAGCAGCCATCGCAAAACTCCGGCAATAGCCCTGAAAATGCCGCCACAACGGCCGAAAGATGAATAGCAAAGAGAACTAAGGCTACATGTCGCATTCTGGGATGATACAAGCGAAGACAGAAGTTGGCCGGGCATTCCTGGAAAGAAAACCGCCAAGTCGGCAGCTTTCCACGAAGACGGCCGGGAAGACCTTCAGGGCCCGTGCGCCGCTGCTCTGCAACTCCTACGGCTTCATTCGCATTGCTATATTGATTGTGGGATATCTAGAGCGCGACCCTTATACTGCGTATCCTTTGACGGCTTGGCAGCGAGTATTCGCGACAATCAGTGTCTTGCCGTTTGTGATCATCATGAATTACACCGAGCTCATGCCTCGCATCGGAACCAGTACGTATCTTCGGGCATCCTGGCAGGAATCGCTCTCTGCCCGTATGTATGGGGCATCGTAACGCGGATGTCGTCGCAGCCGTTGCCTCAGCCATTGCTACAAGTCGAAGGCGTTACCCTGCAGTACGAGACTGGCCAGCGCTGGGTGCGCGCCGCATACCGCGTCAGCTTCAATGTGTATCGATCCGACCGCTATGTGATTCTCGGACCTTCGGGCTGCGGTAAATCCACGCTTCTGAAATCGGTGGGCGGATACGTCCAGCCTGTAGAAGGACGGATTCTTCTCGACGGAAAAGCCATCCACGCGCCCGGCCCCGACCGTGTTTTCATCTTTCAGGAATTTGATCAGCTCTTACCGTGGAAGACTGTCGAGGCGAACATTGTGTTCGCGCTGACTGCCGCCGGAAAATATCGCCGCACCGAAGCGATCGAACGGGCGCGCTTCTTCCTTAGCAAAGTCAACCTGTCGAAATTCGCCGGCAGCTACCCGCACACACTCTCGGGCGGGATGAAGCAGCGCGCCGCCATCGCACGCGCGCTGGCCATGGAGCCGCAGATGTTGCTCATGGACGAACCCTTCGCGGCGCTCGATGCCCTGACACGCGTCCGCATGCAGGAAGAACTCATTGAACTCTGCGGCGAGACGAAGGCCACCATTCTGTTCGTCACGCACTCGATCCCGGAAGCGATACGAGTGGGAAATCGAATTTTGCTGATGAGCGCGCACCCCGGTCAGGTCAAGGCGGAACTTCACAGTCCGGGCGCGGCGGAATCGGACACCGCCTCGAAAGTTCTCGCTTCCCGCATCGAGAAAGTCCTTTTCGAACCCAAATCGGGGGAGGGCCGCACGCATGTCTGAATACGGTCCCGAATCGGGCCGCCCCGAAATATTTCAAGACCTTTCGGAAAATGCGTTTGAGGTCGTCGAGCGGAAGACCGGATTGTGGGAAAAGTTATACGACAATACGGCGCTTCGAAAGACCGTGCTGCTCGTGGTCCTGGCCGGGCTGTGGGAAGTCTATTCGAGATGGCTTGGGAAACCACTGCTGTTTCCCGCGCTGTCCGATACGGTCGCGGCCCTCTTCGCAGCGGTGCGATCCGGAGCTTTGCCCGCCGCCGCGGAATCCACCATGGTGCTGCTGCTCAAAGGTTATGTGCTTGGGCTGTTGCTTGCCGTCGGCTTGACCGCGTTTGCGAACGTGAGTCGCATCGGAGCGGATCTTCTGGAGACGCTTACCTCCATGTTTCATCCGCTTCCGTCAATTGCACTGCTGCCGATCGCATTCATCTGGTTCGGGCTCGGCGATAACGGCATGATCTTTGTGATCGTTCACGCGGTTCTCTGGTCCGTGGCTCTCAACACGCACGCCGGTTTCCGCGCGGTCAGCCCGACGCTGCGAATGGTCGGCCGCAACTATGGGCTTTCAACTTCCGGCTACATCACGCGCATCCTGATTCCCGGTGCGTTCCCGAGTATTCTGACCGGTTTGAAATCCGGATGGGCTTTCGCTTGGCGCACACTCATCGCTGCGGAATTGGTCTTCGGTACGAGTTCAGCATCCGGAGGCCTGGGCTGGTTTATTAACGAACGAAAGAATCAACTGAGGATTCCGGACGTATTTGCCGGACTGCTCACCGTGATGATCCTTGGGCTTGCGGTGGAAAACCTGGTTTTTAAGACCGTCGAGAAACGAACGGTGCGCCGCTGGGGAATGGAAAGCTGATCTTTACTTTTGCTCTTCATCTCCGGATGAACCCGCGAACACGCGTTTCCCGTTGCTCAGAGTCACCGTTGACGCATTAAGCAGATGAGATCCGTCTTTGGCCAGAGAGCCATTCACCGTCACGACCGCGCCGATGACCAGAGAAGTGCGAGTCCAGCCATTGCGCATCAGCATCGCAGGCGGACCAAGTTCGACTTCCCAGTTGATGACTTTGCCGTCGGCTTCCTTGTTGTCGATGAAGAAGCGGGCGTGAGGATTGATCCAATCCAGCTTTGTCACCGGCCCTGTCAGCGTTTTCGGTTTTGTGCGATCGTATTGCGCTGCGAATGAATGATGCGCCGCGAGTGGAACCGCGAGCAGGACCATAAGACATGCGGTCACGCCAGCGAGCAGGACTTTGTTATTCATAAGTGCTCCAGTGTTCGGATCTGCGGCCCAATATTAGAACGGGAGGCGTTTTACGGCAAGCAGAAGCGATCTCCAACGGGAAAGGGTTACAAAACAAAAATACATTAGATCTCTGTGATACCCCTCACCCGGCCCGCTGTCGCGGGCCACCCTCACCCTTTGGAAGAGGACATTCCAACAAATTTTTGCAAACCTGCACGGGGCCCGGTTGCTTGCAATTGAGTACGCCTTTCAATAGATTAGGTCGCAGGATCTGCGAAAGGAAGAAGTGAACGATGCGGTGGAAGGCCCTGTGGACCATTCTTGCGGTAATTCTGGCTGGAATTGCCGTTTCCGTATCCATGGGAAGTCCCCAGGCAGCATCACTGCAAACATCACAACGCGCCGTTCTCGACAAGTATTGCGTCACCTGTCATAGCCAGACCGCAAAGGAAAAAGGCCTGGTACCCATCGCACTCGACAAGCTGGACCTGTCACACATCGGAAGCGATGCGGAGATCTGGGAAAAAGTCGTTCGAAAGGTGAATGCCGGTGTCATGCCGCCACCCGGTGCGCCGCACCCGGACAAGGCGGCTTCGGAAACCCTAACCTCCTGGCTCACCACCGAACTGGACCGCGCCGCTCTTGCCAATCCCAATCCCGGACGTGCGCCGCTTCACAGGCTGAACCGCACCGAGTATGCCAACGCCATTCGCGATCTTCTGGATCTTGAAATCGATGCCGCGTCGCTGCTTCCACCGGACGATTCCGCATACGGCTTCGACAATATTGCCGATGCTCTGGGTCTTTCCCCCTCGTTGCAGGAGCGCTACGTTTCGGCGGCAATGAAAATCAGTGCAATGGCGGTCGGTGATCCGAAAGTCCGGGCCGATGGCTCCACGTATCGCATCAAGCAGGATGTTTCGCAGGATCAGCACCTCGAGGGTTTGCCGATCGGCACCGTTGGCGGTACTCAGGTCCGTCATACTTTTCCGCTCGATGGCGAGTATGTGTTTCAGGCGAAGCTGTACCGGACAAATCTCAACATCATGCGCGGCCTCGAATCCGCCCACAACGTCGAGTTTGCAGTGGATGGCGAGCGCGTGCTGCTTGCAAGAGTCGGCGGCCCCGCGGATCTGGACGCGTTATTTCAGAAACCCACCGATACCGGAGATGCCGTCGATGCAAGACTCCGGGTGCGCATTCCCGTGAAGGCCGGTCCGCATGTGGTCACCGCAACATTCCTTCAGGAATCGCAGGCGGCGGGGCCAGGCCGGCTGCAGCATTACATCCGCAGTTCGGTGGATAACTTTGACTGGTCGGGACAGCCCCATATTCAAACACTCACCATCAATGGACCATTTGCTTCGACCGGCATGGGCGACACTCCAAGCCGTCGGCGGATCTTTACCTGCGTTCCGGCAAACGCCCGCGCGGAAGCGGCGTGCGCGAAGCAAATCCTTTCCGGGCTCGCGCGTCGTGCGTATCGGCAGCCCATTAGCGAAACCGACCTGCAGCGCATCATGAAATTTTACGAATCGGGCCGCGCCAATACGGAAAATGGCGGGTTCGATGCGGGAATCCGCACCGCACTGCAGCGCATTCTCGCCAGCCCTCAGTTCATATTCCGCATCGAGCGGGACCCCGCACCCGGTCCTGCGCGACATATTGGAGACTACGAACTGGCATCCCGCCTGTCGTTCTTTCTGTGGAGCACCATTCCCGACGATCGATTGCTGCAGCTGGCGGGCGCCGGAAAACTCAGCCGGCCTGCCGTTCTCGAAGCGGAAGTTCGCCGTATGCTCGCCGACTCCCGATCCCGTGCACTGGTGGACAATTTCGCCGGGCAGTGGCTGCGCATCCGAAATCTGAGCATCGTTTCTCCGAATTCCGATTTGTTTCCCGACTTCGACGACAATCTGCGCCAGGCTTTCCGCCGTGAAACGGAGATGCTTTTCGACAGCATCATTCGAGAAGACCGAAACGTTCTCGACCTGATGACGGCGGACTACACCTTCGTGAACGAACGCCTCGCGCGTCAGTACGGGATTGCCGGAATCTATGGAAGCCAGTTCCGCCGTGTTCCCATTACCGATCCGGCTCGGCGCGGCCTGCTGGGGCAGGGAAGCTTTCTTGCAGTGACGTCGCATGCGGAGCGGACGTCTCCGGTTTTGCGGGGCAAATGGGTTCTCGAAAACATTCTGGGTTTGCCCGTCCCTCCTCCTCCACCAAACGTGCCTCCCCTGAAAGAACGCGCGAATGGAGAAAAGCCGCGAACCATCCGTGAACAAATGGCCGAGCACCGGGCCGATCCGGCCTGTGCGAGCTGTCATAAAATCATGGACTCGATCGGCTTTGCCCTGGAGAATTTTGATGCTGTGGGAGCCTGGCGTTCGATGGATGCGGATGTTCCCGTCGATGCATCGGGGGACCTCGCCGATGGGACGCATGTTAACGGCGTCGTTGAACTGCGGGCGGCGTTGTTGAAGAAGCCGGATCTTTTCGTCGGGACAATGACGGAAAAACTGATGACCTATGCCCTCGGACGTGGTATCGACTATCGCGACATGCCGGCGGTACGGACCATCGTCCGGGACTCTGGCCGCGACGGTTTTAAATTTTCGAGCCTGGTATTGGGCGTCGTTCGCAGCCTGCCGTTCCAATTGAAGATGGCTCCTGAAAAAGAAATAGAGGTGGCCGCAAATGTTCGTCACTAGGAAATCGCTGTCACGCCGCACGATGCTCAAGGCCATGGGCGCCGCCGTCAGCCTGCCATTTCTGGAATCCATGATTCCGGCCTTAACTCCGCTGGCCCGTGCTGCAGCAATGCCGCCGCGGAGATTTGGAGCCGTTTACTTTCCAAACGGCGCCATCATGCAGCAGTTCACGCCGAAGACCGTGGGGGCGGGTTTTGAATTCACTCCGATTTTAAAACCGCTCGAGACTTTCAAGGATCAGCTTGTGGTGGCCACCAATCTCACACGATCGCATCCAGGAAGCCAGGTGGGGGATCACGCAGTCAGCGCTGCAGGATTTCTCACGGGCGTATGGCCCAAGCGAACAGAGGCGGAGGATGTGCTGGCAAATACGACGATCGATCAAATCATCGCGCAGAAGATCGGTCAGGATACGCCGCTGCCTTCACTGGAGCTGGCGACGGAGGACTTCACCGGTTACGTCGGCGCGTGTTCGCCGGGTTTCAGCTGTTCCTATATGAATACGATCTCCTGGCGCACTCCGACTACGCCCTTGCCCATGGAAACGAATCCGCGCGCGGCATTTGAAAGAATTTTTGGCGAGGCGGGTTCGGCCGCGGAGCGCATGGAACGTATTCACCAGCAGCAGAGCCTCCTCGATTCGATATCCGAGGAAGCCGCGAGTCTTCAGCGCGTGCTGGGTCCGCGGGATCGTGTACGGATGAATGACTATCTCGAGAACATCCGCGAAATCGAGCGACGCATTCAACAGATCGAACGCCGGCAGGGAACGCAGATCGTCACCGGCGCCGCGCCTCTTGGCGTGCCGGATTCCTTCGACGAACACGTGAGTCTGATGTTCGATCTCCTGGCGGCTGCGTGGCACGCCGATGTGACCCGTGTGTTTACATTCATGATGTCGAGGGAACTCAGCCAGCGGACTTATCCTCAAATCGGCGTGACGGAGCAGCATCACAGCGTGTCGCACCATACGGGCAACCCGGAAAAAATGGCGAAGATGGTCATTGTCAATACGTACTACGTCCAGTTCTTTGCAAAGTTTTTGGAAAAGCTGCGAGCCACCGAGGATGGGGATGGTTCTCTCCTGGATCATTCGCTCATCGTATACGGCGCCGGGATGGGCGACTCCAATTCGCATGCATCCGATCCGCTGCCCATCGTGCTCACCGGCGGCGGGGTCGGCGAAGGGCATCGGCATGTTCAGGTGCCGGTACGGACGCCGGTGGGCTGCCTGTGGTCTGCGGTGGCGGAACGATTCGGCGTCCCTCCCGTTGAGCGATTCGGCGACGGCACAGGAAAGATCGATGGGATTTTTTAAAACGTTGGCCGTTGGCGTGATTCTATTTGCGACTCCGCTGATCGCGCAGGCGCCAAAACCAGGTGTTCCCAGTGCGGACGGGACGACGCCTTTGCATGTGGCGGTGCGTGCCAATGATCTCGCAAAAGTACAAAGTCTGCTTCGCGCGGGCACCGACGCCAGCAGCTCCAACCGATACGGCGTCACCCCACTGTCGCTCGCCGCAGAGAACGGCAATGCCGAAATGGTGTCGATTCTGCTCAAGGCCGGAGCCGATCCGAAAGCGATGCTCCCCGGAGGACAAACTCTCCTGATGACGGCCGCGCGCACGGGAAATCCGGAAATCGTGAAAATCCTGCTGGACCGTGGCGCCAATCCGAACGCAAAAGAATCCACCAATGGCGAAACTGCATTGATGTGGGCCGCGGCCGAGAATCATCCCGAAGCCGTGCGTGTGCTGGCAAGCCACGGCGCGGATTTGAACGCACGCTCACTGCCGCTGCAGTACAAGACGGACCGGTTCGGCCTGGAAGGTGTGCTGACAATTCTTCCCCGTGGCAACTGGACGCCGCTGATGTATGCCGCGCGCGAAGGATCGCTCGAAGCCGCCAAAGCACTCGCGGAAGTCGGCGCCGATCTGAATCTCACCGATCCGGAAAGCTACACGGCGTTGGTTATTTCCATCATCAACGGGCATTACGACACGGCGGCCATGCTTGTCGAGAAAGGCGCCAACCCTGAACTTGGCGACAGTTCCGGAATGGGACCGCTCTACGCCGCTGTGGATATGAATACGCCGCCTGAGATTTATGGAAATCCTCCTTTGAAATCCACCAGCCGGATCCGTGCCATTGACCTGATGAAAGTTCTGCTCGATCACGGCGCAAATGTGAATGCTCAACTGACGGCCACCACTGTGCAACGTGTGCACACTCCGGGTGATCGAAATCTGAGCACGGGGGCCACTCCACTGATGCGTGCCGCTCGTAACGGAGATGCTGCCGCGATGCGTCTTCTGCTGTCTCGTGGTGCGGATCCGTCATTGGAGCAGAAGAACAAGGTTACGGCGCTGATGCTGGCTGCGGGGCTCGGCCGCGATCTCAACACATTTGCGGATGAACATACGACCGAACCCCAGATGCTCGAGGCCGTGAAAATACTCCTGGAGCAGCACGTGAATGTGAATGCCGCCAACGATGCCGGTCAGACCGCGCTTCACTTCGCCGCGCTGTCTATGGATTCCGTTGTGGAATTGCTCGTGAAGAATGGCGCAAACATTGACGCAGCCGACAAGCAGGGACGAACACCACTCGCGATGGCGCAGGGCAAGGGCGGCCCCGGCCGCGCCGGACAGGCGGCGCAGCCCCGGCCCGGCACGATTGAATTGCTGCGAAAACTTGGGGCGCACTGAGGCGGTTTGTAAATGTTTGGACAAAGTGGGGACTGGAACCGAAATCGCGAGTGTCCCCCTGACTTTGCCGACATCTTTCAGCGATTTCGGGGCCTGTCCCCAATTTGTCCAGACCTATTCGTTCGAGAGGAGCTTCGATGAGAACCTTAACGCTGTTCGCGGTACTGACTGCGCTGATCCTGCCGGCCGCGGACGCAAGGCTCCTGAGGAAATGAGGGGACTGTCCCCTCATTTCAATTTGTCCAGACCTATTCGTTCGAGAGGAGCTTCGATGAGAACCTTAACGCTGTTCGCTGTACTGATTGCGCTGATCCTGCCGGCCGTAATATTCGCTCAACCCCCTGCACAAACGCCGCCGCCACCCTGCGTGCCGTCTGCCGGTGACGTGCAGTTTGTTTGCGGACACATGGCTCCCGAAGATCTGGTTGTCGTGCCAGGGTCGGAGTGGGTGGTTGCGACTTCCTATGGCGGAACAGGTGGGATTCGCATTGTAAACGTGAAAACCCGCGCGACGACGCTGGCGTATCCGAGCAGTACGGCAAAAGAACAGCAGGACATGAAGACCTATGCCGCCTGTCCTGGTCCGCCGGACGCGGCGCAGAAAGCGATGTTTACCACCCACGGGATAGCGTTGCGGGAAGAGAAGAACTCTCTGCATACGCTGTACGTTGTCAATCACGGCAAGCGCGAGTCGATCGAAGTATTCGAGCTCAACGCAAAGGCCAGTCCACCAGCCTTGACGTGGATTGGATGCGTGGTCGCGCCGGATCCGATTGGATTGAACGAAGTGCTTCCCCTTCCGGACGGAGGTTTCATTGGAACAGACTTTCTGGCCCGCGGCGACGCAAGCGCTCGCGCCAGGATGTCGGCTGGAGAAGTGAATGGTGCTCTTTGGGAATGGCACTCCGGCAAGGGCTGGGCCAAAATTCCCGGAACCGAAGCTTCCGGAGCCAATGGCCTCGAGATTTCGAAGGATGGTAAATGGCTCTATGTTGCGGGTTGGGGAAATCAGAAATTCTTCCGCGTGTCGTTTAAACAGGCGCAGGTGAAGCGTGACGAGATCGCCCTGGGATTTCGTCCGGACAACGTCCGGTGGGCACCAGATGGCAAGCTCTTCGTCACCGGTCAGGGTACGAATACGACAAACATTGTAAAGATCGATCCCGACACTCTCAAAGTCACGGAGATTCGCACGGAACCCAATACTCCAGGGTTTGCCTCCGGCACTGTTACGGTTCAAATCGGCAAGGAACTCTGGGTGGGATCTTATCGCGGCGATCGCATCGCAATATTTCCTGCTTCGAGATAAGTACCAATGTGTGCGCAGTCAGTGAGAGGAGCGCAGCTATACTGCGCCCCCCAGTCCGGCGTTGTTCAATCCGCCGTGATGCGAGTCGCGCTGGTCAGGCCCTGAACATGGGCTAAGGGGTGCCCCGTCAGGTCAAAGACATCGATCGAAAAGTTTCCGGAATAGGCGTTGCCCGACTTGTCGACGGTGACCAATGCTGCGATCACTGCCACTCCGACGAGATTGCCGTTGGGGTCATAGGTGAGCGCGTGGTGATTGAGCCTGTAGGTCGACGGTCCGGCCTTCTTCCAGACACCCAAACAGAAATTTTGCGTTGCAGGAGCTCGCGTGGCGGAGTTCGTGATTTCCGTTCCGTCGCTATGCCACTGCGTGAAGCCCCAATCGATCGTGATGCCATCGGGTATTCCAGGACTATCCTTCGACACAAATGTAAACTTCCACATCCCGACAATATCCGCGCCGGCAGGGGAGTTGTCGCCAGCCCCTCCGGATTCTGAGGCCCTGAAATAGGCGATGGTTCTCAACCCTTTTGGTTGCGGGTTGGTTGTCTTTTCCGGAGCGTCGCCGCATCCGGCGAAGGCGTTAGTGGTGAGCATTCCTCCGAGCGCAAGCGCGCCGAGAGCTTTCAGTATGGACCCTGAATTCATATAGGAATCTCCTTCATCCACGTTTGCGTGGGAATTTTTTCGATCGCGCGGAGTTAACCACTGCTTTTGGACGAATTCCATGAGTGTGACCTGAGGAAGTTATGAGGATTGAAATCATGACGGACTCAGAATGGCGGGAGAATCGGTGAGCTATTCTCGCACGCATGCCAGATCGCATCTCATTCGGAATGGAGCATCTAAGAGACCGAATGCGCGGCCCCGTCCTGCTGCCCGGGGATCCGGACTACGATTCAGTTCGCCGGGTTTGGAATGCAAGGATTGATCGCTGCCCACTCGTGATTGCGCGATGCCTTGGCGTGAGCGACGTGGTTGAAGTCGTTCGCTTCGCGCAGGACCGGGGTCTTTCGCTGACGATTCGAGCCGGCGGACACAGTTTTTCCGGCAAGTGCGTGATCGATGGTGCAGTCCTGCTGGATGTTTCGCTCATGAAGCATGTGAGCGTGGACTCTGTCCGCAGAAGGGCCGTAGCTCAGGCGGGAGCCACATGGGGCGACTTTGATCGACAGACTCAGCTTCACAGTCTGGCGACGACCGGAGGAATCCTATCCACCGCCGGCATTGCCGGCCTGACGCTCGGAGGAGGGATGGGCTGGCTGATGGGCAGGCATGGCCTCGCGTGCGACAACCTGGTTTCTGCGGACGTGATTGATGCTTCGGGTCAACGACTGACTGCCAGCGAGGAGGAGAATCCGGATCTTCTCTGGGCACTTCGCGGAGGAGCCGGGAACTTCGGAGTCGTCACTACCCTGGAATATCAGCTTCATCCGCTGGAATCCGTCTACGGTGGGCTCTTCTTTTATCCCAGGCATCATGCCTTCGATTTACTGCGTACCTATCGCGATCTGACCACAAGGGCACCTGACGAATTAACGGCATATGCAGCGTTGATGTGCGGTCCGGATGGCACGCCCTCAACTGCTGTCGCGCTGTGTCACTGTGGACAGACGGGCGTCAGGGCCGAAAACGACGTGGCCTCCATTCGTCATGCCGCTCCGTTGATGGCAGATACCGTGGGATGGAAACCTTACACGGAGCAGCAGACAATGCTGGATTTCACCACGCCGAAGGGCCATCACTATTACACGAAGTGTGTATTCCTTTCTGAGCTCTCCGATGACGCGCTCGGCGCCATTCTGCTCTACGGCGAATCGGTCCCGACTCGGCAAACCTCAATCCGGTTGGAGCACATCCACGGAAGCGCCGCCCGCGTGCCGATTGAAGCTTCCGCATTCGCTTTGCGTCGGAATGCATACATTCTGAACATCGTTTCTGCGTGGCTGGATCCGGTCCTAACCGACCGTTGCATCGCTTGGTCGCGCGCTTTCGCCGCCGACATGCAGCGCTTTGCAGCGAGCGACACCTTTGTGAACTACATGGGTAAAGAAGATGCTGCGGCCGTTCACGCGACATATGGCCCCAATTACGCGCGCCTGTCACGGCTCAAACTGAAATACGATCCCGGGAATCTGTTTTGCTTCAATCAGAACATTCTTCCTCAGGAACGGGACGTGACGCCTGCCAAATAAGGAGGAAGTCCGATACGCGTCAGACACGACGCATAACGTGCGTCATGCTGCAG
>Ga0070667_100002118_pt1 | contig 17495 bp, 18 predicted proteins | sample KBSS33metaG_FD_64659 | JGI IMG/M metagenome (GOLD analysis project Ga0070667, IMG submission 64659) | Switchgrass rhizosphere microbial communities from Kellogg Biological Station, Michigan, USA - KBS S3-3 metaG | ecosystem: Host-associated > Plants > Roots > Rhizosphere > Soil ... | reverse complement strand
TGAAGCGATACTGGCAGAGAAAAGCAATGCTGCAAATAAAATCGTTCTTTTCATGATTGGCTTTGTTGAGGTCGCTAAGTTAATGAAATATTATATCGGCAACAGGGCGATAAGTAAGAACATATTCTAATAATCATTACATCATTACAGCAATAAACGGCGGGCAACAGAAGAATTAATATTTACCGGAAGAATTTTAATCAGGCAGTGGGCAGCTCATGATGAATAGTTGATTTTTTTGGCAGATCACGCAGGCAAAACCACAGGGTTAGCAGGAATGAGAATATGAAGTATACCAACAACAGGTAATTTATCCATACCAGCTTGTGGCCGGCACCAAACCAATCGCCTGTATAAAGTAGCAGGCCTATACCTGAAATGGCTCTTGCCAGTTCCCATGCCAGCGCATACCGGTTTCCGTCCATCAGTTCTGTAAGGGCATATACAAAAAGGAAAATAAAACCGCCATACATAAACATGCCCGGACTGCCGATGCCGGCGATATTACCAAACAAATAGCTTACAAAAAGCAGCAATGCGATGGTTTGTATCCATACCCACGCGGCGAAGTTTGCGGAAACACGGGTGGCGTATTTATCAAACCTGTACACATCATCTATTTTATACAGCGGGAAACGCTCGGCCACATCTGCGGGGCGCCAGCCCGTTGGCATAAACCATATCTTTAATTTGTTTTTCCAGATCCGGGTACGCCGGGCATCCTGCACTAACAACCATAGATGAACGAAGTTTATTTTTATTGGGTTCCAGGTGCGTACGGGCCGGGTTATGCCATACACCGGCTGAACGCCGGGTAATTCTTCCTGGAAAGAGCCAAAGAGCTTATCCCAGAAAATAAAAATCTGTCCATAGTTTTTATCAATATATTCTTTGTTAATGGCATGGTGCACCCGGTGGTGCGAAGGCGTAACAATGATTTTTTCAAGCCATCCCATTTTTTGAATGTGTTGCGTGTGGTACCAGAACTGCGCAAACAAATGGAGCGGGGCTACCACGCCGATTACTTTTGCCGGCACCCCCAGCAAGGCCGCCGGGAGCAGGAAAACGATAAATATTTTAACGATGGATGAAATACTTTGCCTGAGCGCACAGGCAAGGTTAAATTCTTCGCTGCTATGGTGAATGATATGGCCGTTCCAGAAAAAATTGGTCACATGCTGTATCCGGTGTATCCAGTAGCCGGCCAGGTCGAGCGCAAAAAATGCAATCACATACAATAGAAAAGAAGAGGGAATATGTACCAGGGCGATATGCGTTACCATCCACTGATACGAAATAACGGCGATGCTCAGGCCAAGCACATCTTTTGTAACATTGGTCACACCCGATGCAAGGCTGCTGATCGTGTCCATGGTATGTACGGTATCCCTGCGTTTACGCCGGCCCCACCATTTTTCAAATAGTACCAGCGATAGGAAAACGGGCATGGCAATCAGTAATATTTTACCGTAGGCTTCCATCGGCTAACAATCTTGCATTAAAAATAATAAAATAAAACCAGCCTGTCCGGGAAAGTGATTCTGGTCAAAAAAACCGGGTGATAAATGGAAAACCGTGGTCGAAAGCCGGTTGTATATCGCTGCGGGAACGTAGCGGCTATTCGTTTATATTTGCGCATCCATTTTAATATTTTGGCATGAAAGCAGTTGTTATCGGCGGCGGCATCATTGGGCTTAGTTCAGCGTATTACTTAAACACGGCAGGTTGGGAGGTAACTGTAATAGACAGGGGTGATTTCCTCAACAATTGTTCTTACGGCAATGCGGGCTATGTTTGCCCCAGCCATTTTATACCAATGGCAACGCCCGGCATCGTAAAACAGGGCCTGAAATGGATGTTCAATTCAAAAAGCCCTTTTTATGTACAGCCAAGATTGAGTGCGTCGCTGATCGACTGGGGCTTGAAATTTATGCGCAGTGCCACGCCAGAAAAGGTAGAAGCCGCAGCGGTTCCTTTACGTGATATCGCGATTATTAGCCAGCACGAGTACGAACAATGGGCCAATATACCATCGTTTAATTTCGCTTACCAGCATAAAGGATTGCTGGAAATTTTTCAAACCGAAAAAGTAGCAGAACATGCCGCCCACACCGTGGAAAAGGGTAAGGAGTTGGGATTGGATGTGGATCTTTTAAGCTTCGATGCGCTGCAGCAACTGGAACCCCAGGCAAAAATAAATGGTATCGGTGCCATCTTTTTCAGGTGCGACGCTCATTTATATCCAAACAAATTAATGAGCGGGCTGATGTCATTGCTGAGACAGCGCGGAGTACAATTGGTAGCCGGCGAAGAAGTAATAGATTTTGAAAAGGAACAGCATCGCGTAAAAAAAGTAATTACACAGAAAAGTGCGTACCAGGCAGACGCGGTAGTAATTGCAACCGGTTCCTGGGGCAGGGAACTGGCCGCAAAACTGGATACCAGGATACCGCTGGTGGCTGGGCGCGGTTATTCTATCACGCTGGAAAATTCGCCCTATAAGATCAACCATCCGGCTATTTTAGTAGAAGGAAGAACCGCTGTTACACCTATGGATGGTAATAAAATACGGTTTGGGGGTACCATGGAAATAACATCTACCCGAACGCCACCACGCATGAACCGGGTACAGGGTATTTTAGATGCGGTGAAGCGCTTTTTTCCTGAATTTGATATAGCCATGCCGGCAGCAGAAAAGATTTGGTACGGATACCGCCCTTGTTCGGCCGACGGATTACCTTATATTGGAAGGGTCAAAAAATGGGACAATGTGGTGGTGGCCACCGGTCATGCCATGCTGGGTTTAAGCCTGGGTGCCGGTACCGGCAAAATAGTGGGAGAAATATTGAATGAGCAACCGTTGAGTATGAATATTGAACCTTTTATGGTGGAAAGGTTTGGATAAACCGGGCACCATTTCTTACCGGCATCACTGAATCTTGAAATGCGGTTGCTGTTGAACTGAACCGCTGATTACAATAATAATTGCCATTCTTTAAATATAAACCCGTTTTTATGTACAGGAAAATAGTATCCATCGCCGTTGCTGTCTTTTGTTGCTTGTCTTTTCAACATTCCGTTGCGCAATCCCATTCCCTGGTAAAACTATGGCAAACAGACACCGTGCTGAAAGTGCCAGAGTCGGTGTTGTTTGATGGTGCCGGCAAAGTGCTGTACGAATCAAATATCGATGGGCAGCCCTGGGAAAAAGATGGAAAAGGATCCGTTGGTAAAGTTGGACTTGATGGGAAAATTATAAAAGTAGATTGGGTAACCGGCCTGAATGCACCGAAAGGATTGGGCATGTATAAAAATAATCTGTACGTGGCAGATGTAGATAATGTGGTGGTAATTGATATTGCAAAAGCTGCTATCAGTAAACGCATTGCTATTGAAGGTGCGCAGGGACTCAATGATATTTCGGTTGATAAAAAAGGGAAAGTATATGTGACGGATTCAAAGGCCGGTAAAATATATTTACTGGAGCAGGATAAGTTTGTATTGCAGGCTGAAGACCTGAAAGGATTAAATGGAGTTTTGTCAACCGGCGATAATTTGTATGCGGTAGCCGCCGGCGCTTTGTGGAAAATCGATGCTTCAAAAAAAGCGATTAAAATGGCAGAAGGTATGGAACCCGCAGTAGACGGGCTGGAGCAGGTAGCGGCCAATGAATTTATCGTGTCGATATGGAATGGTGTGATCTATTACGTATCAGCAGACGGCAAGGCACAGCCAATGCTCGACACCCGCGAGCAGAAAAGCAATACAGCGGACATCGGGTATGATCCAAAAACAAAAACAGTATATGTGCCTACTTTTTTTAAAAATTGTATAACAGCTTATACATTAAAATAGTAGTGCAATAAACATACTGCCTGTTTTTTTGTAAAGGGGATTATATTTTACTCATTATGAATTGTACTTCAACCCGATTGTCTTACCACGATACCGGATATTTTTCAAAAATCATCACCGATTACCTGGATAAAAGCCCGCAACTGGGTCCTTTTTATAAACATGCAACAGATATAGCAGGGGTTAAAAACGCTATCGAAGAAAGAAAAAAATTTCGCAATCACCGTGATATACTGGTGGCTGAGTTGGAAAAACAGTATGCTGTTGTACCGGCAGCGCCCGAAGTGCAACAAAACATACGATTGCTGCATGATGAGAATACATTCACCATTACCACAGCGCATCAGCCGGTTATATTTACCGGTACGCTTTATTTTATTTACAAGATCCTGCATGTTATAAAGTTGGCGGCCTGGAGTAAGCAGCAATTGCCCCAGTACAATTTTGTTCCGGTTTTTTATATGGGAAGTGAGGATGCCGACCTGGATGAACTGGGCAGTATCTGGCTCAACAATGAAAAAATTGTATGGGAGACAGCGCAAACCGGTGCCGTGGGCAGGATGAATACCGGGGGACTGGAAAAAATAATTGAACGCATTGATGGTGAGTTATCGGTTCAGCCGCACGGAAAGGAATTGGTAAAATTGCTAAGAGATTGTTACATTGATAGTGCTGATATTCAGACAGCCACATTTAAACTCATTCACGCGCTCTTTGCGCGTTTTGGCCTGGTGGTATTGATTCCTGACAATGCCGCCTTTAAAAAATTATTATTGCCCGTTTTTGAAGATGATTTATTTCAGCAGGCATCCTCTGCCGTGGTTGCCACAACAATTGAGCAACTGGGCCGGCACTACAAGGTGCAGGCTAATCCCCGTGAGATCAATTTGTTTTACCTGAAAGATGCTATCCGCGCGCGTATTGAGCAGGACGGCGAGGCCTGGAAGGTAACGGGTACCCATATACGTTTTACAAAGGAACAATTGCAACAGGAGCTGCGCGAACATCCGGAACGTTTCAGCCCGAACGTCATATTGCGGGGCATTTTGCAGGAAACGATTCTCCCGGATATTTTATTTGTTGGAGGAGGCGGGGAGCTTGCTTACTGGCTTGAGCTCAAGGCTGTTTTTGAGCACCATGCAGTACCGTATCCGATGCTGGTATTGCGCAATTCCTTCCTGATCGCAGAAAAGAAATGGAAACAAAAAATTGAGCGCCTGGGTCTCGACATGGCAGATTTTTTTAAACCAGAACAGGAATTGCTTACCCGCCTGGTGACCCACAATAGCGCGGTGGCATTGAAACTGGAAGATGAACTGGACCTGGTAAAACAGTTTTATGGTGAATTAAAACTAAAAGCAGGTGCTATTGATAAAACCCTGGAGCAGCACATTGAAGCCCTGCGGGCAAAGGCAACACGGCCTTTGTACGAATTGGAAAAGAAAATGTTGCGGGCCGAAAAAAGAAAATACAAAGACGAATTAAGACAGATACACGCTGTGCGCGAAGCCCTTTTTCCAATGAATAGCCTGCAGGAACGGATAGAAAATTTTATGCCCTGGTATGCCAAATGGGGCAGTAATTTTATTGATATGATTTATAAAAATTCGCTGGAGCTGGAACAGGCGTTTTGTATGCTGAATGAGCAATAATGGGACCGGGTCTAAATTTTTCCTTAGCCCCAGTCGAGGCCAACCTTAAACAAAAAGGTTTTGCCTTCAGCGTCATCAGCTACCAGTTGTAGTTTTACACTATGATCTTTTTGTGATTGAATGCAGGCCGATTCTATTGTATAGCCGGAAAATTTCGGATCTGCTTCGGTTAGATCAATCAGATGGTTCACTTTTATTTTCCCTTTCTCACGGCCAATTTTACGGTATAGGTTTTCGATCACGCCAAGGTAACTTTTACGCGGCTTGTTTTCTGCGTTATCCGTTTCTTCAGAAAGGGTGATAAACAAATCCTCATGCTTGTCTGAATACCGTAAGCCTGATATGCCCATTTTTTGTTGTGCCGCCACGTTTTCAAAATCGATTACAACAATTTGCAGGTTCGCTTTTTCCTGGTTTTTCCAAAAATCGGCCCTGGTAATAATCAGGTGATTTTCGGGTTTGGCAGCCGTTCCCCGGTTTACCAGCACCAGGTAATCGTATACTTCGGCAATACCTTCAATATTCAATTCCGGAAGACCTGCAGCCTTAATGCGGTTATAGAAAACAGACAGATCTATCCAGGTAATTGCATTGTTTTTCAGATTTAATAAAACTGCTTTGGTCCGTTTTTCGGTTGTTCCGGAACTTATCAGCAGCAGGTGAGGTTTCTTATCGACAGATAACACCGTCATGGCCTCCAGTTCTGATTTTGCCGATTTGGGAATCTTTTTATCCTGCCCCTCGAATAAGTTAATAAGTGCGGGTTTGTTCCATTTTTTGCTCATCACCAGCAGGTCGCGCGAATCGTCTCCGATTATATATATCTTGTTGTCGTAAAATTCAATTCCCGAACCGGACGGGTAGTTTTCCAGTTCAATAAAATCCTGCAGTGCTAATTTCATATAAAGCTGTAATTAGCGCGAAAATAGGCGATTAACTACAAAGAAACGCATGAAGCTGATGAAAGGCGGAAAGACAGCGTTTAAATGCCCGACTTGAAAGGATTTTGCCTAGTGGAAAATGCTGGTTCTGCAATAGATGCAATATATTTCTAAATATAAATAATACGTCTTTTCTTCATTTCCTGCGTTAATTTCTTCTGTTTGTCTTCAACGGCTTTCTGTGTTGCCCTGAGGCGCTGGTCGCTCATTTTAATGGTCTGCTCCTGTGCGGCCAAACGTCTTTTCAGTGCCTCATAATACTCTTCTGTCTGTTGATATTCTTTCAGGGTCTGCTGTTGTTTGATAGCGTCCTGTACAATCTCCTGCTGTTGCTGCTGCAATTCATTCTGCACGTCGGCATTTATCCGTTGCCAGTTGAGTTGTTGCAGCTGAAGGCTTAGTTCTTTTTTTAATTTTGCAAGTAATTTCGGTTGTGATTTCACTTCTTTTTCAATCTTTTGCCAGTTCAATTGCGCCAGTGCCCTTTGCGTATTGCAAAGTGCTTCGCGGGCTTTTCGTTCTGCATAGGTCTCGCCCTTGATTTTCGGTATGCTGCTATCCTGTACAATACGGAATGAAAAACTATTGGCGGGTACATAGGGCTCTTCGGTGCTAACCGGTTCAGGTGCTGTTGTGGTTTCGGCCGGTTCATCCTGGTTCAGTGAAAAATCGCGGACTTCCTTGTTGGTAACGGTGAGCACTTCATTAACGCCCAAATTTTCATCGTCTGCAAAAACGGCCGACACCGCATCAGCATTGTTCTTTTTGCGATCTGGTTTGGCCTGAGCTGCTTCCAGCGCGGAATTGAAATGAACGATAAATGGGGAGTTGAAATGCGTTCCGGATTTGGCCGGGCTTAGGCTTAGCGTACCCGGATATTTTTTCGCTGCCATTCCTGGATTGCTGAAAACCCTGGCATCTTCCATACTATGTGGTAGTCCTGAAATATTGTTTCCTGCCATTGCAAGTGGCCCCGAATCGAGCATATCCATAGCTACCGGCGAAGGATGCACGATAATAATCAGTAATAAAAACAACAGGGCCACCAGGGCAATACCGGCTTTATAAATTCCCACCGGCTTATTCTTTATTCCAATAATGCGTTCTATGCGTGTGAGCAGTTGTTTCTGGTTTTTACCGCTGGCCGCGATACCGTAGGTAACCGGTATCAGCCTGTTTTTTTCAAGCGTAAGCAATGCCGATGCATAATGACGTGGCTGGTACTGAAACTGGATAACCGTATCATCGCAGCTATACTCCCGTTCCTTCCGGATAGCCGAAGTAATTTGTTTTACAAAAGGATTGAAGAAAAATAAGATTTCCACAGTGGCCATAAAAAGATTCACCAGGTAATCGTTTCGTTTGATATGAACCAGTTCATGCAGCAACACAGCCTCCAGTTGATGGGTATCCAGGTGGGTCAGGCAGGCCGCCGGCACCAGGATCACTGGTTTCAGAAAACCGATGACCTGCGGGGTATCAATATGTGCAGATAAAAAAGCCTTTACTTCTTTCCGGATGCCTAATTGCGATGAAATATCTTTTATATATATTCTCCAGCGGGCGCTTATTTTACTAACCCCATTATGATGAAGATGACCTGCCTGGCGAACAAAAAAAGCCAGTTTTACAAAAAGCAATACAATGCAGCCAAGGTATAATAAGGACCAATAGGGCATGAATGAATCCAGATAATGGCCGGCAGCCTGCCAGCTCCGGTACCAGTTGCCGTTTTCAATTGTTACGGCCGCTACTGCAGGGGAATTGCCCGTGTAATATTTCCATATACATTCAAAAATGAAAAAAAGGCTGCCCGAAAACAACAAACAGAGCGCTGCGGTATGTTTAGCGGCTGCTGGCAACCGGCCGGTACCGGCAATAAAAATTCGGTAGGCAAACCAGCAGACAGCAAACTGCCAGATACTATTGAGCAGTGACCAGCCCAGGGCATTCAGGAACGCTGAATCGGCAAGAAAAGACATACCATTATTTTTTTAGGTTGTTGAGTAGCTGCTGAATCTCCTCAATTTCCTCCTCACTGGCTTTGTAATTTCCAAGCGCCTGTATTACAAGGCGGGCAGGCGAACCGCCAAATAAACCATCAATCATCTTACCTACCAGGTGCTTCTGCGTTTTTTCCTGGCTTACTGCTGCAGTATAATAGTGCGCCCTGGTAGATTTGTCTCTTTTAACCAGGCCCTTGTCGTTCATAATCTGCATCAGTTTAAGGGTAGTGGTATAACCCACGTCTTTTGTTTTGGCCAGTTCTTCATGCACATCTCTTACACTGGCCAATCCTTTTTCCCAGATGACACGGAGAATCTCCAATTCGCCTTCAGTAGGTTTTATATACTTAGGTGCTGACATAAAATATACTTTAGCACTAAAATACGATCATTTTCGTAATCTAGGCAGATCTTTTTCCAGGGGTGTTGAAAGACATCCTTTTTAAGGTCGCTTTAACAGCGGCCATGTTGCAGGGTGCCAAAAATAATTTTGCGGATGAACTCCCGGCCCGGAAGGAGTAAAAAATATATTGAATTGAATAATGTATAAACTAAACCGGTTTAATGCGAAGGAACCGCAAATGAAAACCGTTTAGCCAGCCAGCTATCCTTTACGGGGATCATCCAGTTTTTTTCCAGCTCGTTTTTTGTTTGCACCAGGTTATTGAAATAGATGCTATCAGCATTGATAAATTGATTGTTGATAGCATATTGAAGCTGGTTCATCGGAAGCAACTGTATATTATTTTTAACGATAAAGGCAAGCGATTGCCGGTCGAACAGGCTCACTTTAAAAAGCGTTTCTATTTCTTTAATCAGTCTTACCGAGCTATCGGTGCTGCAACCGCTTACGCCAGTGGCCGTTTCATCAGCCATCAGCACAATAAATTGCCCAAAGAAAAGATTGGCATACCCTTTTACCGGAACGCCATGTGAATTCCAGCCGGCGGTAAACCGCTCAAACAGCTCTTCTGCCTGTAGTGCTTCTGCCAGCGACAGCCGGCGGTTGCATTGATAAATCCATACCCTCGAGTCTCCGGCAAACGATGCCGGTAACAACTGCCTGTATTCAAAATTGTTCATGCTGCAAAATTAACACACAAAAATTAAACATGCATCGGAACATTTAACCTGTAATCAGGCAAGGGTAGCGGGTTTGCTATTGTAAACTGGCAGCCACCAGTTCGGCCACATCCTGCACCAGCACTTCATTTTCTTTTTCTTTATTTTTTACACCATCGGTCAACATGGTATTACAAAAAGGACAGGCTGCTGCAATAATGTTTGCCCCTGTATTCAATGCCTCACCGGTGCGTTCAAAATTGATCCTGGTGTTGCCTTTTTCTTCTTCCTTAAACATTTGGGCACCACCGGCCCCGCAGCAAAGTCCGTTGCTGCGGCAGCGCTTCATTTCTACCAGTTCGGCGTCCAGCATTTCCAGTACTTTACGGGGTGCTTCGTAAATATTATTGGCCCTTCCCAGGTAACAGCTATCGTGGTAGGTTATACGCTTCCCTTTAAATGAACCACCTTCTTTGAGTTTTATTTTTCCCTCTGCTATCAGCTGCTGCAGGAAAACGGTATGGTGAATGACTTCATAATTACCGCCCAGTTCGCTGTATTCATTTTTAAGTGTGTTAAAACAATGCGGGCAGGTGGTAACAATTTTTTTTATCCCATAGTTGTTCAGCACCTGTATGTTCTGGTAAGCCATCATCTGGAACATGAATTCATTGCCCGCCCTGCGCACCGGATCGCCTGTACACATTTCTTCCTTACCCAGTATTGCATATTTAATACCTGTTTTTTCAAGAATCAAAGTAAAAGCTTTCGTGATCTTTTGCGCGCGTTGGTCAAAACTGCCGGCACAACCTACCCAAAACAGGATTTCCGGCGATTCACCCCTTGCAAAGAATGATGCTGCTGCAGGTACTTCCATTCAAATAAAATTTTAGTAAATCTAAAGCAATTGCCGGATACCCGTCAGAACTTTTTCGCATTAAGTTTGTAACTTATTCCTCAATAAAATCATTATGACCGCTGATAAAAAAATGCTGCTGATAAGAAACTACGATTTGTGGTGTCACTTGTCTGATGAAGACTATGAAGCACTTAACCTGGTGCATCATTTTATCGAGGCAAAGAAAGGCGCTTATATTTATTTCGAAGCGTTCAATCACAACAAGCTTTATTTTATAAAAGAAGGTTATATACGCATCGGTTGTATTGATGAAGAAGGAAACGAGGTAATTAAAGAAATCATACAACAGGGGGAGCTGTTCGGGCAGTTTACCCTGGAAAAGGATAACCTTAACGGCGAATTTGCGCAGGCGTATAAGGCCGATGTAAGCCTTTGCGCCTTTAATGTGGAAGACTTTGAAAAACTGCTTGGCCGTAAACCGGACATAGCACTGAAGTACACCCGCCAGGTTGGCAATAAATTACGGACAGTACAGAATCGCATGGTAAACCTGCTGAACAAAGATGTCAAAAGCCGCCTGCTGCATTTTTTCTGGCAACTGATTCAATCCAGCCCGGAAGAACATCCAGCCGGAAATTACTGCATACCCAATTATCTTACTCATGAAGATATTGCACACCTGGTTGGCTCGAGCCGGCAAACGGTTACTACCATTATCAATGAACTGGCGGCAAAGGGTGTTCTGTCGTACACCCGGCAGCAAATATGTTTTACCGATGTTAAAAAAATACAAATGCTGGCAAGTGTCGGTTAAATGACAGCGCAGGAGAGCGCCTGTTTTTATTTTTGATCTATAAATAAAATAAAGCGGCAATGAAGTATATTCTTTTATTTCTTTTTGGAACAGCCCTGGCAGCAGGCGCACAGGCACAGGACCCGGCGGCGCTTCGCAAAAAACAATTTAACCTGGACAATGCAGGCGTTGGCATCAATGGATATGACCCTGTTGCCTACTTCACTGCACACAAAGCTGTAAAAGGCAGTAAAGACAATGCGGTGCTGCACGAAGGAGTAACCTATTATTTTTCATCTACAGACAATAAAGAAGAATTTAAAAGAACCCCTGCAAAATACGAACCTGCCTATGGTGGATGGTGTGCGTATGCCATGGGGGCCAAAGGAGAAAAAGTGGAGGTAGACCCCAAAACGTTTAAAATTGTAGATGGTAAACTAAACCTGTTTTACAATAAGTTTTTTAATAACACCCTTACCGACTGGAACAAGGACGAAGCCGGTCTTAAGAAAAAGGCGGATGCCAATTGGACCAAAATATTCCATTAAAGATGTGCTGGTATACATAGAGGATATATGCATTTGCAGCGAAAATAACGACCATCTAAACCTGTAATTCAACACTTCAATATGACCATTCAATTTGTTTTAAAATGGGTATTGCGCCTGGCCGCCGCGGGCATCATGCTGATGACGCTTTACTATAAGTTTACAGCGCATCCTCAGTCGGTACATCTGTTTAGTGAATTGGGAATGGAGCCCTGGGGACGTATTGGTACCGGTATCCTTGAATTGATTGCATCCCTGCTTATTCTTTACCCGCGCACTACAGGTATCGGTGCTGCCCTGGGAGCAGGTTTAATGGCTGGCGCCATTTTCTTTCATATTACCAGGCTGGGAATAAAATTTGACGGCGACTATGGTTTGTTTGCGATGGCAGTGGCGGCGTTTCTAAGCTGTATCGTTTTATTGGTTATTTACCGGAACCAGGTGTTGAATTTGCTGGGAAGGCGCTCGACAGTTTCAGCAATTTAAAGTTTAATTTTGAGCGTTTGAAAAGGCCTGTCTGCCTTTCACGTAAATAAGTTGGGGGTTATTTTTCTTTAACATAGTTTGGCGGTTTATTTGAAAGTATTAAGGCAAAGAATTATATGAAATTATTTGTTAGTTTGTTACTGGCTTTCTTCAGCATCTATGTTACCAACGCACAGTTGTACCGCCCGGTGGATGAAAAATCATCCGTTAAATTCACCATAAAGAACTTTGGCGTTAAAACGGGTGGTTATTTTAAGGGATTGGAAGGATCGCTTGAATTTGACAAATCCAACCCCGGTAAAGCGCAATTCGATATCAGCATACAGGCTGCTACAGTAAATACAGATAATAATACCAGGGATAATCACCTGCGCAAGGAAGAATATTTTGATGTTGAGAAATATCCGAAAATAACATTCAAATCAGAAAAGGTTGTCAGCAAGGGTAATGGCTTTTCTGTTTCCGGCAAATTGACTATTAAGGGAACTACTCAATCGCTGTCATTTCCTTTTACAGCGGTTGCCAAAGATGATGGATACCTGTTTGAAGGAAGCTTTGAGATTAACCGGAAAGATTTTAAAGTTGGCGGAAACAGCATGGTCTTGGGTGATAATGTAACCGTAACCCTTTCTGTATTTGCCGCTAAAAAATAGACAGCTGGTAATTAAGCTTTATTATTTATCTTTTAATTTGTAGCCGAAACTGCCGTATCCCTATGTTTAATGCCGGGCAGCGCAATGCCGGCGAAATCCAATTCTTATTGAGCGCCGTATTTATTAAGACAACTACTGTTACATGCCACTTCAACAATCTGTCCGGAACGTATTCATGCAGCTGACTGCATCACTTGAATTGCTGGATGACGCACAATACACACATCCAAGTAAGATACTCTCCAATGCTACCATCGGGCAGCATGTGCGGCATATCATTGAAATGTTTATCTGCCTGGAGGAAGGGTATGTAAACGGCATAGTCAATTACGAAAAGAGGAAACGTGACCGGCAAATTGAAACCCAACGAAATTTTGCTGTTGCGCTGCTAAAAAAAATATACGAGGGCCTGCAGAAAGAGAATAGGTCGATTATAATGGAAGCGGCGTTTGACGAAGACGATAACGAGCCGCTCCGTTTTGATACCAATTATTACAGGGAAGTGGCGTATAATCTTGAGCACACCATTCACCATATGGCGCTGATCAAGGTAGGTATACGCGAAGTGTCAGATATAGAAATACCCGAAGGCTTCGGGGTTGCCTCCTCTACCATCAAGTTCCGGTCTGCATGTGCACAGTAAGCTTTATACCATTGAAAGAGAAAGTGCTTATTGCGCACAACCGCGACGAAAAGAGCAGCCGCAATAAAGCCGTCGCTCCCAAACAATATATCATTAATGCACACACGCTTTTATTTCCGCGCGACGGTGCGGCAGGCGGTAGCTGGATAGCCTGTCATCAAAACGGATCTGCGGCAGTTTTGCTGAATGGTGCGTTTGAAAAACATCTGCAGCAGCCCCCTTACCGAAAAAGCAGGGGACTGGCTTTCCTGGACATAGTGGCTTCCAGTGATCTTTACCTGGCTTATAACCTGGTTGATCTCACCGGTATAGAACCATTTACACTTATTCTCTGGACGAGTCACAGGCTTTTTGAATGCCGCTGGGATGCCGACAAAAAACATATCCTGGAATTACCTGCCGGGGCGGCCCATACATGGTCTTCCGTAACATTATACCAGGCAGCAACTATTTCAAAAAGAAAAAAATGGTTTGAAGACTGGCTTCAATTACATCCCCATCCTTCAATAGAGGATTTGCTGCAATTTCATTTATCGGCAGGTGACGGAGATCTGCACAACAGCCTGCGAATGAACCGCAATGGATGTATGCTTACGGTAAGTGTTACAGGTATCGAAATAACAAAAGACAAATCCATGATGCAATACCTCGATCTGTCATCTGAAAGCAAGTTTATAGCGGAATTACCATTTACCAAAGCCGCAGTTATACAATAATGAACCGGCTCCAGCGTATACTTTACCATCCTTTTTTCATCAGGTTGTTTCATTGGGAATACTGGCCTTTCAATGCGGTCTATGCCTGGATAATGCCGGTATGGTTAATGTTATCGCTGAGAGCAAGATCATTTTTCTTTTTTTCTGCTTCTAATCCATCTATAGAATATGGCGGCTTTTTAATGGAATCAAAGAAGAAAATTTATGATATTATTCCAGCCCAGTACTACCCGGGAACCATTTGCTTTTCTGCCGGCACCCCGGCGGAAGCAATCATTAAACAATTGGGCGAACTGGGCTTTATTTATCCCCTGATTGCAAAGCCCGATATAGGCGGGCAGGGCAGGGGTGTAAAAAAGATCTGCAATGAGACTGAACTACTATTGTATGCAAACAAGTCACCACTCGATTTCCTGGTGCAGGAGTTTGTGGCCTATCCAAACGAAGTGGGCGTGTTTTATTACCGGTATCCCGGTGAAGCGTTTGGGCATATTTCCGGTATCGTAAGAAAAGAATTGCTGGCAGTAACCGGCAACGGTACATCCTCCATTGTTGAATTGCTGGAACAAAACAAGCGGTTTGTTTTACAGTTGCCGGTCTTAAAAAAACTCTACGGCCCTGGATTGAATGAGGTATTGCCTGCCGGTAAGATCAAAGAACTTGTACCGTATGGCAACCATGCAAGGGGTGCTAAATTCCTAGACGATTCTGCCCTGGCAGATGATGTATTTACAAAAAGCATTGATGCTATCTGCAGGCAGGTGGATGGATTTTACTACGGGCGGCTCGACATTCGGTATAATACCTGGGAAGAATTGCGGGAAGGAAAAAACCTGTCTGTTATTGAACTCAATGGCGCCGGTTCTGAACCCACGCATATGTATGATCCCCGGCACAGCATTTTTTTTGCATGGAAAGAGATCATCCGGCATTGGATCATTCTCTGGCGCATCAGCCGTATCAATCACAAAAAAGGTATACCCTATCTTTCACAGAAACAAGGATTGCAGATGATGAAGGAGAATAAGGTATATGAACAAAAACTGAAACAATTATATGTATAGCGCTGCGGCGGTATTTATGACCGGTTTGCTAATCAGTTTTTTGGGTTCGCTCCCGCTCGGCAGTCTCAATGTTTCTGCCATGCAGGTAGCTATTACCGAAAATATCCGTAACGCTATCCGCTTCTCGTTAGGCGTGGCTTTGGTAGAAGTGTTATACGTAAGACTTTCTTTGAAAAGCATTGGATGGGTTATTGCTCACCAGCAAATTTTTTACATACTGGAATGGACAACCGTATTTCTTTTTATGATAATGGCTGCAAGCAGTTTTCGCGCGGCCACGCGGAAAAATACAAACGCTAAAAATATCCTGCTCGATAACAATATGAATCGCTTCTGGTTGGGTTTTACCATGAGCGCCATTAACCCGGTGCAGGTGCCGTTCTGGTTTATCTGGAGCACCTACCTGCTTAGCAATAAAATTTTATCACCATCGGCATGGCAGTTTAACATATACACTGCGGGCATTGGCACCGGCACCTTGCTGGGCCTGGCATTATTTATTTTTGCAGGACGATGGTTGCTGCAAAAATTACACACAAGTCACCGCGTGGTCAACATCATAGTGGGCGTTGTGTTCATCATTTCAGCCGTTGTGCAATTGTACCGGTTGGTATACAAGCCATTCAGCCAGCAGTTGCAAAGCAAGCCTGCACTGGTAATAAACAATGTCCGTCTCCGGCAACCAAGTAGTAACCATTGTATATGAATGCAATGGTAATCGAAAGTATTTTTACGATCGTTTGTTGAGACAGCCATCACCCGCTTTCACAATTCCTTTAACAAATTTTTGGCGTAATCCTTGCATAAACAGGTGCTACCAACCGTTTATCCTGCACCCCCGTAATCTTATCTGTAGATCGACTCCCGCAAAAACTTTATCCTTCGCCTTAACCCTGTTTTATTAAACAAAAAATGTGTATGCGAAAAATTATTTTGCTATGTTTTATCGTTCCTTCCATGACGCAGGCCCAGAAACTTCATGTTGATTTGTTCGGTGGTTTTAGTAATTACCGGGGCGATCTGCAATCAAAGCAGTTTACCGCCGAACAGGCAAAAGGCGCTGTTGGTATTGGTCTTCGCTATGATCTGAGCAATCATTTTTCGGCTCGAACCAATTTTACGTATGCTTCCCTGGCAGCAAATGATAAATACAATGCCCAGGCGGATCTAAAACAAAGGAATTTAAGTTTTCAGTCCGTGGTTACGGAGGCAAACCTGTTGTTAGACTATAATATTTTAAACCTCAATTATCATAAACTGACGCCTTATGTTTTTGCCGGCGTTGCTGTATTCCATTTTAATCCATACGCATTTGATAGTCTTGGGAATAAAATTTATTTGAAACCGCTGAGTACAGAAGGGGAAGGTCTTGCAGCTTACCCAACGCGCAAAGAATACCACCTGACGCAATTGGCAATCCCCTTAGGTGCGGGTATTCGCTGGCGGTTTACAGATGATATTACACTTAGTTATGAAATAGGATTTAGAAAAACTTTTACTGACTACCTCGACGATGTAAGCACTTCGTATGTTGACCAGGCCGTATTAACCGCTGCCAGGGGGGCTAAGGCCGCGGAAATGGCATATCGCGGGGACGAATTGAAAACGGGTCTTACCTATCCGGCAGATGGCACTGTCCGCGGTGGCGCGAAATTTAAAGATTGGTATTATTTTTCGGGTATAACCATCAGTGTCGGCATCGGGAAAAGAAAAGGATTTCATGGATCAGACAATGGCAGAACAGATTGTCCAAGGCCTGTTCAGTAGCATATCTTTTTAGTCCGCCCTTCTATATAGGAACATTCTTTGTAAACAATTTCCCGGTTTGTTTACAAACAAAAAGCCACCCCGTAAGGTGGCTTTATTTTCGATCTATGCTGATCCGCTCCAATTGCGTTGTGACAATGGTTAAGCGGCTGATTGTACCGTATTTGTACTGCTGCGCATTTTTGCCGCAATCAATATCTGGAGGGTGATGTATTTGCCTTTCATGATTATTTGTTTTGAGGTTATAATTTGTTGTTGTATTCGTGTTCATCTGCTACACCATATAAGACGCATTGCCGTACATCATGTTACAGTTTTATTTATTTTTTATTCTTCCTGATCAGGCACATAAAAAAGTCACCCCTGGAGGTGACTGTATTGATCAAGATGATAAGGTTTATTAAGTATGCCGCTGATGTATCGGTTATTTTTTCATTTTAGCCGCGATCA